>Ga0209211_10000039_pt1 | contig 299330 bp, 292 predicted proteins | sample RifGroA2_FD_183992 | JGI IMG/M metagenome (GOLD analysis project Ga0209211, IMG submission 183992) | Groundwater microbial communities from Rifle, Colorado, USA - Groundwater A2 (SPAdes) (version 2) | ecosystem: Environmental > Aquatic > Deep subsurface > Groundwater | place: Rifle, Colorado...
AACAGGACAGTGAAACGACTTTGCGCCGATGATAGTGCGGGTTCCCGTGTGAAAGTAGGTCATCGTCAGGCTCTTACAGCCCAGAAAACCCCAGTCAAATATGACTGGGGTTTTTTGCTTTGGGCATACCAAAACGCATCAAGTGCACCGGACTGCTCAATGCGCTCGGGTTCAACAGCCCACCTAGCCCATCTCAGATTACTTGCGCCGACCAAGCGTGCACAGCATCTCACAAGCCTTGCAGGCCTTGATCAGCATTAATGCGGGGTTGGGCTTGACCTGCCCCCTGCAGACGTACCAATCAAAAGTGGAAGTCCGGGTTCAAGGTTAATCGATTTGTTTTTGAGTTGAAGGGGGTTGAGCTGCATCGCCAGCGCGCTGGCGATGCAGCTCGGCGAACCGAGCCGGTGTCATGCGTCCCAGGCTGCTGTGCGGTCTGACCTCGTTGTAGTCCGTTCGCCAGACCGCCACGGCTGTTCTGGCCTGGTGCAAGCTCTCAAACCAGCTCTCGTTGAGGTGCTCGTCGCGGAACTTACCATTGAAGCTCTCTATGTAGCCGTTCTGCATCGGGCGCCCCGGCTGGATCAGGATGTGGCGAATGCCATGCGTCTGCGCCCAGGCCATGAAGGCCCGGCTGGTGAACTCAGGGCCGTTGTCGGTTCGCACCGCCTTAGGGTACCCACGAAACAGCGCAGCTCGATCCAGTACCCGGATCACGTACTGGCCCGAGATGCCGAAGTCCACCGCGATCTCCACACTCTCATGGCTGAAATCGTCGGCCACCGTGAGGTACTTCAGGCGCCGCCCGCCCGAGAGGCTGTCGCTCACGAAATCCATGCTCCACACCTCGTTGACCGTGCGTGCCAACTGCAGCGGCACACGATCATTGATAGGCCGCTTGCTCTTCTTGCGCCGGCGCACAGCCAGGTTGGCTTGCCGGTAGAGGCGGTACACCCGCTTGTGGTTGACGCCGGGAAACTGCGGTCGCAGCAGATCGTGGATCCGCCGATAGCCAAAGCGCCGACGCACATGCGCGATATCCAAGATCTTCTCGTGTAGATCCAGCGTGGCCTGGTCGGCCGTTGGTGGATGTCGGTAGCTGTCGCGGGAGAGCCCCACAAGCCGACACGCTCGGCGTTCGGACAAATGGTGTTCGCTCACCATGCGCCCAACCGCCACGCGCCTGGCCTGTGGGGCTAGCGCTTTACCCCCGGAACGCTCTTGAGCGCGTGCATGTCCAGGTGGGCCTCGGCCAGCAGCCGCTTGAGCTTGGCGTTCTCGGATTCGAGCTCGCGCAGACGCTGGGCCTCCGAGACCTGCATGCCGCCGAACTTGGTGCGCCACTTGTAGAACGTGGCATCGCTAAAACCGCCGTTGCGGCACAGCTCCTTGATCGGCATGCCTGCTTCGGCCTGCCGAAGGAACCCAATGATCTGTTCCTCGGTGAATCTGCTCTTCTTCATGTCCGTCATTCTCCTGGTGGTTAACGGACTTCAATAACTTGAGGCTGGTACGGCTGGTGGGGGGCAGGTCAGGCTCGGCATTCGTTGGCTACCCAATGAGCACATGTCGTTCTCGGATTGGATACGTCTATCCACCGTTCGGTGCTCGAAATCTCTGCACCCCGGCTTGGTCGAGAAAGCGCTCCAACTTCCCCTCCATCCACAGATGGTGTAGGTGCGCCAGGGCCTCACCCATGGCAAAAGTCATCTGATGGGTATCCAGCTTGCGTTGAAACAGAATCGGCAAAGTATCTGCAGCGCTCAAGGCACGATCATGGGCTGCTTGCAAGATCTCCGAGAGCCGTTCCCGGTGTTGGTCTTGCAATTGGGCAATGCGCGTGGCCAAGCCTATAAACGGTTTGCCATGCGAAGGGAGCACTAATGTGCTTTCCGGCAGGTCCAGATATCGCAACAGCGAAGTCAAGAACAACTGCAGTGGATTGGCTTCGGGCTCGCTGGCATGGACGCTGACATTGGTCGAGATGCGCGGTAGCACCATGTCCCCGCTGATCAAGGTGGTCAACTCAGCACAAAACAGCGCCATGTGCTCGGGCGCGTGTCCATAGCCGCTGATGCAACGCCACGCCCGGCCCCCGATGTCCAGCGTGTCTCCATCCATGATTCGGCGAAAGCGGGGTGGCAGTGCGGGCACGAGGGTCGGGAAATACGATGCGCGCCCACGTACATGGGCTAAAAAGGACGGGTCTTGCGCACCGTGCAGCGCGTAAAAGTCCGCCCCCGCTTCTCCGCCAAACCCTTGCGGGTCATAGACAGCGACCCGAGCCACGTTGTAGTCGGTAGCACTGATCCACAAGCGTACATCCCATCGCTCGCACAGCCAATGGGCCAAGCCGATATGGTCTGGATGCATGTGGGTCACGATGACGCGCAAGATAGGCAAGCCACCCAGGCAGTTCACAAAAATCTGCTCCCACTGCGCACGGGTCGCAGCACTGTCGATGCAGCAGTCCACCACGGTCCACCCGTCCAGCATGACACCGCCAGCGCCCAGTTGTCGGTCGCGCAGCAGCCACAGATTGATGTGATCCAGTGCGAAGGGAAGACCCATGCGAATCCAGTGGACTCCCGGCGCGATCTCGATGGAGGTGCCCTCGGAAGGGAGCGCGTCGCCCAGCGGGTAGTGGATCTGGTGTTCGAGTGGGTTCATGGCGAAGGTGTGATGGGTTAGCATTGACGTTAACGTAAACGTCATGCATTCGATGCATTGTAGGGAGCTGCCGCCACCGGGCTGTCTCCTGCGCGAAACCGATACTGCTGTGTGCAGCACCCACCATGGCCAATACTTACACCATCAGCGACCTTGCCAAAGAGTTCGATCTCACCACCCGGGCGATCCGTTTTTATGAAGACATGGGCTTGCTGCAGCCTGAGCGCACTGGATCTGCCGGACGCAACCGCGTGTACAGCGCACGCGACCGCACCCGGCTCCGCCTGACGCTGCGGGCCAAGCGCCTGGGCCTGTCACTGACGGAAGCCAAGGAGATCATTGACCTTTATGACAGCCCCCGTGATACGGGCGTTCAGCTGCGCAAATTCCTCGACGTGTTGGTGGTCCATCGCAAGCAGCTCGAAGAGCAGATGGCCGATTTGCAGGCCAACCTGGAAGAGGTGCGCGAGCACGAAGAAGAGGCGCGCTCGCTGCTGGCCAAGGTAGAAAAGCAAAATTGATTCATAATTGACGTTTACGTAAACGTAAATCAGGAGACTGTTGTGAGCACGCCCCCTTTTGAGCCGCGTTGCGCTGACTTTGCCGACCGCGTGCGCGACAGTTTTGCGCGCCAGGGAGCCATGCAGACCCTTGGCGCCTCGCTGGGCCTTGTGGCGCCAGGTGCTGTGGACATCGAACTCCCTTGGGCGGTCGGGCTGACCCAGCAGCACGGATTTCTCCATGCGGGCATGGTGGCCACAGCGCTGGATTCGGCGTGTGGATATGCCGGTTTCACCCTGATGGCGGCTGACGCTGCCGTGCTCACCATCGAGTTCAAGATCAATTTGCTGGCCCCCGCCAAGGGCGAGCGATTTCGCATGGAAGGGCGGGTGCTGAAGCCCGGCCGCACCATCACCGTGTGCGAAGGCCGCGCTTTCGCCATCGACGGCAGCCAAGAAAAACTCATCGCTACCATGGGGTGCACCCTCATGGCGGTCACAGGACGCGACAACATTCAGGGCTGAATCCGGCCCATTTCCCTACCTTTTACGAGGAGACATTCCCCATGAGCATTCCCGCCAACCTTCCCGGCCTGAACTTCCAACTGGGCGAGGACATCGACGCCCTGCGCGACGCCGTGCGCGACTTCGCACAGGCTGAGATCGCCCCCCGCGCGGCGGAGATTGACCGCAATGACCAGTTCCCCATGGACCTGTGGCGCAAGATGGGCGACTTGGGCGTACTCGGCATCACGGTGCCCGAGCAATACGGCGGCGCAGCCATGGGCTACCTGGCCCACATGGTGGCCATGGAAGAAATCTCGCGCGCTAGCGCCTCGGTGGGCTTGTCTTATGGCGCCCACAGCAACCTGTGCGTGAACCAGATCAACCGCAACGGCAGCGAGGCACAAAAAGCCAAGTACCTGCCCAAGCTCATCAGCGGCGAACACGTGGGCGCGCTGGCCATGAGCGAACCCGGCGCGGGCTCCGACGTGATCAGCATGAAGCTCAAGGCCGAGGACAAGGGCGGCTACTACGTGCTCAATGGCAGCAAGATGTGGATCACTAACGGCCCTGATGCAGACACCCTGGTGGTGTATGCCAAGACCGAGCCTGAGTTGGGCGCGCGCGGCGTGACCGCCTTCCTGATCGAGAAGGGAATGAAGGGCTTTTCGATCGCGCAGAAGCTCGACAAGCTGGGCATGCGCGGCAGCCATACGGGCGAGCTGGTGTTCCAGGACGTCGAGGTGCCCGCAGAGAACGTGCTCGGTGGCCTGAACCAGGGCGCGAAGGTGCTCATGAGTGGCCTGGACTACGAACGTGCGGTGCTGACCGGTGGCCCGCTGGGCATCATGCAGTCCGTGATGGACAACGTGATCCCTTACATTCACGACCGCAAGCAGTTCGGCCAGAGCATTGGCGAGTTCCAGCTCATCCAGGGCAAGGTGGCCGACATGTACACCGTGCTGCAGGCGGGGCGATCGTTTGCCTACACGGTGGCCAAGAACCTCGATATGCTCGGCACCGACCATGTGCGCCAAGTGCGCAAGGATTGCGCCAGCGTGATCCTCTGGTGTGCCGAGAAAGCCACCTGGATGGCGGGCGAAGGCGTGCAGATTTATGGTGGCAACGGCTACATCAACGAATACCCGCTGGGCCGCCTCTGGCGCGACGCCAAGCTGTATGAGATTGGTGCGGGCACGAGCGAAATTCGTCGCATGCTGATCGGCCGTGAGCTGTTTGCTGAAACCTGCTGAAACCTGCTGAGCTTCTATCTAATCATTGAGACCCAAGGACAACATGCCCTCCTCCATCGAAGACCTGTTTGTTCACAACCGCGCCTGGGCGGCCCAGATGGAGCGCGAGCGGCCCGGCTTTTTCACCAGCCTGCTGGCTCAGCAAAAGCCCAAGTACATGTGGATCGGTTGCTCCGACAGCCGGGTGCCTGCCAACCAGATCACCGGCCTGGAGCCCGGTGAAGTGTTTGTGCACCGCAATGTGGCCAACGTGGTGGTGCCGACCGACCTGAACTGCCTGTCGACTATCCAGTACGCGGTGGATCAGTTGCACATCGAGCACCTGATGGTGGTGGGGCACTACGGCTGTGGTGGCGTGCTGGCGGCGTTGGAGGGCACGCGCGTCGGTCTGGCCGACAACTGGATCCGGCATGTGCAGGATGTGCGCGACCGCCACCGTGACCTGATTGCCGCCACCGCCCCAGAGTGGCGCCACGACGTGTTGTGCGAACTCAATGCCATCGAGCAGGTCGTCAACATTGCCCAGACCACGGTGATGCTGGACGCCTGGGGCCGGGGCCAGAAGGTTACGCTGCACGGCTGGTGCTATGGGCTCAAGGATGGTCTCATCAACAACCTGCACATGTCCGTGGGTAGTACGGAAGGCCTGGACTCGCTGTACAAGGCCGCGATCGCTGGTGTGGCTGCCGTCAAAAGGCAATAGCCAACCACCGCATCCCCTCAACGGCTGAGCACCCGCCATGTTCCCGCAACGGCTTGACGCTCCCCAGGCCTACGGCATTGCCAAGGCCATGATGGATGGCTTCAACCGGCACTACCGGTTGTTCCGCACCGAGTCCGCGCGGGCCAAGCACCGCTTTGAAACCGGCGACTGGCACGGCCAGCAGCGGGCGCAGCGCGAGCGCATCGAGTTCTACGACCTGCGCGTGAAAGAGTGTGTGCGCAGGTTAGAGAAAGAGTTCGAGGCGGGTGCACAGCCCATGGACGTGTGGCACCAGGTCAAGCTGCACTACATCGGCCTCTTGGTCAACCACCACCAGCCCGAACTGGCCGAGACCTTCTTCAACTCGGTCACCACCAAGATCCTGCACCGCACGCATTTCCACAACGACTTCATCTTTGTGCGGCCTGCGGTCAGTACCGAATACATCGAAAACGAAGAGCCCGCAGCGCGCCCCACCTACCGCGCCTATTACCCGTCGCGAGACACGCTGGGCGAGACCTTCCAGGTCATCATCGAGAACTTCCAGCTGCAGCGTGAATTTGCGGACTTGGGCCGAGACACCGGCTGCGTGGTGGGCGCCATGCGCGGCCGGCTCGACAAAGTGAGGCTGCGCGCCAACTTCCAGATCCAGGTACTCACCAGCCTGTTCTTTCGCAACAAAGGCGCCTATGTCGTGGGCAAGATCATCAACGGCTTTAACGAAGTCCCGTTTGCGCTGCCCATCCTGCACGACGACAACGGCAGGCTGTATATCGACGCGGCCCTGTTTGGCGAAGACGACATGCAGATGCTGTTCAGCTTTGCACGCGCCTACTTCATGGTGGACATGGAGGTGCCCAGCGCCTACGTGCAATTCCTGCGCAGCCTCATGCCGCGCAAGCCGCGCGCGGAGATCTACAACGCCCTGGGCCTGGCCAAGCAGGGCAAGACGCTGTTCTACCGCGACTTCCTCTTCCACCTCAAACACTCCAGCGACCAGTTTCGCATTGCGCCCGGCATCAAGGGCATGGTCATGCTGGTGTTCGACCTGCCAAGCTTCCCGTTCGTGTTCAAGCTCATCAAGGACTACTTCCCGCACCAGAAGGAAACCACACGCGAGCAGATCAAGGCCAAATACCTGCTGGTCAAGCAGCACGACCGCGTGGGCCGCATGGCCGACACGCTCGAATACAGCGAGGTGGCCTTTCCGCGCAGCCGCTTCGACGATGCCCTGATTGCCGAAATCGAGAAGTTCGCCCCCAGCCAGCTCGAAATCAGCGACCGCGACGGCGACGGCCAGACCGAGGTCATCATCAAGCACCTGTACATCGAGCGGCGCATGATCCCGCTCAACATCTATCTGCAGGAAGCCTTCGACACGGGCTTGTCAGACCTCCGTGCGCGCCAGCAGATGGAGCACAGCGTGATCGAATACGGCAATGCCATCAAGGACCTTGTGGCCGCCAACATCTTCCCGGGCGACATGCTGTGGAAGAACTTTGGCGTCACGCGCAACGGCAAGGTCGTGTTCTACGACTACGACGAGATCGAATACCTCACCGACTGCAACTTCCGCCGCGTGCCCACGCCGCGCAATGAAGAGGAAGAGATGAGCGGCGAGGTCTGGTACAGCGTGGGCCCGCGCGATGTGTTCCCCGAAACCTTCGGCCCCTTCCTGCTTGGCAACGACGCCGTGCGCGAGGTGTTCATGTTGCACCACGCCGATCTGCTCGACGCTGCCTTCTGGCAGTCGCACCAGGAACGCATCCGTGCGGGCCACATGTTTGACGTCTTTCCCTACGACACAGACCGGCGCTTTGCGCATGGCGCAGCAGGCCGGTAGCCCCCTTCATTCACCCCTCCCAAACTTTTCATCCGAACCATTTCACAGGAGACCATCACCATGTCTGCATCCACCCAAGACCCCATCGTCATCGTCGGCGCCGCACGCACCCCCATGGGCTCGCTGCAGGGCGACTTTTCCAGCCTGGCCGCGCACGACCTGGGCGGCGCCGCCATCAAGGCCGCCATTGAGCGCGCCGGTGTGTCGCCTGACGCCGTGGGCGAAGTGCTGTTCGGGAACTGCCTGATGGCTGGGCAGGGTCAGGCACCCGCGCGCCAGGCGGCGTTCAAGGGCGGCCTGCCCAAGGGCGCTGGCGCCGTCACGCTCAGCAAGATGTGCGGATCGGGCATGAAGGCCGCCATGTTTGCGCACGACATGCTGCTGGCCGGCACGCACGACGTGATGGTGGCAGGCGGCATGGAGAGCATGACCAACGCTCCCTACCTGCTGCAAAAAGGCCGGGGCGGCTACCGCCTGGGTCACGACCGCATCTTTGATCACATGATGCTCGACGGCCTGGAAGACGCCTACGAAGCGGGCCGCAGCATGGGCACCTTTGGCGAAGACTGCGCCGCCAAGTACCAGTTCACCCGCGAGCAGCAGGACGCGTTTGCCACCGCCAGCGTGCAGCGCGCCAAGGCGGCCACCGAGTCCGGCGCGTTCGCGGCCGAGATCGTGCCCGTCACCGTCAATACCCGCGCGGGCGAAACCGTGGTATCGGTGGACGAAGGCCCCGGCAAAGTCAAGCTCGAAAAAATCGCCACCTTGAAGCCCGCGTTTAAGAAAGACGGCACCATCACCGCCGCGTCCAGCTCCAGCATCAACGACGGCGCCGCCGCGCTGGTGATGATGCGCGAATCCACCGCGAAGAAGCTGCGTTGCAAGCCCTTGGCCCGCATCGTGAGCCACGCCACGCATGCGCAAGAGCCCGAGTGGTTCGCCACTGCCCCGTTGGGTGCCACGCAGAAGGCGCTGGCCAAGGCCGGCTGGCAGGTTGGCGATGTGCAGCTGTGGGAGATCAATGAAGCCTTCGCGGTGGTGCCCATGGCGCTGATGAAGGAACTCGACCTGCCCCACGACAAGGTCAACGTGAACGGCGGCGCCTGCGCTTTGGGCCACCCCATCGGCGCCAGCGGTGCACGCATCATGGTGACGCTGATGTACGCCCTCAAAGCACGCGGCCTGACCAAGGGCTTGGCCACGCTGTGCATCGGCGGCGGCGAGGCCACGGCCGTGGCGCTCGAACTGGTCTGACGATGGAGAGGGATGGGATGATTCCCATCTCTTCACAAGGACCGCGATGACCGCACCATCTCCCGAGATCACCACCTTCTGGCGTGAATTTGTCGATGCCCAGGCATCGCTCCAGGCCCAGCCTCTGCGCGAGCGGGTCGAGTCGGCCAACGTGCTCATCGAGCGTCACCTGAGGGGCCTGGCGCTGGAGATGTCTGGCGGCGACAGCGATGCGGTGGTGGATCTCATCGTCACCGCCCACGGCAGCATAGACAACTTTCCGTTGCTGATGGAGGTGGTGGCTGCCGCACCCGTGCTGCAGAACTACCGGTTGCGCGCGTTTCGCGAGCGCACCTCGCAGCCCGACTTTCCCATCGGCATGGAGGGCTTTGAGCTGTCCACATCGGAGGTGCTGGTCGCCTGCGGACAGGACGATGGCCAGGCCGCGCTGGAGATCCGCTTTGGCCGCGAGATCCCCAGCGACTACCAGGACCACGCGCGCAACATGGCGTTCATCATGCTCGACCATGTGCTGGGCGAATACGACTTTGCCGTCAAGGTGGGCGCGGTGGATTTTGTGGAGGAAGCCTCCGACCCGCTGGCACCCTGGGTGCCCCTGAGCCAGTTTGTGCCGGTGTTCGACCGCTATTGGGTGGACACCCTGGGCCGCACCAGCGACTTCCCTGCGGGCGAGCACGACTGGTCGGGCATGACCTTGTCGTTTGGCGGGCAGGACGATGAGGATGGCAGCGGTGACGAGGCTGAAGACAAGGCCATTGTCATGGTCAACCGCAGTGCCAACCCCGTGGCCATGCGCGCCGACCTGGCCTACGCGCTGACCCTGGACCTGGCCGTGGGCAACCGCGGTCAGCTGGCCGCCGTGCAAGACCTGCAGGACCAGGCAGCCACGCTGCTCGCGCTGCCGCAGCTGGGCATCATGGCCTACACACTGACCCGCGCGGGGCGCCGCAAGGCCGTGTATTACGTGGGCGACAAGCAGCTGGCCATGCAGACGCTCGCACCTTTGCTGCTGCGCGACGAGGCCGAATCGCTGGAGCTGACCTTCGCGTTTGATCCCGCATGGTCAGGCTATTTCGAGTTTGCCGTGCATTGCCCGTGAACTCCTTCAACCCCTTGCAGGCCACACCATGATCGAAACGCTCGAACAATTGCGCACCATGTACGCAGCCCCCGGCGAGCGGGCCCTGCGCAAGCAACAACCGCAGCTGGATGCGCACTGCCAGCGCTTCATTGCCCTGTCGCCGTTCTGCGTGGTGGCCAGTGGTGGCACCCATGGTGCTCTGCTGGATGCCTCGCCGCGCGGCGGTGCTCCGGGCTTTGTGAAGTCGCCCGATCCCCACACCCTGCTGCTGCCCGATGCGGGCGGCAACAACCGGCTCGACACCCTGACCAACCTGCTGAGTGACCCGCGCATCGGCCTGCTGTTCATGATCCCGGGTGTGGATGAAACCCTGCGGGTGAATGGCACCGCACGCCTGCGCGACGAAGCGCTGTACACCGACTTCTTCACGGCCGAGCGCCAGCGCCCAAAGATAGTGATCGAAGTGCGCGTCGCCGAGGCCTACCTGCACTGCTCCAAGGCCTTCATGCGCTCGCGGCTGTGGTCCGCCGATGCGCAGGTGGACCGCGCGCAACTGCCCACCATGGGCCAGATGATTCACGACCAGATGGGCCTTGCGACCGAGCCCGAGTCGCAAGTCGCGATGCTGCAGCGCTACCGCGCCCAACTGGCGCAAGAGCAGCAACTCGGTGACGCTTGAGGGGGTTGATGTTGAATACTTCTGTTTTGATAGCTGTCAGCGCTTGATGGATAAGCGCTAGAGCCCAATTTCATTCAAATTTTTTACCCATGAAATCCATACTTGTCATCGGCGCATCCCGTGGCATTGGTCTGGAGCTGGTGCGCCAGTACACCGAAATGGGCCGCCGCGTGATTGCCACCGTGCGCGACGACGCAGGGCGCGAGCGGGTGGCGGCCCTGGGCGCGGATGTGCTGACCGTGGATGTGGCCAGCCCTGCCAGCGTCAGCGGGCTGGCCTGGCAGCTGGACGGCGAAAAGATCGAGACCGCCTGGTATGTGGCCGGTGTCATCCGCCGCCCCAATGCGCTCACGCCGCCCACCCAGCAGGACTTTGATGCCGTGATGCACACCAATGTGCTGGGCGCCATGCAGACACTGCCGCAGGTCGCGCCCCTGGTGGCCGACGCGCAGGGTGTGTTCGCTTTCTTGTCCTCGTCCATGTCGCAGATTGGCAGCGTTCCCAACAGCGGCTCCTGGCTGTACCGGACCAGCAAGGCGGCGCTGAACATGGCCATCGCATCCGCCCAGCACGACTACCCGAACGCCACCCTCATCACCATCGACCCCGGCTGGGTGCAGACCGACATGGGCGGCGAAGGCGCTGCGCTGACCGTGCAGGACAGCGTGCGCGGCCTGCGCGCCACCGTGGCGGGCGTCACGGCCGCCGACAAGGGCCGCCTGCTGCACCACGACGGGCGCCGCGCCACGCACTGGTAGCCCGGTGGCTATCAGGCTGCCGGATCGATGCAAGATTTGGACTGGCGCCCGGTGGAGTGGATCCGCAAAATTGCGTGGCGCTGACTGCCTGAAAACGGCTTCCTGCGCGGGCTGGCTAAAGAGAGGGCCAGCTCCATGCAACCCAACCGGGAGTTCAAAAATGTGTGATTGTCTTGCTACCCCGGCGGCGCTTGCGCCGTCCCGCCGCCGCCTTCTGGGCGGTGCCGCAGCCTTGGCTGCCCTGGCCTCCAGCGCCCGCGTGCTGGCTGCTGACACCCCTTTGCCCGACAACCGCATCGGCCCCGACGCAGCACTTGCGCGGCTGGTGCAGGGCAATGCCCGCTACGTGGCGGGCCGTTCCACGCAGCGCGACTTTTCGGTGGGCCGGGTGGCGCGCACCACCGGGCAGCGGCCCTTTGCGGCCATCCTGAGCTGCGCGGATTCGCGCATTGCGCCCGAGCTGGCGTTTGACCAGGGGCCCGGCGATCTGTTCGTGGTGCGGCTGGCGGGCAACTTCCTGAACGACGATGCGCTGGCCAGCATGGAATACGCGATCGAGGTTCTGCAGGTGCCGCTCATCCTCGTGCTCGGGCACAGCAACTGCGGCGCTGTTTCCGCCACCATCAAGGTGGTGCAGGAGGGCACCCAGCTGCCCGGCCATTTGCCGGGGCTGGTCAATGCCATCCGCCCGGCCGTCGAGGCGGCGCAGCGCCGCCAGCCCGCCAACTTGCTGGTGGCCGCCACCGAGCAGAACGTGCGGCTCAATGTGGCTCGGTTGTCCACCTCCGAACCCCTCCTGGCCGGGCGCATGGCCAGCGGCGCCATCCGCGCCGTGGGGGGCGTGTATGAGCTTTCCAGCGGCAAGGTCTCGCTGGTCTAGCCCCCGGGTACGCAGGAGCACGTAGTCCGCCCGCCCTTTGGTAAGCGCGCCCGCAGACGCGGGCAAAATTGCATGTTGACTCGCCGGTAGGTGCCTGGGCATCCAGAGCCTGCCGGCGCCAAACGATCCCAAGGAGACAACATGCTGCTGACCCAAGACCAGGAAATGATCCGCGACGCGGTGCGCGACTTTGCGCAAGAACAGCTGTGGCCCCACGCCGCGCGCTGGGACAAGGAACACCACTTCCCCAAAGAGGCGCACCAGGGCCTGGCTGCACTGGGTGCCTACGGCATCTGCGTGCCCGAAGAGTTCGGCGGTGCCAACCTGGACTACGTGACGCTGGCGCTGGTGCTGGAAGAAATCGCCGCCGGTGATGGTGGCACCAGCACGGCCATCAGCGTGACCAACTGCCCCGTCAACGCCATCCTCATGCGCTATGGCAATGCACAGCAAAAGCGCGACTGGCTCACGCCGCTGGCGCGTGGCGAAATGCTGGGCGCCTTCTGCCTGACCGAGCCGCATGTGGGTTCCGACGCCTCCGCACTGCGCACCACCGCCGTGAGGCAGGGCGACGAATATGTGATCAACGGCGTCAAGCAGTTCATCACCAGCGGCAAGAACGGCCATGTGGCCATCGTCATCGCCGTCACCGACAAGGGCGCGGGCAAGAAGGGCATGAGCGCCTTCCTCGTGCCCACCAGCAACCCCGGCTATGTGGTGGCGCGGCTCGAAGACAAGCTGGGCCAGCACAGCAGCGACACGGCGCAGATCAACTTCGACAACTGCCGCATCCCGGCCGAGAACCTCATCGGCGCCGAGGGCGAGGGCTACAAGATCGCCCTGGGCGCGCTCGAAGGCGGGCGCATCGGCATTGCCGCGCAAAGCGTGGGCATGGCGCGCAGCGCGTTTGATGCGGCACTGGCGTATTCGAAGGAGCGCGAGAGCTTTGGCACCGCCATCTTCAACCACCAGGCCGTGGGCTTTCGCCTGGCCGACTGCGCCACGCAGATCGAAGCCGCGCGCCAGCTCATCTGGCACGCCGCCGCGCTGCGCGACGCAGGCCGCCCGTGCCTGAAGGAAGCCGCCATGGCCAAGCTGTTTGCCAGCGAAATGGCCGAGCGCGTGTGCAGCGCCGCCATCCAGACGCTGGGCGGCTACGGCGTGGTGAACGACTTCCCGGTGGAGCGCATCTACCGTGACGTGCGTGTGTGCCAGATCTACGAAGGCACGAGCGACGTGCAGAAGATCATCATCCAGCGCGCGCTGGCCTGATTGATTTGCTATTGAATGTATAGCTTTTTGCGCTTTATGGACGGGCGCTAGAGACGGTTTTCATTCAAATTCTGCGGTTGCAGCCACTGGCTGAGCACCGCGTGTAGCGCATCCGCATCCACGGGTCAGCAACCGGATGCGGCCTTCGTCGCTGGGGATGCCGTAGATGGCCGCAGATGTTCAGCACCAGCCGCTGCCAAGTCAGCTCCAGCTAGCGCAGCTGACCGCGTTCGGCCCGCTCGGCACTGTCGAGTGGCCGGGTGAGCCGGGCGCAACGGGCACCTGTCAGCGACAGCGCGTCGCGTGATGGCCTCCACCCGGGGGCGCGCCCCCAGGCGCAGCCACGCTGCGCGCTATCAGCGGGTGGTCTTCCAGGCCGACGGTCTTTGCCATGCCACAGATCAGGCCGTGCCGGACCGTGACCGCGTGCCACCGGGCTTGCCGGTGGTGCGGGGAGTCTGCGCGGACTCCTGCGGCCTGACGCGGTTGAGGTGGCTGGCGATCATGCCCGCCACGGTACGGGCCACGGCCTTTACATCCAGGGGCTCGTCAAAAATCATCTCGACGGTGGCATAGATCAGTTCCACCACGATGCGGCTGACCAATTGGAGCTCGGCCGCATCGGCGTCGGGCAGGGCCTGGGCAAGCAGCCGGGTTTGCTCCTGCGTAACGGCCTTGTGCGAGGCCAGCCGCACTTCCTGCAAGGCGGGTACTGCCCGCAGGGCCCGCATGATCCAGACCCCGCCCACGGTCTGCATGGTGGCTTCGTAGGTGTCCACGATCAGCCCCTCGATCGCCTGCTCCAGGCGCTCCACGCCGCCGTTGAACACCTCCAGCGTGATCCATTGGTCCACGCGCGCGTTCTGCGCCTGCATCAGCCGCTGCCCCAGTTCGGAGAGCAGTGCGTATTTGTTGGGGAAGTAGCGGTACAGCGCCGGTGGCGTGAGCCCGGCGCGTTCGCACACCAGATTGGTAGACAGCCGCTCGATGCCCACGTCGGCCAAGGTTTGTGCGGTCACTTCCAGGATGCGCTCGTAAGTCTCGGTGGCGCGCTGCTGCGCAGGCAGTTTCTTGGTGGCCAGCGAGGGTTGGGGGCTTCGGGTAGGAGGCATCGGACGGAGCAGCTGTGGCATCAGGGATTGTCCCAGTAATTCTTTTGAGCAGAAACGGTAGTCATAACTATATACTAGCCATCACTATCTTTATGTTCGTTGTTCTGGCTCAAGAAAGGCGCACCCCATGAAGACCTTGATCCGCTTGTTGGCCTTTCTCGGCTGGTCGTTGGCCGCTTCGGCGCAAACCGCAGGCCCCGATGGCGCCAAGGGCTTGTGGATGACGGGCGAGCGCGATGCCGTGATCCGATTTGCTCCCTGCAAAGATGTGCCGACAGCACTGTGCGGAACCATCGTCTGGGACAAGGACGCGGGCACGCCCGCCAGCACCTGCAACGTGCGCATTGCGCAGTTGGCCCGCTATGCGGACGACGCCTGGCGCGACGGCTGGGTGTTTGATCCGCGTGAGAACAAGAAATACAAGGGCGCCGTGCGCACCAAGGGGGACGAGCTGCGCATCCGCGCCTTTGTGGGGGTGGAGGTGCTGGGCCAGACCGAACAGCTCCAGCGCGTGGCGGCTTTACCGGCCGCGCCGGTGTGTGAGCCCGCTCCCTGATTTGTTTTTCTCCCCGCCGCCCGCTTTGTCCCCCCACCCCCCAAGGAGCCTTCGATGAACCTGATCCGTCCCGTGTCCGTTGCCTTCGCCGCGTCCGTGCTCGCCGGTGCGGTCGTCCCTGTGTGTGCGCAGGAAACCGCCAGCTTTGCCGTCACCACTGATGTGAAGCTCACCACCGACCAGCGCAGCCGGGGGGTGTCCGATTCGCTCAACCGCCCAGGCGCCAAAGTCAGCGTGCAGGTGGCACACGAAAGCGGCTTGGTCGGCCTGGCGGAGTTCGCCACCGTCAGCCGCAAGCAGTTTCTGGACGGCGCGGGCCTGGGCGTCACGTTGGCCGGCGGCTACCGCTTTGGCGACCCCGATGGCTGGCACTACGGTCTGGGTCTGGCCACCGAGCTGTTCCCCGGTGCCAAATTCCAGGCGCCCCATGGTTTCAACATGGAGGCCGGCGAGCCTGCGGACTGGCGCAGCACCCGCTACAACAGCGCCTTTGCCGTGGCCGAGATTGGGTACGGCAATCTGGAGGCGCGCGTGATGAACGTGATTTCCAAGACCTACCGGGGGGCCAACACCGGTGGAGTCTGCGGCACCATGCTGGCGCTGATGGCGGACCCCACACCGGGCCTGGCCTGCTACGCGCGAGGCGACCACAACTCGCGCGGCAGCTGGCTGTTGGACGTGGGCTACAAGCATCCGCTGAACCCCACCACCACGCTGAACCTGCACGCCGGGTACCAGAAGATCGCCAACTTCAAGGAGGCCAACTTCTCGGACTACTCCGTCGGCATCACCCACAAGCGCTGGGGCTTTAGCTGGACCGCTGAATGGATGACCACCCGCACCCGGGTGCGCGAACTCTACGTCGCGGTGGACGGCACCCGGCTGCGCGCGACGGACAACAGCCGCGTCGTGCTCTCGGTCACACGCAGTTTCTGACATGGGCTTGCCAATGGACGACGCGCGCCTGGTGTTGGCGGTAGACCTTGGCACCTCGGGGTGCAAATGCGCCCTGGTGGCCCTGGACGGCACCGTGCACGCCTGGGCCTTTCGCCCGGTGCACCTGCAGGTGCAGGGTGCGCGTGCCGAGCAAGCCCCCGAAGACTGGTGGGATGCGTTCCTCCAAAGCGCGCAGGAAATCCTGGGCGCGGACGCCAGCCTGCGCCAGCGCGTGGTGGCGGTGTGCTGCTCCACCCAAACCGAGGGCACCGTGTGTGTGGACCGTGACGGACGGGCCATTGGGTCGGCGCTCACCTGGCTGGATGCACGCGGCGCCGCAGCCATTGCGCGCCGCGTGCGTGGGCGGGGCCTTCTGCACATCGAAGGCTACGCACCGCTCAAGCTGTGGCGCTGGCTGCGACTCACCGGCGGGGCGCCTTCGCTGTCGGGGCGCGACTCGGCTGGGCACATGGCCTATATCCGCGACGAGGAGCCCACGCGCTACGAGCGCACGCACAAATTCCTCAACGTGCTGGACTACCTGAACCTGCGCCTGTCCGGTCGCTTTTGCGCCACGCAGGATTCCGCCGTCACCTCGTGGATCACCGACAACCGCGACCCGCACCGGGTCCGCTACGACGCGGGTCTTATCCGCCTGCTGGGCATCGATGCCGCCAAGCTGCCGGAGATCGTGCATTCGACCGACGTGCTGGGCCCCTTGCTGCCCCATGTCGCGCAGGCGCTGGGGCTCAGCCCCAAGACGGAAGTCGTCGCGGGCGCGGTAGACACCTCGGCCGTGGCCGTGGGCGCTGCGGTGGCCGACTTTGAAAGCCACCTGTACCTGGGCACCTCGTCGTGGCTGGGCGCGCACGTGCCCTTCATGAAGACTGACATACGCCACAAGATCGCTTCCATCCCCAGCGCCGTGGACGGGCGCTATCTGGCCATGGCGCTGCAGTCCACGGCCGGGGCCAACCTCTCGTTCCTGCGCGACCGCATCCTCTACCACCCTGATGAGCTTGCCAGCGACGAAGAGCACCCCGCTGTCTACGAAGTGCTCAACCGCATTGCCGCCCGGGTACCGCCGGGCGCGCGGGGCCTGATCTATACCCCCTGGCTGCTGGGCGAGCGCACACCCGTGGACGACCCGCGCCTGCGCGCGGGCTTGCTCAACATGTCGCTGGAGCACACGCGCGAAGACATCTTCCGCGCCTTTCTGGAGGGCGTGGCGCTCAACACCCGCTGGATGCTGGAGCCCTTTGCGCGCCTGCTGGGCCGCGACGCCGGCACCATCAACGCAGTGGGCGGTGGCGCCCAGTCGGATGTGTGGTGCCAGATCATGGCCGACGTGACCGGCCAGCCCGTGCGCCAGCTGGAGAACCCCATCCAGACCAACGCCATTGGCGCCACCTTCATTGCCGGGGTGGGCCTGGGTGCCTTCACGTTTGCAGACCTGGCCCACCTGCGCCGCGCACGCGCCGTGTACGAGCCCAGCCGCGCATTGCGCCGCCTGTACAGCGACCAGTTCGAGACCTTCAAGGAAGTACGCACGCGCCTAGCGCCGCTGTACCACCGCATCAACGCCCCACAGGGAGCCGCCGCATGAACCACATCGCTGCCACCCAGACCATCCGCCAGAGCGTCGTCGAGCTGTGCGTGGAGTTGTCGCGCCGGGGCCATTTCTCGGGCACCGGCGGCAACATTGCGCTTCGCATTGATGCAGAGCACATCGCCGTCACACCCTCGGCCACCGACTACCTCACCATGGTGGCTGACGACATCTGCGTGCTGCGCCTGTCCGACCTGCAGCAGGTGGCCGGCGAGCGCGCCCCGTCGGTCGAAAGCGGGCTACACGCCAAGGTGCTGCGCGCCCGGCCCGATGTGCAGGCCAGCATCCACACCCACCAGCCTGTGGCCAGCGCCTGCGCGCTGCTGGGGCGGCCGCTCGCAGTGCCTGCCGGGCACATGCAGATCACGCTGGGGCGCTGCGTGCCCGTCGTGGGCTATGCGCCTTCGGGCAGCGGCTGGCTGTCGTCCAAGCTGGCGCGCGCGCTGCACCCGGACATTCATGCCTACCTCATGTTCAACCACGGCGTGCTGTGCTGCGGCCCCACCACCTGGGCGGCCGTGCAGGCGGTGGAAGACCTGGAGGCGCTCTGCCAGCAGTTGCTGCTGCAGGCCCTCTTTGCCCGCGCACAGCGGGAGCCCTCCTTGCAGGGCGCGCTGCGCCGCGTTGCCGACGCGCTGAACGTCTGAACGACCGCCCGAACCATTCCTTCTCCCTCTATCCCCGTCCACCATGAGCAACCTCGCCCCTATCCATATGGCCGCATCGGCCACCACCGCCCCGCGCCCCGCCATATCGGCATGGCCCAACGTGGATGAGCTGTACCGCCGCTTTGACGAACTGGTCAAGCAGCCCATGCGGCCCATCCGCGCCGACAAGATGCCGCAGGTGATGCGCTACTTCGACGAGCGCTGTCGGGGGTCCAAGCGCCTGTCCGAGCGAGCCAAGACCGTGATCCCCGGCGGCGTGCAGCACAACCTGGCGTTCAACCATCCGTTTCCACTCGCAATTACCCAGGCCGAAGGCGCGCACATGACCGATGTGGACGGCAACCGCTACATCGACTTCTTGCAGGCGGGCGGGCCCACGTTGCTGGGCTCCAACCACCCGGCGGTGCGCCAGAAGGTGAACGAGGTGCTCGACTCGTGCGGCCCGGTCACCGGATTGCTGCATGAATACGAAGTGAAGTTGGCCGAGCTGGTGTGCCAGTCCATGCCTGCCGTGGACATGGTGCGCCTGCTGGGCTCGGGCACCGAGGCGGTGATGGGCGCAGTGCGTCTGGCGCGCGCCTACACCGGCAAGAAGCAGATCATCAAGGTGGGCGGCGCCTACCATGGCTGGAGCGACCAGCTGGTGTATGGCATGCGCCTGCCCAAAACCGGCCGCATGGAGGCCGTGGGCATCCCGCGCGGCGCCACGGGCAACACGCAGGAATGCAACCCCAACGACCTGGAGGCCCTGCGCAGCCAGTTGCGGTGGAACCGCCTGCGCGGCGGCACGGCGGCCGTACTGGTAGAACCGCTGGGCCCCGAGAGCGGCACCCGCCCGGTGCACCCCGACTACAACCGCCAGGTGCGGGCGCTGTGCGACGAATTCGGCGCGCTGTTGATCTTTGACGAAGTGGTCACGGGTTTCCGCATCGGCATGGGCGGCGCACAAGCCTATTTCGACGTCAAGCCTGATCTCACGGTGCTGGGCAAGTGCCTCACGGGCGGCTACCCCATGGCGGGCGCCATCGGTGGCCGCAAGGACATCATGATGATGCTGGTGGGCGGCATCGGCGCCACCACCAAGCGCGCCTTCGTGGGCGGCACGCTCTCGGCCAACCCGCTGTCGTGTGCGGCTGGCTATTACGCGCTGCTCGAAGCGCAGCGCACCGACGCTGCTGGCGTGGCCGGGCGCGCGGGTGACCGGCTGTGCAAGGGGCTGGACGAGATCATCCAGCGCCTGGGCCTGCCCTACGTGACTTACAACATGGGCTCCATCGTGCACCTGCAGACCTCGGGCGTGCTGCTGCTGGACACCAGCAGCCTGTGGAAGCTGTTCAAGGTCAAGGACGAAGCCAAGCGCCGCAAGCACATGATGGAAGAGATGGGCGCGGCCTACACGGCGCATGGCCTCATCACCCTGGCCGGCAGCCGCATCTACACCAGCCTGGCCGACACCGACGCCGTGGTTGACGATGCGCTGAACCGCTTCGAGGACGTCTTCAAGCTGGTCTGACACCATGAACATCGAAGCAAACTTGCGCGCTCAATGGCCCGCGTTGCGGAACCGTCTGCAAGACAAGCGCTTGCTGCAAGGGCAGGGGGCCAGCCTGTCGCTGCGCATCCCCGGCAGCTACGCCATGTGGTTTGGCCGCGCCACGGACGCCCTGCCGCAGCGTGTGCCGCTGCGCGCCGCGCCGCCGCAGGCCGAGGTGCACGCCAGCGCCTATGTGCAGCGCACCGACGTGGGTGCCGTGGCGGTGGGCGGAGGCGCTTTTGGCCAGTGCCTGGGGGACTTTGGCGGCGCCATGCCCCAGGTGTTTGACGAGCAGGCGCGCCACCTGGGGCCCATGGGCTCCCCCCGCCGCGTGCAGGGCAGCGCGGGTGCGGTGTGGGGTGGCCGTGGCAACGTGGCGTTGGTGGACGGGCTTCCCGTCTGCCTGGGCATGACCGCCATGCGCCTCGCGCTCAATGCCGAGCTGTTTGAAAAATGCGCCAAGGCCTACGTACTGGCCGTGGCGGGCGGCGGGCGCGTGCGTGCCCTGCCGTGGATCGTGCGCATGGTGGCCAACCGGCGGCTGGCCAAAGACGAACAACGCGCGGCGGCGCGGTTCCTGCAGGGCCTGCTGCCCGAGGAAAGCAAAGGCTACTGACTCCCCAACCAGCAGGGCACCCATGAGCACGCACCACCACATCGCACCCATTCCTGCATCCCAGGTCGTTGCCGCGCTGGCCATCGGCACCATCGCCGTCCTCATGGTGGGTGTGCAGCCCATCGTATTGGGCGAACTGGTGGACGCCCGCCAGGTCACCCTGGAGGGGGTGGGCATCGTGGCCATGGCCGAAATCATCCTTCTGGGCCTGGGCGTCGTTCTGGGAGATGCGTTGCTGCCCGTGGGCCAGCTGCGCTCGATCACGCTGTGCGCAGCGCTGGCGGCGGCAGGTCTGGATGTGCTCACCCTCCAGGCCTCGGGCGACGGCGCCATGACGGCCGTGCGTGCTGCAGCGGGGCTGGCTGAAGGCGTGCTGGTGTGGGGCACCACCGGCGTTATTGTGCGCACCGCCAACCCGGCGCGCGTGGGCGGCATCTTCTTTGTGCTGCAGACGCTGGCGCAGGCGCTGCTGGGCCTGGTGCTGGCCAACGCCATCATCCCCCGCTGGGGCTGGCAAGGTGGTTTCGTGGCGTTGGGCTTGTTGGCGCTACTGGCATGCGCGCTCGCCTTTGTGCAGCCCGCGCGCCTGGCGCGGCTGGCGCCCCCGGCGGTGTCAGGGTTTCGCTGGTCGGCGGGCACCGTGCAGCCGCTGGCCGTGGCATTTTTGCAGCTGGCCACGCTGGGCTCGTTCTGGGCCTACCTCGAACCCCTGGGCAAGGCGGCCGGTTTTGATGCCCGGGGCGCGCAGACGCTCATCGCCGCCGTGCTGGCCGTTCAGGTTGTGGCTGGCAGCGTGGCCACGTTGGCAGTGCGCCGCCTGCCGGTGGTGCCCACCCTGGTGGCTTGCTCGCTGGTGCTGGCTGCTGTGACTGCCACGGTGCACCAACTGCCTGGGGGCAGCACGCGGGACTTTGCGCTGGCTTGCTTGCTTTTTGGTTTTGCATGGCTGTTCATGTTGCCGTTTCACATCGGGCTGGCGTTCCAGGCCGACCCCAGCGGACGGCTCGCCGGGCTGGTTCCCGCCGCGCAGCTGTTGGGTAGTGCATTCGGACCGCTGATGGCTTCGTTCATCGTCGAAGGCGAGAACGCCAGCGCCGTGCCCCTGCTCAGCGCCGGTTTTGCCGTGGCTTCCGGTCTGCTGGTACTGGCGGGGGGCTCGCCCCGAAACCTGCAAACCACAAAGGTCCCACGATGAGTACAAGCATCCATTTGGTCACCGGGGCTACCGGCTACGTGGCAGCGCATCTCACGCGCATGCTGCTGGAAACCTGCCACACGGTGCACGCCACTGTGCGCAGCCTGGGCAACGCCGGCAAGCTGCGCCCGCTGCACGCCCTGCAGCAGCGCTTTGCGAAGCGGCTGTCGCTGTTCGAGGCCGACCTGCTGACCCCAGGATCGTTTGATGCCGCCATGGCTGGCTGTACGGTGGTGCACCACTTGGCCTCGCCGTTTCTCTTGCCCGAAAAGATCACCGACGGGCGGCGCCAGATGTTGGAGCCCGCGCTGGAAGGCACGCGCAATGTGCTGGCCAGTGTGGAGCGCACGGCGTCTGTCCGGCGGGTGGTGATGACCTCCACGGTGGGCGCGATCTTCGGGGACTACATCGACGTGCGACAGATGAAGGGCGGTGTTCTGAGTGATGCCTACTTCAACACCACCAGCACGCTGGAGACCAACCCCTACCACCTGTCGAAGGTCGAAGCTGAAAAGGAGGCCTGGCGGCTGCACGGGCTGCAGCAGCGCTGGAGCCTGGTGACGATCAATCCCGGCATGATCCTCGGGCCATCGCTCACGCCCGAGTCGGCATCGGGCAGCCTGTTCCTGCTCGACGAGATGCTGCGCGGCGTGCTGTTCTACGGCATGCCCGACCTGAGCCTGACCACCGTGGATGTGCGCGAAGTGGCAGTGGCCCACCTGCGCGCAGCCGAGCGGCCCGGGGCCCATGACCGCTACATCCTGGCCGACAAGCAGATGATCTCCTTCGTCGAAATTTCCAAGGTTTTGCGCCGGGTGCACCCCCGGCCCTGGCTGCTGCCGCGCCACACCATTCCAAACTGGGTCGTGCGCCTCATTGGCCCTGCGTTCGGCCTCACGCCGGACTACATCCGTAAGCACCTGGGCATCCGGTTTCCGGTGGACAACCAGCGCAGCATGGATGAGCTGGGAATTACCTACCGCCCCATCGGCGAGACCCTCACTGACCATGCCCGCGCCTGGCTGCGCCAGCGCAGCGGTGAGCCCGCCCTGTGAGCGCAGCGCCATGACGCCCCCGCCTATCGACGATACCGACCCCCAGGCGCTGCAGCGCCTGTTCGAAACCCACGCATCCACCGCACTGGCCCTGCGCAGATCCACCGCTCGCCAGCGCACGGCCAAGCTGCGGCGGCTGCGCGACGGCCTGCTGCAACGCCGCGAGGCCCTGTACGAGGCCTTTGCGGCCGACCTGCGCAAGCCGCCGCTGGAGGTGGACCTGACCGAACTGCTGCCCGTGGTGGACGAGGCGCGCCATGCCATCGCACACCTGGCGGGCTGGATGAAGCCGCGACGCGTGCGGCCCACACTGACCACGCTGGGCACGCGCGCCCGGGTGCTGGTCCAGCCACGGGGTCGTTGCCTGATCATTGGACCGTGGAACTACCCGGTGAACACCCTGCTGGGCCCGCTGGTGTCGGCCATCGCAGCTGGCAACGCGGTGATCCTCAAGCCCTCGGAGTTCACGCCCCACGTTAACGCCGTGGTGGCCGAGCTGGTGGCCGCGCTGTTCGACCCCGCCGAGGTGGCGCTCGCGCACGGCGGCGTGGCCACCGCGCAGTACCTGTTGGCGCTGCCGTTTGACCATGTGTTCTTCACCGGCTCGCCCGCCGTGGGGAAGATCGTGATGGGGGCTGCCGCACAGCACCTCACCTCGGTGACGCTGGAGCTGGGCGGCAAGTCGCCGGTGATCGTGGACGCATCGGCCGACCTGCGCAAAGCGGCCGAGCTGATCCTGTGGGGCAAGTTCACCAACAGCGGCCAGACCTGCGTGGCACCCGACCATGTGTACGTGCACCGCAGCGTGCAAGACCGCTTTGTGAAGCTGTGCCTGCAGATATTGGCGGAGCGTTACGGCGCCACGGACGACGCCGTTCAGGCCAGCCCCGATCTGGCGCGCATGGTCACGCGCCGCCACGCCGAACGTCTGGGCGCATTGATTGACGACGCGCTTGCGCGCGGTGCCACCTTGCTGGCGGGTGGGCGGCACAACGCCGCACAGCGCTATGTGGCGCCCACGCTGCTGGCCGGTGTGCCCGCTGAGGCGCACATCAGTTCCGAAGAGATCTTCGGTCCTGTGCTGCCCATCGCGCCGTTCGATGCGGTGCAGGAAGTGATCGACCGCATCAACGCCCAGCCCAAGCCACTGTCGCTGTACCTCTTCAGCCGCCACCGGCCCACGCAGGCGCTGGTCTCGGCGCAGACGAGCTCGGGCGGTATCTGCCTGAACCACTGCGTGCAGCAGTACGCGCACGGCGGGCTGCCGTTTGGCGGCGTCAACCAGTCGGGGATTGGCAGCGCGCATGGCATTCATGGCTTCAAGGCGTTTTCGCACGAGCGCGCCTGCCTGGCTGCAGGGCCGCTCACGGTGGTGCGTTTGTTCTTTGCGCCCTATACCGCGCTGCGGCACAGTCTCAGCACGGCGTTGTTGAAGGCCTTGTGCTGGATTTAAAGAGGAGGACCGTCATGCCATTAAAAATCTGGTGCGCTGCTGTGGTGATGGGCGTCAGCCTGGGCACCGCGCGGGCGCAAGGTAGCGCCGATGACTTTGTGGGCTATTGGAAGACAGCGCAGGGCGATGGCATCGTGCAGCTCAAGCGCTGCCCTCTGTACAAGAACGCCCCGCCGACGGCGCTGTGCGGTGTGATCGTGTGGGACGCTGAAGTCGATAACCCCCAGCGCAACGTGTCGCTGGACTGCAACCGCAAAGTCTTCGAGGCATCGAAGTTCGACGGTGCCGCATGGACGGATGGCTGGGCCTTTGACACCCGCAAGCGCAAGTTCTACACCGCCAGGCTGCGCATGAAAGGTGAAAACCTGCATCTGCGCGCCTATGTGGGCAGCGAGATCAATGGCGAGACGGAGGTATTCACCCGTGTGGCCCAGGTGCCCGGCGGTTGCGAGGAGCGGCAGCCGGAGGCAACGTCGGTCAAGGGAGTGGGGCGCTAGCGGCTATTCACAGTCTTCTGGGAGTTCTCCAAAAGAGTTTGAACATGTTCTTATGGAGTCGGTACCTTTGAACTTGAAACATCCGTTCGGGCTGAGCTTGTGCAAGCCTCGCTCCGCGCTTCGACGGTGTTGAGTGAACGGCTTAAGTGGGTTCATGCCAACCCCATGGTTGGAGCGGAACGCGGGGCGCCTCAGTCGCCCCGGCGCCGCAATACCACGGTGATCTGCCCGTTGGTCTCTATGGTGGCGCGTTCCACTTCGTGCGCGTGCAGGCAGCCGCCTGCGCGCAGTGCGGCCTCCACGTCGTCGCGGGTCAGCAGCTCCTTGCGCATCAGCGCCTGGTTCAGTTCGCCCTGGTGGATCAGCACCTGGGCCTTGCCGTCCACCCAGCGCCCGATGCGCGGGAAGTGGAACGCCAACCGCGCCAGCGCCACATGCAGCAGCATGAGCGTGCTGGCCGAGATCAGCCCGCCCACCAGCGAGTTGTCGCCCGCGTTCATCGAGTTCTGCACCGCGTTCGACAGGATCAGCAACAGGATCAGGTCAAACGGCTCGTACTGCCCCGTCTGCCGCTTGCCCGACAGGCGCATGAACACCAGCAAGAACAGGTACACCACCACGCCGCGCAGCACAAACTCCCACCACGGCACGCTCATTTGCCACATTGCAAGGTTCCTTGTTGGATGCTTGGGTGGGGGCAGTCTACGGCGTGCGGCTTGCCCCTCATTCGCTGAGCGAAAATCCCGGCAATTCCCCGCACGGCTCCGGCACAGTGCGCCACTCACTGCAGTGGTGGCCGAGTGGGCATCATCTGCCGTCCCCCACCGAAAGTACCGCACCATGCAACGTCGCCAATTTCACCAAACCAGCCTCGTGGCTGCCCTGCTGTGCGCCACCGGCCAGCGGGCCTGGGCCCTGTCGCTGGGTGACCTTACCAATGCCGATGCCGCCAGCGGCCTCAAAGCCGCGCTGGGCCAGGGCGCCCAGGCGGCGGTCGCCCTGCTGGGGCGGCCTGACGGGTTTCTGGGCAACCCCCAGGTGCGCATCGGCCTGCCGGGCTCCCTGGACGACGCCGCCAAGGTCATGAAGTCGCTGGGCCAGGGGCGGCGCATCGACGAGCTGGTCACCTCCATCAACCGCGCCGCCGAAGCCGCCGTGCCCATGGGCAAAGACCTGCTGGTGGGCGCCGTGCAGAAGATGACGGTGACCGATGCCAAGAACATCCTGACTGGCGGCAGCACCTCGGTCACCGCCTTTTTTGCCGACAAGACGCGCACGCCGCTCTCCGAACGCTTCCTGCCCGTGGTGAACCAGGCCACCGAAAAAGTCGGCCTGACCCAGAAGTACAACGCCTTTGCGGGCAAGGCAGCGAGCTTTGGCCTGCTCAAACCCGAGGAGGCCAACCTTGCGCAGTACGTCACCGGCAAGACGCTCGACGGCCTGTACTTCATGATCGGCGAGGAAGAGCGCCGCATCCGTCAGAATCCGGCCGGTGCAGGCAGCGCCATCGCCCGCAAGGTCTTTGGTGCGCTGAGATGAAGCTCCCCCTGAGTCGCTTCGCGCCATCCCTCTCTCTCGCTGCGCGGGAGGGGGACGCACCCAGTGGCCTGGCAAAGCCAGTTCCACGGGTGCACTCGCCTCGCGCAGCGCCCGTTTCCATCGGTGGGGCGCGCGCATCGCCTGCGTGCCTTCCTGCACCCGTCCATGAACCATAACGACCCCTGCCCCTGCGGCCGTACCCAAGCCGCACCCGGCAAAAGCGCCAAGGCTGCGGCCTTGTCCTATGGGGACTGCTGCGGCCGCTACCTCGACCACTGGGACGACGCAGCCGCGCCCGACGCCGAGAGCCTCATGCGGTCACGCTACACCGCCTTTGTCCTCGAACGTGGCGACTACCTGCAGGCCACCTGGCACCCCAGCACCCGGCCAGCGGACCTCGATTTCGACCCCGGCACGAAGTGGCTGGGGCTGGAAGTGCGCAGCCACCGCAGCACAGGCGAAGACCGCGCCGAGGTGGAGTTTGTCGCGCGCTACCGCGTGGGCGGCCGCGCCGTGCGCCTGCACGAGACCAGCCGCTTCGTGCGCGAAGACGGGTGTTGGTTCTATGTGGATGGCGATATCCACTCCTGAAAATTTAATAAAAATGACCTCCAGCGCTTTACCAATAAGCGCGAGCAGCTATGAAATTTGAAGCAATCTTGTTTGACTGCGATGGTGTGCTGGTCGACAGCGAACCCATCACCAACGGCGTGCTGCGCGACATGCTCAACGAAGCGGGCTGGGCCCTGAGCGCCGACGAATGCATGCGCATCTTTATCGGCAAAACGGTGCGCAGCGAGGCCGCCCGCATCGAGGCCCACACCGGCCGCCCGCTGACCGATGCGTGGATGGCCGACTTCTATGCACGGCGCAATGCCGAGCTGGACCAGCGCCTCATGGCCATCGAGCACATCCACGGAACCATCGAAAGGGTGCACGCCCACCACGGCGGGCGCATTGCCTGCGCCTCGGGTGCCGACCGGCACAAGGTCGAGATGCAGTTGGCCAAGGTGGGGCTCACGCCATACTTTGCCGGGCGGGTGTTCAGCGGCCACGAGATGCCAGCCACCAAGCCCGCGCCCGACGTCTATCTGGCGGCGGCTGCGGCCCTGCAGGTGGCGCCCGGGCGCTGTGCCGTGGTGGAAGACACCGTTACGGGCGTGACCGCTGGCGTGGCCGCAGGCGCCACGGTATTTGCCTATGCGCCGCTGGACGATGGCGAGGCCCTGCGTGCAGCAGGCGCAGCGCAGGTGTTTCGCAGCATGGCCGAGTTGCCTGCGCTGCTGGGCTGCTGAAACACGCAAGAAGATTCCCAACAGCCCTGTAACCATGGGAGAAGCGCAATGCCGGGACAACGCATGAAGCAGTGGATGCGGCGATGCACCGTGGTGGCGGCCCTGGCCCTGCTGGCGGGCTGCTCGTCGGTGCGGCCCTGGATCAACGAACCCCTGAAGCCCGAAGACCAGTCCATCCCCGAGCGCAAGTCCGAGCGCGACCCTACCATCCTGGTGGCCGTCACGCTCTCGGGCGGCGGTGCGCGGGCGGCCGCCTTCGGCTTTGGCGTGCTGACCGAAATGCAGGCCACGCGGTTTGACTGGAACGGGCGCCCCACCACGCTGCTCGACGCCACCGATGTGATCAGCGGCGTCTCGGGCGGCAGCATCGTGGCCGCTTACCTGGCAGCACACGGCATCGAGGGGCTACCCCGCTTCGAGCAGGACTTTCTGCGCCAGAACTTCCAGAACAGCCTCATCACCCAAGCCCTGCGCCCCGGCAACCTGGTGGACCTGACCTCGCCCTGGTTCGGCCGCACGCACCTGCTCGCGCGGCGGCTGGATGAGCTGTATGGCGGGCGCACCTTTGGCGATGTGGCGCGGCGCCCGCGCCACCCGCAGCTGTTCATCACCGCCACCGACATGTCGTTGGGCACTGGCTTTGAATTCACGTGGGACCAGTTCGCGCTGATCTGCTCCGACCTGCGCAAGGTGCCGCTGTCGTTCGCGGTGGCGGCATCGTCCGCCGTACCGCTGCTGCTGAGCCCCGTCACCCTCAAGAACTACGCCGACCAGTGCCCTCAGTACCAGACCGTGTCCCGCGCTGCCTCCCTGGCTGCGGGCGGCGACTACCGCGCGCGCCTGTACCGCGCGCATGAGTTGAGCTATCTGGACGCGCAGCGCCGCCCTTACATCCACTTGGTGGATGGCGGCCTGGCCGACAACCTGGGCGTGCAGCGTCTGCTCGACCGGGCCCTGGCCGGTGGCGGACTGCGCGAAACCTTCAGCGAAGTGGGCATCCCGCCCGGCACCATCCGCAAGCTGGTGCTCGTCACCGTCAACGCCGAGCGCGACCCATCCGAGAACATCGACATGAGCGACCAGGTGCCCAACATGGCCCAGGTGGTGGACTCGCTGCTGTTTGGCACCGGCGCCCGCGCCACGCGCGAGACGCAGGAGTTCTTGCGCGACATCACCCAGCAGTGGCGCAAGTCGCTGGCGGCGGGCCCCACCGGCAGCAGCGATGCCTTTGCGCTCGGTGCCGAGGTCCATGTCATTTCCGTCAACCTGCGCGATGCCCACGACGACGTTGCGCGCCGCCGCCTGCTGCAAGTGCCCACGGCGTTCTCCATCACGTCGGAAGAAGTCACAGACCTCATCGAGGCGGGTGGCAGCGTGCTGCGCCACTCGCCGGAGTTCCGCGCACTGGTGCAGTCGCTGGCGCGGCAGGCTCCGACGACACCTTCACCTACGCCCGGACCTGCATCTACACCAGCGAAGTCCGAGTAGCCGCGTGAGCCCGGCTAGCCCCCACCTCCGCATCACGGCTTGGTGTCGGGGGCCGGGGTGGTGGGCACGTCCTGGTCTTGGGCCGCCTCCGTCTGTGCGGCCATCGCCCGCTGGTAGCCGGGTCGCTGTTGTAGCCGCTGCCAGTAGGCCTGCGTGGCCGGGCCAAATTGTTCGTTCAGCCCCAGGTGCTGCGCCAGCAGCAGCGCATACCCCACCGCCACATCCGCCGCCGTAAAGCGGCCCGCGCACAGATAGTCGCTGCGGCCGTGGGTCATCGCGGTTTCTACCGCGCGCAGCCGGGCCAGGAACCAGCGGCTGTAGTCCTCCACCACCTGCGGCTGCTTGCGCTCTGCGGTCTCAAACCGGCCATAGCGCAGCACCAGCGTCTGCGGAAAGGTCAGCGTCGCATCGCTCATGTGCAGCCAGTTCAGGTAGGCGCCATACGCCGGGTGCGTGGGCGCCACATCCAGCCCCGCGTCGGGGTGTGTGGCCGCGAGGTACTGGCACATGGCCGCCGATTCGGTCATGCGCACATCGCCCTGCACCAGCAGCGGCACCGTGCCCAGCGGGTTCTCGTCCAGAAACCACCGGGCCTTGGCGCGGGGCGGGAAGGGCAGCATGTGGAGCTGGTAGGGCAGTTGCAGCTCTTCGAGCATCCACAGGGGGCGGAAGGAGCGGGCGCTGATGCAGTGGTGGAGGTGGAGCATGAAGGCAAGCGGCAAGAGAGCGGGCGGGAGCGCTGGTCAGTGTAGTGGTGGCTGGCTGCGGACGCAGCCCCGTGGCAGCCATGCAGGGTGCAGATCGCGCCATTGGGCCACTTCCCATCACGCCGGGCTCGCTTGGCGCCGAAACTCCGCCGGTGACTGCCCCGTCCACCCCCGAAACGCCCGGATAAAACTCTTCTCGTTCTCAAACCCCGCCGCCTCCGCCACCTGCTTGATCGGCCGCTGCGTGCGGTGCAGCAGCTCCACCGCGCGGGTGCGGCGAACCTCGTCTTTCAGGCCCTGCAGCGTGGCGCCTTCTTCCTTCAACTGCCGGTGCAGGGTGCGTGGCGACACATGCAGCAGCGCGGCGAGTGATTCGGCACTGTGCTGCGGCAGGGCGTGGGCGGGCTGGCCGGGCAGGGGGGCGGCCAGCAACTGGCGCACGCGCTGCACCAGCAGGCGGTCGCGGCGGTAGTGCAGCACCGTCAAGGGCAGGGCGTGCTGCAGCATCTGGCGCAGGGCCTGCTCGTCCCGGCGCAGGGGCAGGTGCAGGTAGCGGGCGTCGAAGTGGATGGCGGTGCGTGGCGCGTGGAAGGTGACGGGGCCGCGGAACAGCACGGCGTACGCATCGGCGTGCGGCGGTGCGTCAAACGCAAATTCGGCAGCGATGAGGGGGATGCGCGAGTCCACCATCCAGCAGGCCAGGCCGTGCGCGTTGCGCAATACGGAGACCAGGCAGAACTCGCGCAGCGCACCCAGGTCGCGGGCCTCGGTGATGGCCAGGGTGGCGGTGTCGCCCTGAGTGGTGAGGTGCAGCGCAATGTCGTCCGCCAGCAGGCCGTGGTGGCGGCACCAGCGGGCCAGGGCCACCTGCAGCGTGGGCGAGCTGATGCTGGCACGCGCCAGCATGCCGTAGCTGCCCCAGGGCAGGCGGCGGCTGAACCAGCCCAGGGCTTCGTCGTCCAGTTCCTGCATGGCGGCGTCGGAGATCTGCTCCATCTGCCAGGCGGTGATGCGGGCGCTGTCGTCGGGCAGCCCCTGCGGCGCAATCTGTGCCTGGGCCAGGGCGCGTTCCGGGCTCAGGCCGCGCTGCTCGTACGCCAGAACAATGGCACGCACAAAGGCGATGGGCGTTGCGGCAGGGGCAGATGGAGTGGTTGGGAGACGATGGTCGGCGGGGGCGGTGGTCTTCACGCCACAGAGTGTGCCAGCCGTGGCACGATTTGCAACCATTGTGTCCACCCGCCAGGGGTTCAGGCTTCTATGCTTACGGATCGCCCGCCCGCATGTTCTTGCGGCGCAGGCCGCATGACAGAGCCGAGGAGACAAACCCGTGACGAGTGCAGCCGCAACGAACTTCGCACCGCTGGTGGACAGCCACGCCCGTGGCGCCACCGACGTTCCCCTGATCGAGCAGACCATCGGCGCCTTTTTTGCCGATATGGTGGCCCGCCAGCCCGACCGCGAGGCGCTGGTCAGCGTGCACCAGGGCCGCCGCACCACCTACGCCCAGCTGCAGACCGAGGCGCACCGGCTGGCGAGTGCGCTGCTGGGCATGGGGCTCACGCCCGGCGACCGCGTGGGCATCTGGTCGCACAACAACGCCGAATGGGTGCTGATGCAGCTGGCCACCGCGCAGGTGGGCCTGGTGCTGGTCAACATCAACCCGGCCTACCGCACGTCCGAGGTGGAATACGCGCTCAACAAGGTGGGCTGCAAGCTGCTGGTGACCATGGCGCGCTTCAAGACCAGCGACTACCTGGGCATGCTGCGCGAGCTGGCGCCCGAGTGGCACCACCAGCTGCCGGGCCAGCTGGGCTCCGTGAAGCTGCCCCACCTGAACACCGTAGTGTGGATCGATGAGGCGGGGCAGGGCGCCGACGAACCGCGCCTGATGCGTTTTACCGACCTGCTGGCACGCGGCAACGCGGCCGACCCGCGCCTGGCGCAGATCGCAGCCACGTTGAAGGCCACCGACCCCATCAACATCCAGTTCACCAGCGGCACCACCGGCTTCCCCAAGGGCGCCACGCTCACGCACCGCAACATCCTGAACAACGGTTTCTTCATTGGCGAGTGCATGAAGCTCACGCCCGAAGACCGCCTGTGCATCCCCGTGCCGCTGTACCACTGCTTCGGCATGGTGCTGGGCAACCTGGCCTGCCTGACGCACGGTGCCACCATCGTGTACCCCAACGACGGGTTTGACCCGCTGACCGTGCTGCAGACGGTACAGGACGAGCGCTGCACCGGCCTGCACGGCGTGCCCACCATGTTCATCGCCGAGCTGGACCACCCGCGTTTTGCCGAGTTCAACCTCAGCACCCTGCGCACCGGCATCATGGCCGGCTCGCCCTGCCCCACCGAGGTGATGAAGCGCGTGGTGGAGCAGATGAACCTTCGCGAGATCACCATTGCCTACGGCATGACCGAGACCAGCCCCGTGAGCTGCCAGAGCAGTACCGACACGCCGCTGGACAAGCGCGTCTCCACCGTGGGCCAGGTGCAGCCGCACCTGGAGATCAAGATCGTGGATCCCGACAGCGGGGCGGTGGTGCCCATCGGCCAGCGGGGCGAGTTCTGCACAAAAGGCTATTCCGTCATGCACGGCTACTGGGGCGACCCGGCCAAGACCCGCGAGGCGATTGACGAAGGCGGCTGGATGCACACCGGTGACCTTGCCACCATGGACGCCGAGGGCTACGTGAACATCGTTGGCCGCATCAAGGACATGGTGATCCGTGGCGGCGAGAACATCTACCCGCGCGAGATCGAAGAATTTTTGTACCGCCACCCGCAGGTGCAGGACGTGCAGGTGGTGGGCGTGCCCGACCAGAAATACGGCGAGGAACTCTGCGCCTGGATCATCGCCAAGCCGGGCACCCAGCCCACCGAGGATGACATCCGCGCCTTCTGCAAGGGCCAGATCGCGCACTACAAGATGCCGCGCTACATCCGCTTTGTCACCAGCTTTCCGATGACGGTGACGGGCAAGATCCAGAAGTTCAAGATCCGCGACGAGATGAAGGATCTGCTGGGCCTGGAAGAACAAAAGACTGCTTGAAGAGCCACACCGTATGACCATTCTCGACACCCAACTCAACGCCCGCTCGGCGGACTTTCTGGCCAACGCCGCAGCCATGCGCACGCTGGTGGATGACCTGCGCACGCAGCTCGACAAGGTCGCCCAGGGCGGCGGCGAAGCGGCCCGCGCCAAGCACACCGCACGCGGCAAGCTGCTGCCCCGCGAGCGCGTGCAGATGCTGCTGGACCCTGGCACGCCGTTCCTCGAACTCGCCCCGCTGGCGGCGCTCAACATGTACAACAACGATGCACCTTGCGCGGGGCTCATCGCCGGCATTGGCCGCGTGAGCGGCGTGGACTGCATGATCGTGTGCAACGACGCCACGGTGAAGGGCGGCACCTACTACCCGCTCACCGTCAAGAAACACTTGCGCGCGCAAGAGGTGGCGCAGCAGAACCACCTGCCCTGCATCTACCTGGTGGACTCGGGCGGTGCCAACCTGCCCAACCAGGACGAGGTCTTCCCCGACCGCGACCACTTCGGCCGCATCTTCTTCAACCAGGCCAACATGAGCGCGATGGGCATCAGCCAGATCGCCGTGGTGATGGGATCGTGCACGGCGGGCGGCGCCTACGTGCCCGCGATGAGCGACGAGTCCATCATCGTCAAGAACCAGGGCACGATCTTTTTGGGGGGGCCGCCACTGGTGAAGGCTGCCACGGGCGAAGTGGTGAGTGCGGAAGACCTGGGCGGTGGCGACGTGCACACGCGCCTCTCGGGCGTGGCAGACCACCTGGCGCAGAACGATCTGCACGCGCTGCAGCTCGCACGCAATGCGGTGCGCAATTTGAATAAAAACAAGGCTCCAGCGCCCGCCGACCAAGCGCCAGTAGCTCCTAAATTTGCAGCGGAAGAGCTGTATGGCGTGATCCCCGTGGACACCCGCAAGCCCTTCGACGTGCGCGAGATCATCGCGCGCATCGTCGATGGCAGCGAGTTCGACGAGTTCAAGGCGCGCTACGGCACCACGCTGGTCACGGGCTTTGCGCGCATCGAAGGCATGGCCGTGGGCATCATTGCCAACAACGGCATTCTGTTCAGCGAATCGGCCCTCAAGGGCGCGCACTTCATCGAGCTGTGCTGCCAGCGCAAGATTCCGCTGGTGTTCCTGCAGAACATCACCGGCTTCATGGTGGGCCGCAAGTACGAGAACGAAGGCATTGCGCGCAACGGCGCCAAGATGGTCACGGCCGTGGCCACAGCGAGTGTGCCCAAGTTCACCATCATCATTGGCGGCAGCTTTGGCGCAGGCAACTACGGCATGTGCGGCCGTGCGTACAGCCCCCGCTTCTTGTGGATGTGGCCCAACGCGCGCATCAGCGTCATGGGCGGCGAGCAGGCCGCGGGCGTGCTGGCCACGGTGAAGCGCGACGGCATCGAGGCCAAGGGCGGGCAGTGGAGCATGGAGGAAGAAGAAGCCTTCAAGGCCCCCATCCGCCGCCAGTACGAAGACCAGGGTCACCCTTACTACGCCACCGCCCGCCTGTGGGACGATGGCGTGATCGACCCCGCCGACACCCGCCGCGTGCTGGCGCTGGGCCTGGCTGCCACGCGCAATGCGCCGATCGAAGACACCAAGTTCGGCCTGTTCCGCATGTAGCAGGAGCAGGAGCCACCATGGACGCTGTTGCCCACTTCACCCAGCTCGCGCGCTACAACGTGTGGGCCACGGCGCGTGTGCTCGATGCCGTGCGGGCGCTGCCGGATGGTGATTACCGGCGCGATGTGGGCCTGTTCTTCAAAAGCATTCACGGCACGCTCAACCACCTGTTGGTAGGCGAGCACCATCTGTGGTTTGTGCGCTTTGCCGAAGGCATCTCGCCCAAGGTGGCTTTGGACGCCGAGCTGGAGAGTGGCCGCGCGCCGCTCGATGCCCGCCTGCGCGAAGGCGCTGCCCGCTGGGCGCCGCTGATCGCCTCGTTCAAGCCGGACCGCTGGAGCGGCACGCTCGACTACACCACCATGCGCGGCACAGCGGCATCGCTACCGTTTGCGGCCACGCTGGCGCATGTGTTCAACCACGGCACGCACCACCGGGGTCAGATCACTGCCGCATTAACTGCGCTGGGCCAGCCTTGCCCCGAGCTGGACCTTGTCTACTTCCTGCAAAACCCGTCCACGCCATGAGCCAGAACCTGTCCATCACCCAAACCGGCGCCGTGGCGCGCATCACGCTCACGCAGCCCGAAATCCGCAACGCCTTCAGCGATGAGGTCATTGCCGAGATCACCGCCGCCTTCACCGATGTGGGTGGGCGTGCCGATGTGCGCGCCGTGGTGCTGGCTGCGGAAGGCCCGGCCTTCTGCGCCGGTGCCAACCTCAACTGGATGCGCCGCATGGCCGACTACACGCGCGACGAGAACATCGCCGACGCGGGAAAGTTGGCCGAGATGCTGCGGGTGATCTATGAGTGCCCCAAGCCCACGGTGGCACGCGTGCAGGGCGATGTATATGCAGGCGGCATGGGCCTGGTGGCCGCGTGCGACATGGCCGTGGCCGTGGACACGGCGGGCTTTTGCCTCAGCGAAGTGAAGCTGGGGCTCATCCCCGCCACCATCAGCCCGTATGTGATCCGTGCCATGGGCGCACGCGCTGCGCACCGGTACTTCCTCACGGCCGAGCGTTTTGGCGCGGCCGAAGCCTTGCGCATTGGCTTTGTGCACGAGGTCGTGGTCGCTGACCAGCTCGACACCAAAGTGGACGAACTGCTCAAGGCCCTGACCAGCGCCAGCCCCAACGCTGTGCGCGTGTGCAAGAAGCTGGTCATCGACGTGGCCGAGCGTGAGATCAACGCCGGGCTGATTGCCGCCACCGTGCAGGGCATTGCCGACATCCGCGCCAGCGACGAAGGCAAGGAGGGTGTGCAGTCGTTCCTGAACAAGCGCAAGCCCAACTGGCTGAGCTGATCGCTACTTAACGGCCATGGACACCCTCTGGTTCAACATCGTGCAGTGGCTCCACACGCTGGGGCTGCATGTGGATGGCGGCACCGCGCGCGCTGTGGGCGACGCGGCAGCCACAGCAACGGCGAAGCTCGACATGCCAAGCCTGCTGGCGCTGGCCGCAGCGCTGGGCTGGGCCAGCGGCTTTCGGTTGTATGCCGTGGTGTTCCTGGTCGGCATGATGGGGGTGCTGGGCTGGATGCCGCTGCCCCCTGGCCTGGCCATGCTGCAGCACCCGCTGGTGCTGATGGTCAGCGGCTTCATGCTGATGGTGGAGTTCTTTGCCGACAAGGTGCCCTGGGTGGACAGCGCCTGGGATGCTGTGCACGCCTTCATTCGCGTGCCTGCGGGCGCCGCCTTGGCCTATGGCGTGTTCGGTGCCGACAACGCGACCATGGCCGTGGTGGCTGGGCTGCTGGGGGGCTCGCTTTCGGCCACGTCGATGGCCACCAAGATGACCACGCGGGCGGCGGTGAACACCTCACCCGAGCCGTTTTCCAACTGGGGCCTGTCGTTCTTGGAAGACGGCCTGGTCGTGGCCGTGGTCTGGCTGGCCACGCAGCACCCGGTGGCGTTTGGTGTTGCGTTGGTCGTGATGGTGGTGGTGTCGGTGCTGCTGTTGGTGGTGCTGTTCAAGTTTCTGCGCGCCGTGGTGCGGCGCGTTTCCCGTTTTCTTTCTGGCTCCCCTGGAGTGGCTTAAATGTTTACAAAGATTCTGATTGCCAATCGCGGCGAGATCGCTTGCCGCGTGGCCGCAACCGCCAAGCGCCTGGGCGTGAAGGCTGTCGCCGTGTATTCCGATGCCGACGCCAATGCCAAACATGTGGCCGTCTGCGACGAGGCCGTCCACATCGGCGGCAGCGCGCCCAAGGACAGCTACCTGCGCTGGGAGCGCATCATCGACGCCGCCAAGGCCACGGGCGCGCAGGCTATCCACCCTGGCTACGGTTTCCTGAGCGAGAACGAAGACTTTGCCAAGGCCTGTGCCGACGCAGGCCTGGTCTTCATCGGCCCGCCCGCCAGCGCCATCAATGCCATGGGGCTGAAGGCCGAGTCCAAGCGCCTGATGGAGCAGGCCCAGGTGCCCCTGGTGCCCGGCTACCACGGCGCTGACCAGGACCCGGCACTGCTGCAACGCGAGGCGGACCGCATTGGCTACCCGGTGCTCATCAAGGCCAGCGCGGGTGGTGGTGGCAAGGGCATGCGCGCCGTGGACAAGGCCGAGGATTTTGGCGCCGCGCTCGATTCGTGCAAGCGCGAGGCCATCAACAGCTTCGGCGACGATGCGGTGCTGGTCGAAAAATACGTGCAGCGCCCCCGCCACATCGAGATCCAGGTGTTCGGCGACACGCACGGCAACTGCGTGTACCTGTTTGAGCGCGACTGCTCGGTGCAGCGCCGCCACCAGAAGGTGCTGGAAGAAGCGCCCGCCCCCGGCATGACGCCGGAGCTGCGCGCCCGCATGGGCGAGGCTGCCGTGGCCGCAGCACGGGCGGTGAACTACGTGGGCGCGGGCACGGTGGAATTCATCGTCGAGCAGCCCGGCGGCTACGACGCGCCCGAGCAGATGAAGTTCTACTTCATGGAGATGAATACCCGCCTGCAGGTGGAGCACCCCGTGACCGAGGCCATCACGGGCCTCGACCTCGTGGAGTGGCAACTGCGCGTGGCCTCAGGCGAGCCCTTGCCGCTCAAACAGGAAGACCTGCGTATCCAAGGTCACGCCATCGAGGCGCGCATTTGCGCTGAGAACCCCGACAACAACTTCCTGCCCGCCACCGGGGCGCTCAACGTGTACGCGCTGCCCGAGTGTGTGACCTTCGAACGGGGCGCGGTGCGCGTGGATTCCGGCGTGCGCCAAGGCGATGCGATCAGCCCGTACTACGACTCCATGGTGGCCAAGCTCATCGTGCACGGCGACACGCGTGCGCAAGCCCTGGCCCGGCTCGATGAAGCGCTGGCGCAGACCCACATCGTGGGCCTGGCGACCAACGTGCAGTTTCTGCGCCGCGTGGCCCGCACCGAGGCATTTGCCAGCGCCAAGCTGGACACCGCGCTGATCCCGCGCGAGCAGGCGGTGCTGTTCCACCAGGAGCCCGTGGGCTTGCCCCTGGCGGCTGCTGCCGCCGTGGCTCAGACCCTGCTGCGCGAGCGCGCCAGCGAGGGCGTGGACCCCTTCAGCCGCCGCGATGGTTTTCACACCCATGGCGTGGTGCAGCGCCGGTTTGAGTTCGAGTTTGGTGGTGAGCACGCCAAGGCGCTGCTGACCTACGAGCGTGGTGGCAGCCTGCATCTGGCCGTCGGCGAAGGCGATGCCGCAGTGGCCGGGCCGTTGGTGTTCAGCGCTGTGGGGCAGGGCATCGAATTGCAGTTTGCAGGTCAGCGCACGCGTGCGGCTGTGTATGCCCAGGGCGAGGTGGACCACGTATTCACCCCGCTGGGCGCCACGCAGATCACTGCCATCGACCTGCTGGCCCACGCGGGCGAGGCTGCGGCCGAAGGCGGGCGCCTCACAGCCCCGATGCCTGGCAAGGTGGTGTCGTTTGCCGTGAAGGCGGGCGACGCCGTGACCAAGGGTCAACCGCTGGCAGTGATGGAAGCCATGAAGATGGAACACACCATTGCTGCCCCTGCGGACGGTGTGGTGCAGGAGCTGCTGTATGCGCCGGGCGACCAGGTGACCGAAGGAGCTGAGCTGCTCAAGCTGGTGGTGGCAGAAAAGGCGTAAGTCCGGCGGGGGCGCCCTGCGCGTGACAGCGGGCGGCGCGCAATGCCGTTACGCTTGCTGGCCATGAAGATCACCTTTTGCTGTACCGACACCAAGGCCGAACCCTGGCTGCAGGGCCTGGCCGCCGCGCTGCCCGGCGCTGACATTTCCGTGTGGCAACCCGGCGCCCCGCAGGCCGACTACGCCGTGGTCTGGGCACCACCCCAGCAGTTCATGGACGAACAGCCAGCGCTCAAAGCCCTGTTCAACATTGGCGCGGGGGTGGATGCCCTGCTCAAGCTGCGCCTGCCTCCCAAGGCCCTGGTGGTGCGCCTGGACGACGCGGGCATGGCCGTGCAGATGGCCGAATATGTATGCCACGCGGTCATCCGCCACTTCCGCGAGTTTGACGGCTATGAGGCCGACACCCAGGCGGGCCGCTGGGGCTACCGCAAGCCGCGCCTGCGCAGCGACTACCCCATCGGCGTGATGGGCCTGGGCGTGCTGGGCGAGCGGGTTGCCAAGGCGCTGGCGTTGTTTGACTTTCCCATCAACGGCTGGAGCCGCAGCCCCAAGGCCATCGACGGCGTGCGCGGCTTTGCGGGCGCAGACCAATTCAATGATTTTCTGGCCGCGAGCCGCGTGCTGGTCAACCTGCTGCCCCTCACGCCCGATACGACCAACGTCATCAACAAGGGCACGCTCGCTCGCCTGCAGCCGGGTGCCTACGTGATCAATGTGGCGCGCGGCGCGCATCTGGTGGACGAAGACCTGGTGGCCGCCATCGACAGCGGCCATGTGGCAGGCGCCACGCTCGATGTGTTCCGCACCGAGCCGCTGCCCGCAGGGCATGCGTTCTGGACGCACCCGCGCATCACCATCACGCCCCACACGTCAGCGCGCACGCTGCGCGACGAAAGCATTGCGCAGATCGCGCGCAAGATGGTGGCGCTGGAGCGCGGCGAGGCCGTGGCAGGCATTGTGAACCCGGCGCGCGGCTACTGAGGCCGCCGGTCAACGGGCTCGCCAGCGTGGAGAATGGCAGGCATGAGCTCCTCCACCTTCCGCCGCTTCTTTGGTCTTTTGGGCTGGATCCTGCTGGTGCCCAGCGCCTTGACCGCGCTGGGCGCGGCGTGGTTGTTGGCCTCTGGCATGAACATGCTGGGCGACACACACACCGCCAGGGGCCGGGTGGTTGCGCATGAAGAAATCATGACGGGCGCGACCCATCGCCGGGGGCTTGCCAAGAAAAGCATTGTGGAGTTTGCGGCGGGCGATGGGCGGAGATTCCGGTTCACAGACTCGGTCGCACGCCAGCAGCAGGCCATCCACGAGGTGGGTGAGACCGTCTCGGTGCGCTACTCCGCCCAAGACCCGTCGCAGGCCGAGATCAGCAGCTCCACCGCCGTGAAGATCGTGGCCGGTACGGTGATGCTGCTGTCCAGTGCCATTGGCATGGCGCTGGGCTGGCTGTTGCTGCGCTTGCGACCCAGGTCTGTCGCATAGCCCTCTGTGCGCGGGCACAGAGGGTGTGCCTTTTCAATCCACCGTCACGCCGGCATCGCGCACCAGCTTGCCTAGGCGCTGCGCGTCGGCCTTGATGAGCGCCCCGAAATCTGCCGCCGTGCCCCCCACCGCAGGCGTGCCAATGGCTTCCCATTTGGCGCGGAAGGCGGGTTCCTTGAAGATCGCATTCACCGTGGCGTTGAGCTTGTCGACGGTGGCTTGCGGGGTGCCAGCGCGCACCGCAATGCCATGCCAGCCCGTGATCTGGTAGCCCGCAATGCCAGCCTCCGCCATGGTGGGCACATTGGGCAGCACCTTGGCACGTTCGCTGGATGTGACGGCCAGCGGGATGAGCTTGCCCGCCTGAATGTGGGGCAGGGAGCTACCGACGATGTCAAACATCACGTTCACCTGTCCGCCGATCAGGTCGTTGAGCGCGGGGCCAGCGCCCCGGTAGGGGATGTGCCCCATCTTCACGCCCGCCGTGGTGTTGAACAGCTCGCCCGCCAGGTGCTGCGGTGTGCCGTTGCCGGCAGATGCAAAATTCAGCACCGGCTTGCCCGCCTTGGCCATGGCGAGCAGCTCAGCCACCGTTTTCACGCCCAGCGAGGGGTGGACTTCGAGTACCAGCGGGAATGCCGACAGCTGGATCACCGGTGCCAGGTCAGACATCGGGTTGAACGGCATGCTGGCGTACAGCGAGGGGTTGACCGCCATCGGGCCGCTGGCGGCCAGCAGCAAGGTGTGGCCGTCGGCCGGTGCCTGCTTGGCAACCTCGGCGCTGCCGGTGTTGCCACCAGCGCCGCCCTTGTTGTCCACCACCACGGTCACACCCAGGCGGCTTTGCAGCTCGGGCTGCAGCATGCGGGCCATCAGGTCGGTGGGGCCACCGGGCGGGTAGGGCACCACAAAGCGGATGGTCTTGCTGGGGAAGGCGGTGGCGGCCGTCTGCGCCGCTGCGTGACCTGCGATGCCCAGGGCCAGGGGCACGGCAAGGGCTGCGTGCAGCACGGTGCGCCGGGCGGTGCTAGGCGTGGACGAGTAAAGGTGGCGGTGGTGCATGTCTGTCTCCTGTGGGGATGGATAAAACCCGTCTGCTGCGGGTTGATGTCAATGGATGGGGAGCGCGATGGAGTGGTGCCGCTCAGCCTGCGCCAAAGCGCTGCCGGATGTCGGCGGCGGTGGCCAGCGGGCGGCCCAGCGCGGCGGCGGCTTCGACGGCCTGGCGCACCAGCGCGGTGTTGTCGGGGGCCACGCTGCCGTCCTTGCACAGCAGGTTGTTTTCAAACCCCACGCGGGCGTGGCCGCCAAACACGGCAGCGGCGGCCACGCAGGCGTTCTCTGCCGCCCCGAAGGCGCACACGGCCCAAGGCTCGTTGCCGTCATGGGCGTTCAGAAAAGGCAGCAGGTCGCGCGGGCTGGAGGTCTGGCCCGCGCTGTAGCGGCCCAGCACAAACAGCAGGAACCAAGGCGCATCCGGCACCACGCCACTGGCGCGCAGTGCCTGCCAGCGGCGCAGGTCGGCCACGTCGTACAGGATGACCTGCACCATGGTGCGGCGCTGGGCCAGGCCGGTGAAGAAGCGCTGCAGTCCGGCTTCGCCGATCTCGGGCTTGTCCACTTCGCGCAGTCCGATGGACACGGCCTCGGGTTGCAGGGCCTCCACCATGGCGATCTGCGCGGGGGCCTGGTACACGCCTGCGGCTTCGCTGGTGATCTGGATGACCATCGCGTCGCCCACAGCCTGGCGCACCACGCGCTGCGCCTCGCGGTAGCCCTCCACATCGAGGCTGTGGCGGCCTTGCGCGTCGCGTATGTGCATGTGCAGCATGGCCGCTCCCGCGTCCAGGCAGGCCTTGGCCGTGGTGGCCAGCGTGGCCGGTGTGATGGGCACGGCGGAGTGGTCGGCAGGCTGCTTGTAGGCGCCGTTGGGCGCCACGGTCACGATCAGCGGGTCAACCCACTGGCTGGCAATGGTGGGTGATGCGGGCGATGCACTCATGCGCGGGCTCCGGTGGTCGATGGGGTGTCCGTCGGTGAGGTGGCGGTGGTGGGCTCGATGGTGGGCAGCTCGCTGGCAAGCAGGGCCAGGCCCTGGCGCAGCAGCGTGTCGTAGCGCGCGCGTTCGGCCTGCTTGCGGTCTTCGGGCCAGTCGAAAAAGCCCTTGCCCGTCTTCATGCCCAAGGTGCCCTGGGCCACCTTGTCGCGCAGGGCCTGGGCGGGGATGTCGGTGTTCGAGAGCGTGGGGTACATGGTGGCTGCGGCGGCGGTGTGCACCTCGATACCCGCATGGTCGCGCTGCAGCACCGGCCCGGCCGCCAGAAAGCGGAAGCCAAAACCAAAGCGCACGGCGGCGTCTACGTCTTCGGGCGAGGCAATGCCTTCGTCGATGAGTGCAAACGCCTCGCGCGAGAGCGCGTGCTGCATGCGGTTGGCCAGAAAGCCGGGCTTGTCCTTCTTGACCAGCACCGGCACGCTGCCGCAGCCGCGCATGAAGGCGTGCAGCCAGGTACCCAGTGCGGGGTCGCTGCGCTCGCCTAGCACCACCTCCACCAGCGGCACCAGGTGGGCGGGCATGAAGAAGTGCAGGCCCAGCATGCGCTGTGCCGTAGCCAGCCCCTGGGCAATGGCGCTGATGGGAAAACCCGAGCTGTTGCTGGCCAATACGGCCTGGGCGGGGGCCACGGCTTCCAGCTCGGCAAACAGGTGTTGCTTGGCCGCCAGTTGCTCGGTGATGCATTCGACCACCAGCACCACGCCGCTCCAGTCCACATCCTGCAGGCTGGCGCACACCTGCACCGGGCCGGCGTGGGTGGCCTGGCCGGCAGCGGCCAGCTCCTGCGCAATGTGGGGCAGCAAGTGGTCGCGTCGTGCGGCGTGGGGGTCCACCACCGTGACCTGCGCGCCGCCACGGGCCAGGACCACGGCCACATCGGCCCCCATGGTGCCTCCGCCTACCACCACGGTGCGCGCGCTGCGCGGCGAACTGTTCTCCATCGTGTCTCCTTGTTGCTCTTAACCTGCTCAAGCGGTGTGCTTGCGTTGAATTCAGTCTAGGGGGCTCGCATTGCGCGGTCCAGACGTCTTTTTCGATAGACTGATCGGCTATGAAGATCAATTGGTCTGCCCGCGAGGTGGATGTGTTCCTCTCCCTGGCCGAGACGCTGAGTTTTCGGCGCACGGCCTTGCAGATGCACCTGTCGCAGTCGGCGGTGTCGGGCACGGTGGCGCGGCTGGAGGAGATGCTGGATGTGCGCCTGTTCGAGCGCACCACGCGCACGGTGCAGCTCACGCTGGCGGGCGAGGTGTTTGCGGAGCAGGCGCGGTTTCTGCGCCACCAGATGGAGGAGACCGTGCGCCGCGTGCAGGAGGTGGCGCTGCTGCAGGTGGGTCGCATTGCGCTGGCGGCGCTGCCGTCGCTGGCAGCGGGGGCCGTGCCCCGCGCGTTTGCCCGGTTTGCTGCGCAGCATCCGGGAGTGCAATTGGAGCTGTTTGACAGCCTGGCCGGCCCGGCGTTTGACATGGTGCGCGCCGGGCGCGTGGACTTTGCACTCACCGCTGCCAACCCCGCCTATGCCGACCTGGACTACACCCCGCTGGTGTCCGACCGCTTTGTGCTGCTGATGGGGCGCACGCACCCGCTGGCCCGAGGGCGCAGCGCCATTGCCTGGGCGGATGTGGCCGAGCTGCCGCACATCTCCATGCCCGCAGGTACCAGCGTGCGGCAGTATGCGGAAGAAGCCTTGCTGACCCACCGCATCCGTTTTGCGCCGCGCTATGAGGTGGAACACCTGGCCACCATCGCGGCCATGGTGGCTGCGGGGCTGGGCGTGAGCGCGCTGCCCGAACTGGCCGCCCAGGTGGTGCGCAGGCCCGAGGTGGTCACGCGAGCGCTCAAGGCGCCCGTGCTGCACCGGCCCATCGGGCTGATCACGCTCCGGGGGCGGCCGCTGTCGCTGGCGGCGCAGGCCATGGTGGCCCTGCTGCGGCAAGAGGTGGCGGGTGATGGCACCCGTACGGGCTGATGGCGCGTCCGGCGAATGGTCTGGCACGATATGGGGTGGCCCTGTGGAGGCGGTGGCGAGACAATGGCGGCATTCCTTGATCCACCCTTGGTAGCCCCATGAGCATTCCCTCCCGCGTCCACCTCATCGACGTTGGCCCCCGTGACGGCCTGCAGAACGAAAAAACTCCGGTGCCCGCCGCCGTCAAGATCGAGCTGGTGCACCGCCTGCAGCAGGCGGGCCTGAAAGAGATCGAAGTCACCAGCTACGTCAGTCCCAAGTGGGTGCCGCAGATGGCCGACAACCATGAGGTGATGGCCGGTATCACCCGCCAGAGCGGTGTCGCGTATTCGGTGCTCACGCCCAACCTCAAGGGCTTTGAGGCTGCCGTGCTGGACAAACCCGACGAGATCGTTGTCTTCGGCTCGGCCAGCGAGGCCTTCAGCCAGCGCAACATCAACTGCAGCATTGCCGAGAGCATCGAGCGTTTTGCCCCCGTGGTGGAGGCCGCACGGGCCGCTGGCATCCGTGTGCGCGGCGCCATGAGCTGCACCGTGGGCTGCCCGTACGAAGGCGACATTGCGCCCGAGCGCGTGGCGTATCTCGCAGGCCTGCTCCAGGGCATTGGCGTGCAGCGTGTGGACGTGGCCGACACCATCGGCGTGGGCACGCCGCGCAAGGTGCAGAAGGCGCTGGAGGCCACGTTGCAGCACTTTGGCATCGACGAGGTGTCGGGCCACTTTCATGACACCTACGGGCAGGCGCTGTCCAACACGCTGGCCGCGCTGGAGCTGGGCGTGTGGAACTTCCAGTCGTCCGTGGCCGGGCTGGGCGGCTGTCCCTATGCCAAGGGCGCCACCGGCAACGTGGCCACCGAAGACGTGGTGTACATGCTGCAGGGCATGGGCATCGAGACGGGCATCGACCTCGACAAGCTCATCGACGCGGGTGCCTACATTAGCGACTTTCTGGGCCGCAAGCCCAACTCCCGCGCTGCCAACGCGCTATTGACCAAACGTGCGGGGTAAGGATGAAGCACCCCCTGAGACGCTGCGCGTCTTCACCCCTCTCTCGCTGCGCGGGAGGGGGACGCACCCGGTGGCCTGGCGAAGCCAGTTCCACGGGTGCACTGGCTGGGGTCGCGCCTGTGCGATCAAAATAGCCCCGACGATTGTGATTTCGGAGTAAGAAACGATGTGTGGAGCTGAACTGAAAAACCTGCCCGAAGGTGTGCAGCGCGTGGCTGCAGCGCTGGAATCCCTGGGCCACCCCCACCGGCCGCAGATGCTGGACGACGCAGCGCGCACCGCGCAGCAGGCGGCCGATGCGCTGGGCATTGCCGTCGGGCAGATTGCCAAGAGCATCATCTTTCGCCGCAAGAGCGACGATGTGGCCGTGCTGGTGGTCACCTCGGGCGACCGGCGGGTGGACGAGAAAAAGGTGGAGGCCCACGTGGGCGGCAAGATCGGCCGCGCCGATGCCGACTTCGTGAAAAGCCGCACGGGCTTTTCCATCGGCGGTGTGTCGCCCGTGGCGCACGCCACGCCGCCCGTCACGCTGATCGACCAGGACCTGCTGCGCTTTGAGGTGGTGTGGGCGGCGGCGGGGCATCCGCATGGTGTGTTTGCGCTGCACCCCAGCGATCTACAGCGGCTGACGGGTGCACCCGTGGTGGATGTGGTGCAGGTGGTTGCACCTGAGTCTGCGGCATGAGTGCTATTGAATTGCTAGCTGTTCGCGCTTTGCAGATAAGCGCTGACGGTCATTTTGATGCTGAAAACACCGAGGCCGTGCCCTCGCCCTGCATCTCGGTCTGCCGTATGTCACCCGACCGCAGCCACTGCGAGGGCTGCTTTCGCTCCCTCGACGAGATCCGCATCTGGTCGCGTGCCGACTCGCACCTGCGGCGGGGCATCTGGCGGCAGCTGCTGGACCGGGCGGGCATTGCCGTGCCGGTGCAGCCAGAAAGCGCAGAAGGCTGAGCCATGAAACACATCACGTTCTACCTCGACTTCATTTCGCCTTACGCCTGGCTGGCCTTTGAGCGCCTGCCCGAGGCGCTGGTGGACCTGAGCTACAGCGTCGAATACCGCCCGGTGCTGCTGGGAGCTTTGCTGCAGCAGCACGCCAACCCGGGGCCCGCGGGCATTGCGCCCAAGCGCGCCTGGACCTACCGCCACGTGACCTGGCTGGGCCACGCGCAGGGCACGCCGCTGCAGATGCCAGCACGCCACCCGTTCAACCCGCTGCCCTTGCTGCGCCAGGCGCTGGCCTGCAGCTACGACGGTTGCATCAACCGCTATGTGGCGGGCACCGTGCTGCGCCATGTGTGGCAGGGCGGGCACGACGCGCTGGACGCCGAGCGCCTTGCCGCGCTGGCGGCCGATCTGGCCGAGCAAATCCGCCCCGGGCATGACGCGAACAGCGAAGGCCCCAAGGCGCTGCTGCGCGCCAACACCGAGGCCGCGCAGGCGGCGGGTGTGTTTGGTGTGCCTGCGTTTGTGGTGGACGGCAAGGTTTTCTGGGGGCTCGACAGCCTGCCCATGCTGCGCGCCTACCTGGAGGGCGATGACTGGTTTGATGGCCCGGGCTGGAATGCTGTCAGCCAGCTCCCATCGGGTTTACCCGCGAAGCCCTGAGCTGTTTCCGGATGCTGAAAGAGGTGCTGCGGGTTTCTCCCTAAGTTGTCAGAGAGCGGTCAGTTTGATGAAAGCTCTTGTTGGTTTCGCGTCAGAGCGTGGTCAGTGCCATCTCCAAGAATGCGTACAGCCCGCCGCAGTGCGGTCTGCACAACCAATAGGAGACTAGACACCATGGCAACCATCCATCCCGCACCGCGGCCGATGTCGCCCGAAGAGCGCAAGGTTATCTTCGCTTCGTCGCTCGGCACCGTTTTTGAGTGGTACGACTTTTACCTGTACGGCTCGCTCGCAGCCATCATCGCCAAGCAGTTTTTCAGCGGACTGGATGCGGGCTCTGCCTTCATCTTCGCGCTGCTGGCGTTTGCTGCGGGCTTCATCGTCCGGCCATTTGGCGCCATCTTCTTCGGCCGCCTGGGCGACATGATCGGCCGCAAGTACACGTTCTTGGTCACCATCCTGATCATGGGCCTGTCCACCTTCATCGTGGGTATCTTGCCGACCTATGCCTCCATCGGTGTGGCGGCCCCCGTCATCCTGATCATCCTGCGCTTGCTGCAAGGCCTGGCGCTGGGTGGTGAGTACGGCGGCGCAGCCACCTATGTGGCCGAGCATGCTCCGCACGGCAAACGCGGCGCCTACACCGCCTGGATCCAGACCACGGCCACGCTGGGTCTATTCCTGTCGCTGATGGTGATTCTGGGCACCCGCACCGTGCTGGGCGAAGAAGCCTTTGGTGACTGGGGCTGGCGCATCCCGTTCATCGTGTCGATCCTGCTGCTGGCCATCTCGGTCTGGATCCGTCTGTCGATGAACGAATCGCCTGCCTTCCAGAAGATGAAGGCCGAGGGCAAGACCTCCAAGGCCCCACTGACCGAGTCCTTCGGCCAATGGAAGAACCTGAAGATCGTGATCCTGGCACTGGTAGGCTTGACCGCCGGCCAGGCCGTGGTGTGGTACTCGGGCCAGTTCTATGCGCTGTTCTTCCTGACACAAGCCCTGAAGGTTGATGGCGCCACCGCCAACATCTTTGTGGCCGTCTCGCTGCTGATCGGCACGCCGTTCTTCATCGTGTTCGGTTCGCTGTCGGACAAGATCGGCCGCAAGCCCATCATCCTGGCAGGCTGTCTGCTGGCCGCGCTGACCTACTTCCCTGTGTTTGGCGCACTGACCAAGGCGGCCAACCCCGCCCTGGCTGAAGCCCAGGCCAAGAACCAGGTGATCGTTACGGCAGACCCCAAGGAATGCTCGTTCCAGTTCAACCCCACCGGCACTTCCAAGTTCACCAGCTCGTGCGACATCGCCAAGCAGGTGCTGGCTGGCGCTTCGGTGAGCTACGAGAACGCTGTGGGCGCCGCCGGCACCCCCGCCTCCATCAAGATCGGTGAAACCGTCATCGCCTCGTACACCAGCAAGGGCCTGCCCGCTGACGAAGCCAAGAAGAAAGATGGCGAGTTCAAGAAGGCTGTGGCCGATGCGCTGAAGGCTGCGGGCTACCCCACCAAGGCAGATCCTGCCCGCATCGACAAGGTCATGGTCACCGTGATTCTGACCTACCTGGTGCTGCTGGTGACCATGGTGTACGGCCCCATTGCAGCCATGCTGGTCGAAATGTTCCCCACCCGCATCCGCTACACGTCGATGTCCCTGCCGTACCACATCGGTAACGGCTGGTTCGGCGGTCTGCTGCCCACCACGGCGTTCGCCATCGTGGCCCAGACCGGCAACATGTACAACGGCCTGTGGTACCCCATCATCATTGCCGGTGCCACGGTGGTGATCGGTGGCCTGTTCATCAAGGAAACCAAGGACGTGGACATCTACGCCAACGACTGATCGGTTCTGACCGGTGTACAGGGCCCGCCCCGCAAGGGTCGGGCCCTGTGTTCCATCAAGGGGCTTGTCCGCGCACCAGTACAACCCATAACCCAGGGGATGCTGTGCATGATTCGAGCGGTAAGTGTGCGCTGCGGATCGGTATGGGCTGCAAGGCGCAAAACGCAGCAATAGCCGCAGCTATTGCGAGGTTTTGCAACGCGGCAGACCGCCCGAGCCCGCAGATGCATACGGCGCGACGAATCGTGCACAGCATCCCTAGCCAGGCCCCTTGATTGAACAAACCCATCCCAGGAGATATTGATATGTGGAAGATTGTTGTTGGCTTCGTCTTGTTTGCTGCGTTGTCGATGTACGTGATCATCACGGCGGGCGACAAGGCCGACATGGGTGGTGAAAAACACGGCGCAGATGCCGTGCATGCGCCCGAACCCGCTGCCAGTGCACCCGCAGCGGCGCCTGCGTCGGCACCAGCATCTGCGGCCAGCGCGCAGTAAGCTGCCGGGCCCCATCCCGAGCCCATCAAAAAAAGCCTGCAGCCGAAAGGCCGCAGGCTTTTGTTTTGTGCGGTGCCGTCACGGTGGGCCGCACACTCCACACCCCTATCGCTCCTGGCGTGGCGTAGGGCAAAAGCCCGCGCAGCGCCTCAGTTTCTTAGGGTGTCATCGCTTGAAGCGCCCGTCACTCCCGATGATGGAAAGGTCGGCGAACACCAGACCGCTGTGGTCCGTGGGGCCGTAGCTCAGCTCCACGCCACCCAGGTCCCACTTCTTGATGCTCTCCAGGCCTGTGTGCAGCTTGGCGCGGTCCGGCTTGGGGCCCGCGCGTTTGATACCTTCCAGCAGCACCTTGGCGCTGACGAAGCCCTCCACCATCGCGGGCGTGAGATCGGAAATGTTCTTGGCGCGGGCCAGCTCCATGGCTTCCTTGACCACCGGGTAGTTCACCGACCGCTCGGAGGGAAAGACCTGCGTGACCACAACCCCCCGGGCCTGGTCGCCCAGCAGTTTGACAAAGCCGCCCGAGGCATTGTTCGACAGTGTCACGATCTGCCCCGTGACCCCTGCAGCGCGCAGCGCCTTGATGCCGTCCACCACCGCCGCGCCCGTGCCGATGAAGACCACGGCCTGGGGCTGCTTTTGCGCCACACGCGGTGCAATCGCGCTGTAGTCGGGCTTTGCACGGTCAAATTTCTCGACAAAGAGGGCTTCCAGCTGGTTGGCCTTGAAGCCCAGCTGTGCACCTGCCAGGCCATCTGCGCCAAAGGTGTCGTCCACATGCACCACGCCAATGCGCTTGATGCCCAGGGTGTTGAGGTGGGTGATGGCCTTTTCCACCTCGCGCTGGTAGGGCGCGCGCACGTTGAAGATGAACTTGTGCACCGGCTGGTGGAGCACCATGGCGCCGGTGGAGGGGCCGACCAGCGGCACGCCGTGCTGCTCCAGCAGCGGCATGATGCCCTGGGTGTGGGGCGTGCCCCGTGTCATGAACAGCCCGATCACGCCTTTTTCCTCAATCAGAATGCGGGTGTTTTCGAGGGTCAGCTTGGGGTCGAATTTGTCGTCCAGGGATATGACCTCCACCTTCTGCCCCGCGATACCGCCCCGGGCGTTGATGTGATCAATGTAAAGCGCCGCGCCCTGCATGGATTCGGCCACCGTGGCCGCTGCCGAGCCCGTGATGCCCACCGTCTGTCCAATGAGAATCTGTCCGTGGGCTGCGCCCACCATTGCGAAGATGGAGGCCAGGGTGGCGCCCCCGCGAAGCCAGTGTGTCAATCTCATGTTTGTCCCAAGATGCCTGTTTTGTTGGAGGCGTCAATATAGATACAAACGGTGACAAATAAACTGTAGAAATACGTAGGCCCGGACGGAGCCGGGCCTGCGCAACCTATGGCCATCCGGTGGAAGGCTCTTAGCGACGGAACCTGCCGTCCGTACCGATGATGGAGAGGTCGGCAAAGTCCAGGCCCGTGTGGTCGTCTGGCCCGTAGCTCACCTCCAGTCCGCCCAAGTCGAATTTCTTGATGCCTTCCAGGGCCGCGTGGATCTTGTCGCGGCTGGGTTTGGGACCAGCGCGCTTGAGCCCTTCCACCAGCACCTTGGCGGCTGCAAAACCTTCGAGCATGGCGGGGCTGATCTCCTGCAAGCCCTTGGCCCGGGCCAGCTCCTGGGCTTCCTTGACCATGGCGTAGGTCACCGCGCGCTCATTGGGGTACACCTGGGTCACGATCACGCCGCGCGCATTGTTGCCCAGGCTCTTGATGAAGCCGCCCGAGGCATTGTTGGACAGCGTCACGATCTGTGCGGCAGAGCCTGCGGCGCGCAGCGCATTGCTGCCATCGACCACGGCAGAGCCGGAGGCGATCATCAGCACGGCCTGGGTGTCTGCCTTGGCCACCTTGGCCGCAACTGGGGCGAAATCAGGCTTGGCACGGTCAAACTTCTCCAGCACCACGGGTGTGAGCTTGGCCGCCGCCAGGCCCTTTTGTGCCCCCGCCACGCCATCGGCGCCAAAGCTGTCGTCGGCATACACCACGGCAATGCGGGTAATGCCCATGGAGGCCAGGTGGGTCATGGCCTTTTCTGCCTCGCGCTGGTAGGTGGCGCGCACGTTGAAGATGTATTTGCGCACGGGCTGGTGCAGCACCATGGCGCCCGTGGAAGGGCCGACCAGTGCCACGCCGTGCTTTTCCAGCAGGGGAACGATGGCCTCTGTGTGGGGCGTGCCGCGTGTGAGGAACAGCGCTGACACATTGTTTTCCTCGATCAGCTTGCGCGCGTTTTCTGCGGCCAGCTTGGGGTCGAACTTGTCGTCCAGCGAGGTCAGTTCGATCTTCTGGCCGTTGACGCCGCCCTTGGCGTTGACCGCATCGATATAGAGCAAGGCGCCGTCGGTGGTTTCCTTCACGCCTGCCGCCACCTGTCCGGAGAAGCCGGCGGTTTGCCCGATCAGGATCTGGGCATTGCTCGCGCCGCACAGCGCGGCGGCCAGAGCGACTGCGGCTCCCCATTGTGTCCATTTGTACATGGTCGTCTCCTTGGATTGACTGGCTACTCTAGACAAATGTTCCCTGTTTGCGAACCGGCATAACCCGATGTTGTGACAGCACCTGTCAGCAGACCCGCAATCAAAGGGTATTGCGGCAAGGCCGGACGGGCGCCACTGCGGTGCCTAGAATGTTCCGCCTCACCCTCGAAAAAGACTGCCTCCATGACCCAGGGACTGATCCGTATCCGCGGCGCACGCCAGCACAACCTCAAGAACCTGGATCTGGACATCCGCACCGGCGAACTCACGGTGGTCACGGGGCCCAGCGGCTCGGGCAAATCCAGCCTGGTGTTTGACACGCTCTATGCCGAGGGCCAGCGCCGCTACGTGGAGACCTTCAGCGCCTACGCCCGCCAGTTCCTCGACCGCATGGACAAGCCTGCCGTGGACAAGGTCGAGGGCGTGCCGCCGGCCATCGCTATCGACCAGACCAACCCCGTGCGCTCCAGCCGCTCCACCGTGGGCACGATGACGGAGCTGAACGACCACCTGAAGCTGCTGTTCGCCCGTGCGGGCCAGTTGTTCGACAAGCAGACCGCGCAGCCGGTGCGGCATGACACGCCCGAGACCATCTACGCGGAGTTGGCCGCGCGCTGCGCTGCCGCCAGTGACCCCCGCATCGTGTTGACTTTCCCGGTCGAGTTGCCTGCCAACACCAGCGCGGAGCAGGTGGAGCAGTGGCTGTCCGCCAGTGGCTTCACCAAGGTGCAGGCCGAGCGCGAGGTGGCCACGCCCACCGGCCCGCGCAAGGTGCTGGATGTGGTGGCAGACCGGTTCCGTCTGGGCAATGCCGAGAAGGCGCGGGTGATCGAGGCCATCGAGGTCGCGCTCAAACGCGGCACGGGGCGCTTGAATGTCTATCGGCTCTTGGACGAGAGCGAACCAGAGCTGTGGAGGTTTTCGACGGGCCTGCACTGCCCCGACAGCGACCTGCGCTACAGCGACCCCATTCCGTCGGCCTTTTCGTTCAACTCCGCCGTGGGTGCGTGCGACAGCTGCCGGGGCTTTGGCCGCGTGATCGGCGTGGACTACGGCCTCGTCATTCCCAACGACAAGCTCACGCTGCGCGCGGGCGCCATCAAGACCATCCAGACCCCCGCGTGGAAAGAAGCGCAGGACGACCTCATGCGCCATGCCGAAACGGCTGGTATCCCGCGTGACACCCCCTGGTACAAGCTGACTGACGACCAGAAAAAGTGGGTGATCGGCGGCGCGCCGGGCTACAAGGACGGGCAATGGAGCAAGCAGTGGTACGGCATCAAGCGCTTTTTTGAGTACCTGGAGAGCAAGGCCTACAAGATGCACATCCGCGTGCTCTTGTCCAAGTACCGCAGCTACACGCCATGCCCCACCTGCGCGGGTGCGCGGCTCAAGACCGAAAGCCTGCTCTGGCGCATCGGCCGCAAGGAGGATGCGGATGCGGTGCTGGAGCCTGGCAAACGCTTCATGCCCGAAGGCGTGCAATGGTCGCGCGAGCAACTGGAAGCCTTGCCTGGCCTGTGCCTGCACGATCTGATGCTGCTGCCCATTGATCGACTGCGCCAGTTCTTTGATCGCATGCAACTGCCGGTGGGTGACGACGCCAAGGGCGGCGACGCCCAAGCGCTCAAGCTGCTGCACGAAGAAATCACCACCCGCCTCCGGTACCTGTGCGACGTGGGCATTGGCTACCTCACGCTCGACCGGCAAAGCCGCACACTGAGTGGCGGCGAGGTGCAGCGCATCAACCTCACCACGGCGCTGGGTACCAGCCTGGTCAACACGCTGTTCGTGCTGGACGAGCCCAGCATCGGCCTGCACCCGCGCGACATGCACCGCATCACCGAGGCCATGCTGCGCCTGCGCGATGCGGGCAACACGCTGGTGGTGGTGGAGCACGACCCGGCCGTGATGCTGGCGGCTGACCGCATGATCGACATGGGCCCTGGCCCCGGCCGCCTGGGCGGACAGATCGTGTTTGACGGCACCACGGCCGATTTGCGCAACGCCGACACGCTGACCGGCGCCTACCTGGGTGGGCGCAAGCACGTGGGTTTTGGCCTCAAGCGCATGGTCACCGAATCCACGCCGCGCCTCATCCTCGAAGGCGCGCGCGAGCACAACCTGCAGGATGTGACGGTGGAGTTCCCGCTGCAGCGCCTGGTCACCGTGACCGGCGTCAGTGGCTCGGGCAAGTCGAGCCTGATCCAGGACGTGCTGGCCCCCGCGCTGCTGCGCCACTTTGGCAAGGCCACCGACACGCCGGGCGCGCACGACCGCATGCTGGGCGCCGACCATCTGTCGGATGTCGTGTTTGTCGATCAATCCCCCATCGGAAAAACCGCTCGATCCAACCCCGTGAGCTATGTGGGCGCGTGGGACAGCATCCGCGAACTGTTTGCCGTGGCGCCGCTGTCGAAGCAGCGCAGCTACACGGCCAGCAAGTTCAGCTTCAACAGCGGCGATGGGCGCTGCCCGACCTGTGGCGGCTCGGGCTTCGAGCATGTGGAGATGCAGTTCCTGAGCGACGTGTACCTGCGCTGCCCGGACTGCGACGGCAAGCGTTACCGGCCCGAGATCCTGGAGATCACCATCGAGCGCGGTGGGCGCACGATGAACGTGGCCGATGTGCTGGCCCTCACGGTGGCCGAGGCAGCAGACCTGTTTGCCAATGACCGCGATGTGATCCGCGCGCTGCAGCCCATCGTGGATGTAGGGCTCGAATATGTGGCGCTGGGCCAGCCCGTGCCGACCTTGTCAGGCGGCGAGGCGCAGCGCCTCAAGCTTGCAGGCTTTCTGGCGGAGGCTGCGCGCAGCGCATCCAAATCGCGCCAGTCCGTCGCCCGCAAAGGCACGCTGTTCTTGTTTGACGAGCCCACCACTGGCCTGCACTTTGACGACATTGCCAAGTTGATGCGCGCGCTGCGCAAGCTCATCGATGCGGGGCACTCGCTCATCGTCATCGAGCACAACCTGGACGTGATCCGCGCCAGCGACTGGCTCATCGACCTGGGCCCGGAAGGCGGCTACGCGGGCGGCCTCATCGTGGCCGAGGGCACGCCCGAGGACGTGCGTGCCCACGCCACCTCGCACACCGGGCAGGCGCTGCGCGACTACGAACTGGCGCTGGGCGTGGGCGGCCACTCGGTGCACGAAAAAGCTGCTGCGCTACGAAAATCAGAGCGCCTCGCGCATATGAATCAAGCGCCAGCGGCCAAAAACGCTATACAAATCGTCAACGCCAAGGAGCACAACCTCAAGAACCTGAGCGTGGACATTCCGCGTGGCAAGTTCAACGTGGTGACGGGCGTGAGCGGCTCGGGCAAGTCCACGCTCGCGTTTGACATCCTGTTCAACGAAGGCCAGCGGCGTTACCTCGAATCGCTCAACGCCTATGCCCGCAGCATCGTGCAGCCAGCCGGTCGGCCCGAGGTGGATGCCGTGTACGGCATCCCGCCCACTGTCGCCATCGAGCAGCGCCTCTCGCGCGGCGGTCGCAAGTCCACCGTGGGCACCACCACCGAGGTGTGGCACTTTCTGCGCCTGCTGTACGTCAAGCTGGGCACCCAGCACTGCACCAAAGACGGCGCAGCCGTGCAGCCGCAAACGCCCGAGAGCATCGCCGCGCAGTTGCTCACGCAGTTCCGTGGCCAGCACATCGGACTGCTCGCGCCGCTGGTGATGAACCGCAAGGGCGTCTACACCGAGCTGGCCGACTGGGCGCGCCCGCGCGGCTTTACGCATCTGCGCGTGGATGGAAACTTCCTGCCCACCACCAACTTCCCGCGCATCGACCGCTTCAAGGAGCACACCATTGAGCTGCCTGTTGCCAGCCTGGATGTGTCGCCCGAGAACGAAGCCCAGCTCCGCAAGGCGCTGGCCGACGCGCTCACGCACGGCAAGGGCGTGGTGCATGTGCTGAGCAGCATCGACACGCTGGCTGCGGCCATGGAGGGCGGCTTGGCCACGGCCGGTATTGGCCATCTGCAAGCCTTTTCGACCAAGCGTGCCTGCCCGGTGTGCGCCACCAGCTATGCCGAGCTGGACCCGCGCCTGTTCTCGTACAACAGCAAGCATGGCTGGTGCCCCGACTGCGTGGGCACGGGCGTCAAGCTCACCAAAGACCAGCGCAAGGTGTTCGACGACTCGGTACAAGACGACAAGGAAAAGGGCCGCGAGCAGACCTTTGCCGAGCCCGAGGTGGAAGATTTGCAGGACACAGCTTGCCCCACATGCCACGGCACGCGTCTGAACGCCACGGCCCGCGCGGTGAAGTTTGCGGGAGTGGGCATTACCGACATCGCAGCTTTGTCAGTCACCGATGTGCGCCGCTGGATCGAGACCCTGCGCATCGAAGGCGGCATGACCCAGCGTGAAGGCGACATCGCCCGCGATCTGGTGCCCGAGATCCAGAGCCGCCTCGAATTCCTCGAAGAAGTGGGCCTGGGCTACCTCACGCTCGACCGGGGCGCGCCCACGCTCAGCGGTGGCGAGGCGCAGCGCATCCGCCTGGCCGCGCAGCTGGGCAGCAACCTGCAGGGGGTTTGCTACGTGCTCGACGAGCCCACCATTGGCCTGCATGCACGCGACAACCAGATTCTGCTCAACGCCCTGCACAAGCTGGGCGACAAGGGCAACACGCTGGTGGTGGTGGAGCACGACGAAGACACCATCCGCCGCGCCGACCACATCATCGACATTGGCCCCAGCGCGGGCAAACGCGGCGGGCACCTGGTGGCGCAGGGCAGCGTGGCCGACATCACGGGCGCCGAAGATTCGCAAACCGGCCGCTACCTGCTGCACGCCATGAAGCATCCGCTGCAGCTGCGCCGCAGCATGTCGGCCAGCGAGGTCAGTGCCGAGGCCACGGCCGCCTTTGCCCGTGCCGAAGCTGCGGCGCCTACCGGCCGACAGAGCGCTGCCGTCAAGAAGCGCGCGGCCCAGGCCGCATCGCTGGCCGCAGACGCGCTGACCGAGGCCAAGGAACGTGCCGCCATGCGCTGGCTTACGGTGCATGGCGCGCAGTTGCACAACCTGCAGAACGTGACGGCCACCGTGCCACTGCACCGCTTGGTGGCAGTGACGGGCGTGAGCGGTTCGGGCAAGTCGACCCTGGCGCGCGATGTGCTGCTGGCCAATGTGCAGGCCTGGGTGCAGCAGCGCAGTACCAAGGCCGGTCGCGATGCCATGGACGCGGGCAAGGCGCCGCCACTGGTCGGTTGCACGGGCCTGTCGGGCTTCGAGAGCATCGACCGCGTGCTCGAAGTGGACCAGACGCCCATCGGCAAAACGCCGCGTTCATGCCCCGCCACCTACATCGGCTTCTGGGACACCATCCGCAAGCTGTTTGCCGAAACGCTGGAGGCCAAGGCCCGTGGCTACGCGGCCGGGCGCTTCAGCTTCAACACCGGCGAAGGCCGCTGCCCCAGCTGCGAAGGCGCGGGCGTGCGCACCATCGAGATGAGCTTCTTGCCCGATGTGAAGGTGCCCTGCGAGACCTGCCACGGCGCGCGCTTCAACCCCGAAACGCTGGCCGTGACCTGGCGCGGCAAGAGCATTGGCGACGTACTGCAGATGGAGGTGGATGAGGCCGTGGGCTTCTTCGCCACCATGCCCAGCATTGCGCACCCGTTGCAGCTCTTGCAGGACGTGGGCCTGGGCTACCTCACGCTGGGCCAACCGTCGCCGACCTTGAGCGGTGGCGAGGCGCAGCGCATCAAGCTCGTCACCGAACTCACCAAGGTGCGCGACGAGGTGGGCCGCCGAGGGCAGAAGGCGCCGCACACACTGTATGTGCTGGACGAGCCCACCGTGGGCCTGCACATGGCCGATGTGGACAAGCTCATCCGCGTGTTGCACCGCCTGGTCGATGGCGGCCACAGCGTGATTGTGATCGAGCACGACCTGGATGTGATCGCCGAGGCTGACTGGATCCTGGACCTGGGCCCTGAAGGGGGCAACGCAGGCGGGCGCATCGTGGCAGCCGCGACGCCCGAGGATGTGGTGGTGGCGGGCACACATACTGGAAAGGCGCTGGCGGCGGTGTTGGCGCGGAGCTGACCCGCTCCACCGTGACCACGGTTCGCCGTGTGTGCTACTTCTTGCGGCTGCGCAGCACCTCGATGTTGGCGCGCTGCTCCGGTGTGAAGGACGCCAGGGCGGCGGCCAGATCTTTCTTGTGTGCGGCAGTTTCCATGGCCAGAAAGGTGCCTGCGTGGACTGCGGCGAACACCGCAGCCGCATAGTCGGTGCTGGTGATCTTGTGCCGGGCCAGCAGCGACCGGATGCGCGGGTCGGCCTCCAGCGCGCGCGCAAGCTCCTCCACGGATTGCGCATCCACATCCTGGTCTTCGCTGTCGTGCGCGATGGCCTGTGATGCCGCTTGCACGGCCTCCATGCGACCCAGCAGCGTGGGCGTGAGCCTGAATCGCTCCGCAGGGGTGGCAGGGGCTGCCCAGAGGCTTGCGCTTGCAGCCCCCAGGACCAAGGCGCAGACGAAATGACGAAACATCGCAGTTCTCCAAAAAATATGCGGGTTGGGGTCGGGGCTGCGGCCGGGAACGGCGCTGCCCATCAGAACCTGTTGACGATCTTGCGGGAGACTTTTGGGGAGCTAGGCAACAGGTTTTCAGGCCGGTCGCCTGCGCAGCAGGGTGGCAGCAAGGGCGAGGGCTGCAGACAAGGTGATCACCGCCCATTCCGACAAGGTGGGCACCGGCTGTACGCCGCCGGAGGCGGGCGGCGGTGTGCCGTCGTCGTTGGTGATGGTACCCGTGCCGGTGGTGGAGGCGCCTGCGGTGGCTCCCGCCAGGTTGGACAGCGCCACGGTGAAGGTCTCGTCCGCCTCGGGCGTGGTGTCGCCGTGGATGGCGACGGTGAACGTTTTGGCCAAGTCGTCCCCCGCGTCCCATTGCAGCGTGCCTGTGGCTGCGGTGTAGTCGCTGCCAGCGGTGGCCGTGCCGTTGGCGGTGCCCCACTGCATGGTGACGGCGGCGGTGGGGGTGGATGAGAGGGCGGCGGTGAATGTCATCAGCGACGTGCCCGCGTGGCCTTCTGCGAGGGTGGCGTTGCCGAGGGTGACGGTGGGTGTGGGCGTGGGGACAGGCACGTCGTCGTTGAGGATGGTGCCGGTGGCCTGGGTGGTTGCGCCGGGCGCCATGCCGATGAAGTGAGACAACTCGATGGTGAAGCTCTCGTCCGCCTCGGGCATGGTGTCGCCGTGGAGGGTGATTTCGATGCGCTGCGGGTCGCGGTTGCCAGGGGGCCAGGTCAGCGTTCCGTTGCCTGCCGTGTAGTCGCTGCCGGCACTGGCCGTGCCGGCCACGGTACGCCAGTCCAGGCTCATGGGCACGGTGGCCGAGGGTTTGTCGGGCGTGACAGTGAACACTAGCACCTTGGTGCCCGCGAAGCCTTCCGTGGCGCTGAGGGCTGCGGCGCTGAAGGCGGGACGCGGCGCGTCCAGCGTCCAGGTGCCGCCAGCGGGGTAGGTGGCTTGCGAGGTGAGGTTGGCGTGGGTGCCGAACATGATGCAGGTATCGCCAACGCCGCCGACGGTGGCTGTTCCCTTGCACAGGGCGTTGAGCATGGTGCTGCCGCTGCCATGGGTGTTGGCGCTGATGGTGTCCACCAGTGCGTCGGTGGCGTGCGGGCCAGCCGCACCGTCCACCCAGCGGCTGACCGAGATGATCGACTGGACGATGTTGCCCTGCGCATCGGTGGCGGCTTTGAAGCCGTGGACCCGGATGTCGGGACGCACGGGCTGGCTTGACAGGCCGAGCGAGCCGTTGCTGAACGACCAGCTCGTGACCAGCGGGGTGATGTCGTCGCTCAGAAGGAGGTTGGGGGGCAGCGGCGAGGCCGTGCGAAACCAGCCGTTGATGCCAGCCCCTGTTTGCAGATTGGTGCAGGTGCCCGTGCTGCAGGGCGGGGTGTAGTTGGTGACGGTTTGGTAGAGCGGTGAGGTGAAGTAGTACGTCACATCCGCATGTGCGCCAGATCCAAAGGCCAGGGCCAGGGCCGTCTGCGCGGCCAGCATCCATCGTTTCATCGTCAGGGGTTCTTCAGGTTGCAAAGTGCCTGGATTTTTGGGTCTTGCCCTGGGCCGCGCCATTCCCCCAAGGGATATGTGGTGTGTTCGATTGCTATGTATTTAATAGCTATTGGCGCTTTCTGCATAAGAGCTGAACGCCGAATTGGTTGAGTTTTTTCCTTGCAGGCGGCCTGCCAGTTCCTCCCAGTCGCTCACACCGGCCACTTCCAGGATGGTGCGCAGCTGCTTTTTGAGCAGGGCATGGCCAATGCCGGTGAGCGCGGCGCAGTCGGTGCGTGCATGGCCCAGGCCGGCAGTGACGGCGATCTCGCGCTGCAGGGGCGTCAGCGGCAGCTTTTGCACGCGGCGGACCACGTCGATTTGCGGTAGGCGCTGCAGGCACAGCGTGACAAGCCATTGCAGCGCCCCTTCCGCTACCGGGTGCAGCAGATGTAGCGGATGCAGCGGATGTGCTTGGACGTGCAGCACGCCGTCCGGCACAGGAATCTGCCGCTGCCCGTCGGGCTGCAGGCGCAAGCGATGCAGCAGGTCGGCGGGCAGATCGGCAGTGGATGCTCCGTACAGGCCCAGGCCGGGCAGGTGGGCGTTCTGCAGCAACTGCAGCGCGGTGGCGTCGGCCAGCGCGGGGCGCTGACCGTCCGCATCCAGCAGCACGTGGCCAGTGGCCTGGGCCGCCGTGCTGCCCGGTGCCGCCGCACCGGGCAGGAAAGCGCGCGCCAGGCTGGCGCCCGCGCGTTCCAGCAGGGCGGCCTGCGCGTCGCTGAAGCCGGGGCCTGGCGGGCGAAACAGCCCCACCACCGCACGCGTGCGGCCGAGCGCTTCCACGCGCAGGTCCAGGGTGTGGTGGTGGCCATTGGCGCGCACCAGCAGGTTGTAGCTGTTGGAGCGGAAGTACTGGGCCCCTGGCGCCAGCAGCCGGCCTGTGCACGGACCGTCTGGTTGGGCGAGGGCTGGGATGTTGGTCTCGCCAGCGCCCATAAAAAGGTGGGGTTCGTTGAGGAACAGGTTCCTGACGCTGGCGGGTGAATCTTCATGGTGAAAGCCTGCAGGCTGGCCGTTGCCGTCCATCCAGAACAGCGCTGCCGCATCGGCGCCGACGAGCGCGCGCAGCAGTGCGCACACGTCGGGCGCGATGGGGGCCAGCCCGAGTCCCAGGCGGCACAGCATGTCCAGCTCTTGCCAAAGCCGTTGGCGCACGGGCACGGCGTCAGGCCCCTTGTTGGCCTTGGCGTCTGCGCCGTGCGGCCATTGCGCCGCAGGCCCCCAGCAGCGCGCCACTGGCGATCAGGCCTGCCGGGCCGAGCGCTGGCACGGGGTGCGCGCCGCCGTCGGCAGGGCCGGGCGCGCCGTCGTCACTGACGATGGTACCGATGGCCTGTGCCGTGGCGGCGGTGGCGCCGGTGACGTTTTCGAATAGCAAGAGCAGGGTCTCGTTGGGCTCGGTGTCGTCGTCGCCTTGCACGCTGATGCTGATGGTGCGCGCGCTATTGTCGCCCGCCGGCCAGGTGAGCGAGCCCAGGCCGCTGGTGTAGTCGGCGGGCGCGTTGGCGGTACCGTTGGCGGTGCGCCAGTGCAGACTGACGGGCGCGGTGGGCGTGGCCGAGAGGGTGACGGTGAAGTGCAGCTGCCGTGTGCCGCCCGCCGGGCCCTCGATGGCGGATGCATTGGCGATGCGCACCTGGGGCAGCGGCGTGCCTTGGAATTCATAGGCCCCCATGTCCACGGTGCGCACCCGGCGCGGCTGGCCCAACAGGTCTTGCGTGACGCGGGCATCGGCCAGTGTGTCGCTGCCGTAGTCGATGGCGTCGGAGCCCGGCCGCAGCGAAAAATCGCCGGGCTCGGGATCGCCGAACTGAGGATTGCCGGTGCGTGTTCCTGGCCCGTAGGGGCGCGGGCCGCCGGTGGGCGGCAGCGGCGGCGCGTCGAAGACCAGGTTGTAGCTGTCCAGAAAGTCAGGCACTTCGTCGCTGTCCAGCCAGAAGGCGTGGCGGGTGTGGTGGGCGAAGATGTTGTTGGCCAGCCGGCCCGTCAGGCGTGCACCCAGGTCTGTGCGGGCGCCTGCGTTCAGGCCGACTTCGTTGCCCACAATGGTGTTGTGCAGCACCTGGGCATCGATGTGGGCGTTGTCGGCCTCGGCGTATAGCGTGATGGCGGCGGGACCGCCTGCAAAATTTCTCTGGCCGCTGATGACGTTGTTGAGAACGGCCGCCGTCACCGCGCCGCCCTGGCTGCGCAGGGAGATGCCGTTGTTAAAGCCGCCAGTACCGCGAAGGGTATTGTGCTGGGCCAGGACATGGAACGGGCCGGTGGTGGCATACAGCTCAATCAGCGCGCACTCCGTCAGGTTCACCGCCGTGATGCGGTTGCGGGCGATGGTGGTGGAGATGGGCCCGGGGTAGGACGCAAGGACCCTCATGGGGGAACCGCACCAGCTGCCGTTGCGGCGGTGGATGATGGTGTTGTCGGTGATGTGCGCGGTCAGCGCGCCATAGGTACCGGGCTGGGAGCTGTGGCGTGCTTCGATGGCGGCGTTGGCGCTGGTTTCCAGCTGGTTGCGCGTGGCCGTGAAGTCCAGGCTGGCGCCTCCGGGCGCCAGGATGCCGGCCAGCGACGTGTCGCCGTGCAGGCCGGCGAACTCCACGCGCATATCGGCGACGCTGGCCACGGCCACCAGCGAGCGCACGCCGGGGCGCCTGCCTGCCGCCGCCTGCACAGTGAGGCTCTTGGTGACAGTGACCGCCTCGTTGATCCAGCTGTCTGTGGCCAGCTCCACCGTGTCGCCGCTGGCGGCGGCATCCACGCACACTTGCAGCGTGGCGCCGCAGCCGGGAAAGGTGAGGGGGGCCGCCATGGCGGCAGGTGCGGTCAGGGTGGCCGCCAGCGCCAGCAGGGTGGCCAGGCGGGGGCGGAGCGAGAGGTCGGAGCGAGGGGGCATGCGCGGTCTTCAAGGTTCCATGTGGAGGCCGCGCGATTGTTCAAAGAATGCGGGGTGTGCACCATTCCCCCAAGGGGTACGGTTTTTAGTTTGCTATTTTATTGATAGCATTTCACGCCCAATGGAAGGGCGTTGGTGGCAATTCTGTCCAGAGCTCAATGTCAGCCGCGCAGGTGCATGCCAAGTTCGTGCCAATCGCCCGCACCCGCGGCTTCCAGGATGGAGCGCATGTGCTTTTTTAATGCTGCATCGCCCACGCCGGTGAGGGGAGCGGCATCGGCACGCGCATATCCCAGGCCCGCCAGGGCGGCGATCTCACGCTGCAGGGGCGACAGCGGCAGTTGCAGCACGCGGCGCACCACATCGATCTGGCGCGGGCGCTGCAACTGGAGTGTGATCAACCATTGCGCCGCGCTCCCTGCGGGCGCCAGCAGCTCATGGGCCTGCGCCAGCAGCAGGCCGTGGGGCACGGGAATGTGGCAGGTGTGGCCAGGCCGCACGCCCAGGCGGAGGGCCAGGTCGGGTGGCAGCGTCGCGTGGGGGCCTAGCACGCCCAGGCCGCGCAGGCGCGCGCCTTGCAGCAGCGCCAGTGCTGCGGCGTCGGCCAACACGGGGCGCTGGCCGATGGCGTCCAGCACGATGTGGCCGGTGCCGCCTTGCGGCCGGGGATCCAGTGCGCGCGCGGCGACGGGGCCAGGGCCGAAGGCGCGTTGCAGGCTGGCTGATGCGCGCTCCAGCATGGCCGCATCCGCCGCACCAAAAGCCCTGCCTTGCGCGCGAAACAGCAGCAGCACGGCGCGCGTGCGGCCCTGCGCTTCCACGCGCAGGTCCAGCGTGTGGTGGTGGCCGCCGGCGCGGATGAGCAGGTTGTAGGTGTTGGAGCGAAAGTACCGCGCATCGGGCGCGAGGAGGCGGCCCACTGCGGGGCCGTCTGCCCGGGCGAGTGCAACCACGTTGGTTTCACCCTCGCCGACAAACAGGCGCTCGAATTCGTTGAGGAACAGGTCCTGCGACGAGGCGGGTGAGTCCTCGTGGAAAAAGCCTTCGGGCAAGCCGTGCTCGTCCAGCCAGAACACGGCCGCCGCTTCTGCGCCAACGAGTGCGCGTAGCACCGCACAGACATCCGGTGCGATGGGCGCGAGCCCCAGTCCCAGGCGGCACAGCAGATCGAGTTCCTGCCACAGCCGCTGCTGCGTGGAGGCCGGGGGCTGGGGGGGAGAGGCGTGCGGGCGGTGGGATGCAGGCATGGCGCAATGGATCGGCGAAGCTTGTGTAATTACATACCAGGCACGTGTCCGCGCTGGAACGGCGGTCCTTCGCGGCGTGAAATGCAGCACGCCAGGCCGGTGCAGCGGCAAGGCGCTGGCGGCGGTTTTGGCGCGCTGAAAAAGTATGGTGGCCGGGGTGCCAGCTCCCAGGTCGGCGCACACCCCTGTCGGCCCATGTCCTACGCACAACGCGGAACATGGCGCACGCGCTGTGCGGGGTGGGCTTCCTACGATGGGTTGCAGGGGATCGGCTCCCCACCTTCCATCCACATCTACGGACGCCCATCACCATGAACGCTTTTCATTTCCTCAAGACCTGTACCGCCCTCGCGGCTGCCTCTGTGCTGCTGGTTGCCTGCGGCGGCGGCAATGACGATGACCCAACACCCAGCAACGAACCCGGTGTGCTGACCGTCACCAGCGCTACGGTGGACGGTCTTAACGGTGTGTACGGCAACGGCACGTTGAACCTCACCGACGTTGACAAAGAAAACCCCATCGGCTCGGTGCCCGAGTTGTGTGCTTTCCGCTTTGACGGGGCCAACAAGGTGGGTTCTTCGGCCACCGCCTTTGGCGACATCCGTTATCGCCCCGATGCGACGGGTCTGCACCAGGTCTTCCTGACCTTTGATGGCAAGGAATACGCCAGCGGCGAGCCGACTGACACGGCGGTGGTACGCGAGAGCGACCAGGTGCGCTTCAGCGGAAAAACGCTGACAGCCACGGATGGCTCGAACGCCACCCTGCGCGTCACCGGCATCGTGCCCATGCGCCCGAACCGGCCGCTGGGCTGCTGATCCGGCGGCAGTTTCATTCCTTCTTTACTTGTCTCCCTCCCCGGTCCCTTCGACCGGTTTGGCCCCCGCTGTGATCGCAGCGGGGGCTTTTTTGTTGGGGCCTGTGGTCGTGCAGCCAGTCGCGCGGCGGTAATGGGGCCGCACAATGCACCGTGGAGCGCGGGGGGCATTTGCCGCTCGCGCATGTTCCCTTTGCACCCCCATGCCCGAACAACTGCCTGCTCACCCCACCGTGGTGTGGTTGCATCCCGCAGCACCCGCCAAGCCCGCAGAAGGCGCACCCTGCAACGGCTGTGGGCTGTGCTGCCTGGCGGAGCCCTGCCCGCTGGGGATGCTGGTGTCACGGCGCCGCAAGGGGGCCTGCACGGCCCTGCGCTGGAGCGATGCCGACCAGCGCTATTGGTGTGGCATGGTGGCCGACCCCGGTGGTGTCACCGGCCTGTCCCATCCCTGGGCTGTGCGCGCACTGTCTGCGCTGGCCCGGCGCTGGATCGCATCGGGCGTGGGTTGCGATGCGCGGCTGGATGCGCAGGCCCCGCATCCCACGGATTCGTTGTGATGCAAGAGCTATGGTTTTGATAGCGTTTGATGCTTTTTAGACGGGCGCTGCCGGCCTTCTTGATCCAGATTCAGCGTGAGAAGTCGTCCGCGTTACGCCGGGCGGAAGAAATGCCCGTCCCAGCTTGCAGGGCCACAATGCACAGAAAATTGCCGAACTGCCAGCTACAGAGCCTGCCATGACCAAACTGGACGACACCGACCGCGAAATCCTCAGCATCCTGCGCGCCGACGCGCGCACCCCCGTGGCCACGCTGGCGCAGAAGCTGCGTGTATCGCGCGGCACCGTTCAGAACCGCTTGCACAAGATGGAGGAGGGCGGTGTCATCGTCGGCTACACCGTGCGGCTGCGGCCCGATTCGGAGCCCCAGCGCATCCGTGCGTGGATGAGCATCGCGGTGGAGGGCAATGCGGCGCCCGCTGTCATCCATGCGCTGCGCGGTGAGCCCACGGTGGGCACCCTGCACACCACCAACGGCCGCTGGGACATCGTGGCCGAGGTGCGCGCCGAAAGCCTGGAGGCATTCGATGCGGCGCTGGGCCGCATCCGCCTCACGCCGGGCATTGCCAACACGGAAACCAGCCTGCTGCTGTCCACGTACAAAGTGTGACAAACGCCTGCGGTGTTGCGCGCTACCGGCGCGTTGCGGGAACCATCCTGCCCCAGCCGCGCTGCCGCCTTGGTGACAGAGGCTAGGGGGTTTCCTGCATGCCCCGCGCGAGGGGCTGCAGTCCAATGAGTGAATCTTTTGTCTTTCGTTTTGAGGAGCCTCGCCATGCAACGTCGCCAGATCATCCAATGGGGAGCCGCCAGCCTCGCCGCCCCCGCGTTCCTGGCGCAGGCCCAGAGCTTTCCCAACAAACCCATCAAGCTGATCATCGCCTTCCCGGCGGGCGGCCCCACCGACATCACCATGCGCGCGTTGGCCGACAACGCCAGCAAGATCCTCGGGCAGACCGTGATTGTCGAAAACAAGCCCGGCGCGGGCGGCACCTTGCCTGCCCAAGCGCTGCAGACCTCGCCTGCTGACGGTTACACCGTCGCGCAGATTCCGCTGGGCGTGTTCCGCCTTCCTTACACCACCAAGATCAACTGGGACCCGGTCAAAGACATCAGCTACGTGCTCAACGTCACAGGCTACGCATTTGGCCTGGTGGTGCCCGCCGACTCGCCCCTCAAGACCTGGACGCACTTCGTGGCCTGGGCCAAGGCCAACCCCGGCAAGCTCAGCTACGGCTCCACCGGCACCATGACCAGCCCGCACCTTACGATGGAACTCATCGCCCAGCAGCTGGGCCTGGAGTTGCTGCACGTGCCCTACAAGGGCAGCGCTGACCTGATGCAATCCATCCTGGGCGGGCAGATCATGGCGGCTGCCGACTCCACCGGTTTTGCACCGCAGGTCGAGGCTGGCAAGCTGCGCGTGCTCAACACCTGGGGTGCCGAGCGCCTGGCCAAGTTCCCCGATGCGCCCACGCTCAAGGAGCTGGGGCTGAACCTGGTGCAGAACTCGCCCTTTGGCATCGGTGCGCCCAAGGGCACACCCGATGCGGTGGTCAAGCGCCTGCACGATGCCTTCAAGCAGGCCATGGAGCAGGAGAGCTATCGCACGGCCCTGGCGCGCTATGACATGGTGCCGATGTACATGAGCACGGCGGCGTACAAGAAGTTTGCGCAGGACACGTTCACGCGCGAGAAGGCGCTGGTAGAGAAACTGGGCTTGGCCAAACCCACCTGAGGCCACTCCCTTCGGAGGGCGCAATGCGTTCCGTGTGATGATCCGCAGCATTGAACGGAACTCACACACGATATGGCATCCCCCTCCGACAGCATCAGCATGGCCTTGTTCTGCGACTTTGAAAACGTCGCTCTGGGCGTGCGCGATGCGCAGTACGAAAAGTTCGACATCAAGCCCATCCTGGAGCGCCTGCTGCTCAAGGGCTCCATCGTGGTCAAGAAGGCCTATTGCGACTGGGAGCGCTACAAGGGCTTCAAGGCCACCATGCATGAGGCGAATTTCGAGCTGATCGAAATCCCGCATGTGCGCCAGTCCGGCAAAAATTCGGCCGACATCCGCCTGGTGGTGGACGCGCTGGACCTCTGCTACACCAAGTCGCACGTCAACACCTTCGTCATCATCAGCGGCGACTCGGACTTCTCGCCGCTGGTGTCCAAGCTGCGCGAGAACAACAAGCAGGTGATCGGTGTGGGCGTCAAGCAGTCCACGTCGGACCTGCTCATCGCCAACTGCGACGAGTTCATCTTTTACGACGACCTGGTCCGCGAGAACCAGCGCGCGCAGGCCCGCCGCCAGGCCCCAGGCAGCAACCCACCGCCCGCGCCCCGCCGCAGCCCCGAGGAGGAGCGCAGCCGAAAGGAAAGCCAGGACACGCGCCGGACCCAGGGCGTGGAGCTGGCGGCCGAAACGTTTGAAGCCCTGCTGTCCGAGCGCGGCGACACCGGCAAGATCTGGGCCTCGGTGCTCAAGGAGGCCATCAAGCGTCGCAAGCCCGATTTCAGCGAAGGCCGGTATGGCTTCCGCACCTTTGGCAACCTGCTGGAGGAAGCGCAGGCGCGTGGGCTGCTGGAGTTTGGGCGCGATGAAAAATCGGGTGCGTATGTGTTCCGCAGCCATGGTCAGCCCAGCGCAACAGCGGCGCCCGCCAGGTCAGAGGGCGCGGGCGAGCGCGCCAGCCAGGGCGGCGCCACACGGCACGACTTCCATGCGGTGGCGATGGCACCTGATCTGCGTTTTGACAGTGACGAAGGTCAGGGCGCGCTGGGTCGTAGCCGGGGGCGTCGTGGTGAGGGCGCGGGCCGTGCAGACCGCGCAGACACTCGCCCCACGCAGCGCAACGAACACCCTGAGTCCGAGCAGGCCGATACCCCCGCTCAGCGCCCGGCCAGCCGCTACTTCAGCCAGCCTGTGGCCGCTGAGGCGGCGCCGCCAGAGCCGGTGATCGACACCAGCGCGCCGCAAGCGCTGCGCCCCGAAGCGGAAGAGGGCGCTGAAACCCCGGATTTCAACGCGTCCACCGAGGCCGAAAGCTCCGAAGTCACCCCTCGTCGCAGTCGCGCGCGCAGTGGCGAGGGCGCAAAGTCGGGTTCCAGCCCCCGCAAGGCCACTGCGTCCCGTGCACGCGGTGCGCGTGCTGGGGAGGATGCGGGTGAAGCGGCCCATGCCGAACCTCCCGCCGCCGCGCCCGAGGCCTCTGCCGCAGAGGCAGAAGGCACCACGCCCGCCAAGACCCCCGCAGCCCGTCCCCGCAGCCGGGCCCGCAAACCGGCAGCCAAGCCCGCCGAGTAAGGGCTACTGGCCTGCGGCGGTCGCAGAGCGCCGCAACGCCAGCCGCTCTTGCACTTCTTCGTAGCGGGGCGGCATGCAGCCTGCTCGCTCCACGCAGTGGCTGGCGCTGGCCAGCGCGTGGTGCAGCACTGTGCGCAAGCGGGCCTCCGTGATAGGCGCAGCAAGGCCCCCCGCACGCAGGGCCAGTGCTTCTTGGCCACGTTCGGGTCCGGCCAACAAGGCGGTGATCAACCCCGCCAGAAAACAGTCACCCGCACCCACCGTGTCCACCACCGTGATCGGCGCTTCTTCGCGCGCATACACGGCCAAGCCGTCGCGCTGCAGCAGCCAGGCACCTTCCGGCCCCAGGGTCAGGGCGAGCCATTGCGTCTGTGTTTGCTGCTGCAAATAGTGGGCGCGTTCCAATGCGTTGGCGCCCGGAACAGCCAGCGCTTCCAGGTCATCGTCGCTCACCTTGATGAGGTGGGCGTGCTGCAGGGCAGCCATCACGTTGGCGCGGTAGGCGTCGGCATCGTCCACGGCCGACAGGCGCAGGTTGGCATCCACCACCACCATGCGGCCTGCTGCGCGCTGCGCTGCCAGCCAGGGCTGGTAGATGGCTGCGTCCTGCGCCACCAGCGCCAGGCAGCCCGTGGCCACCACCTGCAGGTGGGGCTGGGCGGCGCACGCGGCAATGAGCGCATCGGCCGTCACCTGGCGGTCGGCCACCCCATCGCGGTAGAAGCTGTAGCTGGCCTTGCCCTCGGTATCCAGTGCAGCCAGTGCCAGCGCGCTGGGCGCACGCACCGGCGCTGGGGCGGCCAGGGCCACGCCCGCCTCCTGCAAGCCGTGGGCCAGTTGGCGGCCCAGCAGGTCGCCCGACAGCGGGTTGAGGTAGAGCGTGCCCACGCCCTGCAGGCCCAGCGCACGCGTGAGGTTGTAGACCGCGCCGCCCGCGCAGGGCTTGAGGCGGCCATCGGGCTCTTCGATCAGGTCAAACAAGGCCTCGCCCGCCGTGGCCACCCGCAGCGGCGGTGCGGTGTGGGCGGGGCTGGAGTCGGCGGACTGGATAGGGAAAACCATAAGTAAATCCACTTGATTTATTAACTCGCCGGCCACTATAGTTCGATCCCATCCACCCGACAAGAGTGGTTCACCTGCCAGCCGCGCAGCACGGGGCCGACAGGAATCTGCCATCCCACAACCCGGAGACAACACCATGCAACGCACCCCCGCCTTCGCGCTTTCTGCCCTTGCCCTCACCGGCGCCCTGGCCTGCGGCCTGGCCCAGGCGCAGACATCCGAGCCCGTCATCGGCCTCATCACCAAGACCGAGACCAACCCCTTCTTCGTGAAGATGAAAGAGGGCGCCACGGCCGAGGCCAAGAAGCTGGGTGCCAAGCTGGTGTCGGCCGCAGGCAAGACCGATGGCGACAACGCGGGCCAGGTCACGGCCATGGAGAACCTGATCGCCGCCGGTGCCAAGACCATCCTCATCACCCCCAGCGACGCCAAGGCCATCGTGCCCGCGATCAAGAAGGCGCAGGCGCGCGGCGTGATGGTGATTGCGCTTGACAGCCCCACCGAGCCCATGGATGCGACGGACGCGCTGTTTGCCACCGACAACTACAAGGCCGGCGAGCTGATCGGCCAGTACGCCAAGGCCGCCGCTGCAGGCAAGAAGCCCGTGATTGCCACGCTGGACCTGTTCCCCGGCCACCCGGTGGGCGCGCAGCGGCACAACGGTTTCCTGAAGGGCTTTGGCCTGCAGGCCAACGATGCCAAGAGCAACGAGCTGTCGCGCCCCGCCGAAGTGGTGTGCATGGCCGACAGTTTTGGCGACCGCGCCAAGGGCCAGACCGGCATGGAAAACTGCCTGCAGAAGAACCCCGACATCAACATCGTCTACACCATCAACGAGCCCGCCGCCGCCGGTGCCTACAACGCGCTCAAGGCTGCAGGCAAGGAGAAGAACGTGCTCATCGTCTCGGTGGACGGTGGCTGCGCAGGCATCGCCGACGTGGGCAAGGGTGTGATCGCCGCCACCAGCCAGCAGTACCCGCTGCGCATGGCCGCCATGGGCGTGGCGGCAGGCGTGGAATACGCCAAGACCGGCAAGAAGGTCAGCGGCTACACCGACACCGGTGTGACGCTGATCGCTGCCAAGCCCCTGGCGGGCGTGGACAGCAAGGATGTGAAGACCGGCACCGACCTGTGCTGGGGCGCCAAGTAAGCCGCCTCTGCTGAATTGGCGCCAGGCAAGCTGCAACGGGCCTGCCTGAGCGCCCCCTTTGTCCACCCGCACGGAGCCGCCATGTCCTCGACCGCTTCCAAACTACCGCCGCTGGCCACGCTGGGGCCGTTCATCGCGCTGATCCTGGCGTGCGCCTTTTTTGCCACGCAGAGCGAGCGTTTCCTGTCGGCGCAGAACTTCGCGCTCATCCTGCAGCAGGTCATGGTGGTGGCGGTCATCGCCATTGGCCAGACGCTGGTCATCCTCACCGCAGGCATCGATTTGTCGTGTGGCATGGTCATGGCGCTGGGCGGCATTGTGATGACCAAGATGGCGGCGGACTACGGCCTCTCGGCCCCCGTGGCGATTGCCTGCGGTATGGCGGTGACCATGTTGTTCGGGTTGATCAACGGCCTGCTGGTCACCAAGATCAAGCTGCCACCCTTCATCGTCACGCTGGGCACGCTCAACATCGCGTTTGCCGCCACGCAGCTGTACTCGGGCGCGCAGACGATCACCGACATCCCGGCCGGCATGACCGCGCTGGGCAACACCTTCCAGCTGGGGCAGACCGCCATCGTGTGGGGGGCCGTGCTCATGCTGGCCCTGTACCTCGTCACCTGGTTTGCGCTGCGCGAGACTGCGCCCGGCCGCCACGTGTACGCCGTGGGCAACAGCCCCGAAGCCACACGCCTCACCGGCATTGCCACCGACAAGGTGCTGCTGGGCGTGTATGTGCTGGCCGGCCTGTTCTACGGCATCGCATCGGTGCTGTCGGTGGCCCGCACCGGCGCGGGTGACCCGAATGCGGGTCAGACCGAGAACCTCGACGCCATCAGCGCCGTGGTGCTGGGCGGCACCAGCCTGTTTGGCGGGCGCGGCATGATTTTGGGCACGCTGGTGGGGGCACTGATTGTGGGCGTGTTCCGCAACGGGCTCACGCTCATGGGCGTGTCGTCGGTGTACCAGATCCTGGTGACCGGCATCCTCGTGATCCTGGCCGTGGCCACCGACCAACTCTCGCGCAAAGGAGTGCGTTGATCATGAGCACCTCCCCACACACCACGAATGCCCCGCTGGTCATGCAGGCCAAGGGCCTGGTCAAGCGCTACGGGCAGGTCACCGCGCTCGATGGTGCTGACTTTGAACTGCGCGCAGGCGAGATCCTGGCCGTGATCGGCGACAACGGCGCGGGCAAGTCGAGCCTCATCAAGGCGCTGTCGGGCGCCACCGTGCCCGACGAAGGCGAGATCCTGCTCGACGGCCAGCGCATCCAGTTCAAGAGCCCCATCGACGCACGCCGCGCGGGCATCGAAACCGTGTACCAGGACCTGGCCGTGGCCCCGGCCATGACGATTGCCGAGAACCTGTTTCTGGGCCGCGAACTGCGCCGCCCCGGACTGCTGGGCAGCGCGCTGCGCATGCTCGACAAGAAAAAGATGCTCGAAGAAAGCGTGGCCCGCATGGCCGAACTGAAGGTCGGAATCCGCTCCATGACACAGGCGGTGGAGACACTCTCGGGCGGGCAGCGCCAGTGCGTGGCCGTGGCGCGCGCCGCAGCGTTTGCACGCCATGTCGTCATCATGGACGAACCTACCGCCGCCCTGGGCGTGAAGGAAGGCAACATGGTGCTGGAGCTGATCCGCCGCGTGCGCGACAAGGGGCTGCCCGTGATCCTCATCAGCCACAACATGCCCCATGTGTTCGAGATTGCCGACCGCATCCACATCGCCCGCCTGGGCAAGCGCGCTGCGGTGGTCAACCCCAAGAAGATCAGCATGAGCGACACCGTAGCGGTGATGACGGGGGCCATGGCGGCCTCCGACCTCCCCGCCGAATGCCTTGCCTGAAGACAACGCCATGCTCAAGAACATTGACCCTCTGCTGACCCCCGAGCTGCTCAAGGTGCTGGCCGAGATGGGCCACGACGACGCCATCGTTTTGGCCGACGCCAACTTCACCGCCATGAGCCTGGGCGCGGGCAAGCCCGTGCTGCGCCTGCCCGGCATTGGCATGGTGCGCGCTGTGCAGGCCGTGGCCAGCGTGCTGCCGCTGGCGCAGGACGTGCCGCACCCCGTGGCCTACATGCAGGTGGGCGGTACCGAGGTGCCGTACCGATCGGCCTTGCAGCGTGAAACCATGGACGTGCTGGCGCGCGAGGGCGTGGCCAGCGCGCAGGCTGAAGGCGTGGAGCGCTTTGCGTTCTACGAGCGCGTCAAAAAGGCCTATGCCATCGTCGTCACTGGCGAGCTGCAGCCCTGGGGCAACTTCCTGCTGCGCAAGGGCGTCATCGGCGACACTCTCAACGCCTGACCGATTCATCACCATGCTGGACACCGACGCATCTCCACCCGCCGTTGACAACGCCGCCGCCAGCCCTGCGCTGCTGCGCCAGCGCGGATCCAACCATGTGGGGCTGCGCCAGTTCAACGAGCGCGTGGTGCTGCAGGCCTTGCGCACCCACGGCAGCCTGGCCAAGGCCGAGATGGCGCGGGTCACGGGCCTGACGGCGCAGACCATCGGCCTCATCACCGCGCGGCTCGACGAAGACCAGCTGCTGCGCCGCGAAGCCCCGGTGCGTGGCCGTGTGGGCCAGCCTTCGGTGCCCATTGGTCTCAACCCCGACGGAGCGTTTGCCATCGGCATCAAGATCGGCCGCCGCAGCGCCGACTGGCTGCTGGTGGACTTCACCGGCCATGTGCGCGAGCGCATCGTGCTCGACTACGCTTTTCCCGACATCGGCGTGCTGCTGCCCGCGATCCGCACACACCTGAACCAGCTGCTTGACGGCCTGGGCCCGCTGCGCTCGCGCGTGGTGGGCGTGGGCGTGGCAGCGCCGTTCCAGCTCGGCGGCTGGCACCGCATGCTGGGGCTGACCGAGGCGCAGTCCGAAGCCTGGAACAACATCGACCTGGCCGAGCAGGTGCAGCAGATGACCGAGCTGCCCGTGAGCTTTGCCAAGGACACCTCCGCCGCCTGCGTGGCCGAGCTGCTGCAGGGGCGCGGGCGCGACATCCCGAGTTTTCTTTACCTGTTCATGGACACCTTTGTGGGTGGCGGGCTGGTCATCAACTCGCACCTGCACCGGGGCTTGCACGGCAATGCCGGCGCGGTGGCCTCGCTGCCGCTGTCACCAGCCCTTCCCGGGCAGGCCCCCGCGCAGCTCATCAGCCAGGCATCGCTGTGGGAGCTGGAGCAGCGCTTTCGCGAACATGGCCTCGACCCTATGGCCGCCTACGACAAGCGTGTGCTGCAGGCCCCGTGGCTGGAACACAGCCGGGGCTGGATTGCGCGCGCTGCGGCGGGCCTGGCGCACTGCATCGTCTCGGCCACCGCGTTTTTGGATCTGGACGCCGTGGTGGTCGATGGCGCCGCAGCCCCCGAGCTGCTGCAGGCCCTGTGCGAGAGCGCCCGCCACGCGCTGGCCGACTACAACTGGGAAGGCCTGCACCAGCCCCCCCGGCTGGAGCTGGGCACCATGGGCTCGGACGCCCGCGCGCTGGGCGGAGCGCTGCTGCCGCTGCATGCGTGTTTCGCGCCGGATACAGACATCTTCCTCAAGGCCTGAGAAGAGCATGGGACTGTGAAGGTTTGCTATTAAAAATATAGCTATTTGCGCACATCCATCAAGCGCTAGGCCGTATTTTTATTCAAATTTCTCGGCCAAGGCTGCTTCAGGCTCAGCTCCCGCCGCGATCCAGACCCGCCAGGATCGCCCGCGCCACTTCGGCAAACCCCGCGCCACGTTCGCCCTGGGTCACATAACGCGGCAGGTGCTGCAGTTGTGGCACAAAGCGCGCGATGTTGGCCACCCCCACGCTGTGGGGGAAGTGCTCGAACATGAGCTGGTCGTTGGTCGAGTCGCCCACATACACCCAGCGGTCGATCTCCGCGTCGAGGTCGCGTCCCAGCAACTCGCGCACGATCCAGCGCGCGCCCTCCAGCTTGTTGTGCGCCCCGAACCAGCCGTTGATGTGGATGCTGCTCACGGTGGCGTTCATGCCTGCGGCGCGCAGGATCGCCACGCATTGGTCGATCCGCTCTTGGGGCAGGTGTGTGAACTCACTGTGGTCGATGGCGATGTCCGTTTCGCGTCCGGGCGAGTCGGTCGCGCGGCGGGCGCCGGGCACCCTGGCTTCGATGTCAGCCAGCACTTGCTGCATGCGGGCGAAATGGGCTGCGCGCGTGGCTGCATCCTGTTGATATCGTTTTAACAGCGCATCGCGCTTGTCCAGAGAGCGCTGCAGGGCCACAGCACCATTCTCGGCCACGATGGCATCCACAGGCCAGGCTGCCGCAAAGGGCTCGCTCCAGCCTACGGGGCGACCCGTGATGGGGATCACGGCCAGTCCCCGGGCCTTGAGCGACTCCATCGCCTGCACCACGTGCGCAGGCACAACCCCCTCCGTGGTCAGCGTGTCGTCGATGTCGGTGAGCAGGCCGACGAGGCGGGCGGGAGGATTCCAGGTACTCAACGGAAGCATGGGGGAACGAGAAGGCATAGGGATGGCGAGAGGGGGCGTTGGTGAAAGTCGCGGAGGGCTGTCGCTCGGGCTTGCACCTTTTTCTGTGGACGAAGAGATGGCTGCTTCTAACGGACACTTTGGGCAGGTTGCCCACGCGCCAGGCTCGGGAGTTTCTCTGCGACCCTTTCGGGGGGCATGGGCACCATGTCCCCGCCACGGAACTCGAATAGCTGCAGGGTGGCCAATGGGACCTGTTCCAGGCCACGGCCCTTTTCGTCCACGACGTGCAAATCGCCTGGCTGCGGCTTTGGCGCAAACAGGTCGGCGGTGTTTCTGGCGCGGATCAGTACAGAGCGTTTGTATCCATCATCGGTGCCTCCGAACTCTGGGACTACGAATATGGCCTGCCGCTCTTTGTCGAGTGACAGGGCAAAGCGATACAGCGTGTCCCAATACGCCAGGTTGGGCCTGAGCGCCTGTTTCTCCTGCGCATGCACACCTGCCAGGGCCGCAACAAGCGCTGCGCCTCCAACAAGGGCAAAAACCGGGCGCGTCTCTCGCGGCCAGACGACCGCCAGGCAGGCTGAAAACGCCACCCACGGCACGAACAGGTAACGGTCCGGACTGTGAATTCCCGGAAAGGCCGTCAGCGGTATCAGCGGCAGCAGGACGATGCCCAAGGACACGAAGAAAACAGGCGCATGGAGGCGGCGCTTCACGGCCGCAAGGCACAGAAGGCCGAGAAATACAACGGCAAGGATGTTGCCGGGCGGTTTGGAGCCGAGGAGCAATTTGGGAACCCGGAGCAACTGGCGCAGGGCCTCGCTGGCATCGAAAACCCCTTGGCTGTAGCCGCCCACGAGGCGCCCAAGTAGCAGGTAGCGCCACCCTATGTAGAGCAGTGCAATCAGCACAAACGGTATCAGAGCACGCACCCGTTGCTGCCGCGTGCCCACGGGCAGGAAGGGCAAGAGGACGACCAGGGGTACATAGACTTCCTTGCAGGTAGTCGCCAGCAGGTAGGCCAGGGTCGACAGCCCCAGCCAGTATCCGCGCCCGCCTTTGAGATACCGATTCCACCCCAGTATCGACAGCATGGCGAACACGAAGCCGGTCGCATAGTGCCCATGCATCAGTCCCGCCGCGATGTGGGCAGTGGGCTTGCCAAGCAACAGCGCAACGGCGCCGATCAGTGCGGGCAGGGGCTCCACCCACTCTCGCAACACGGCATAGAACAACGCGGCTCCCAGCCCCACGAGCAGCAGCAAGTGCGCGTAGTGGCCCGCGGCGGCCATGCCGAACAAGCTCAGGTTGATGTCGTAGAACAGCAGGTTCCATGGAGCGACATTGGCACTGGAGTGCCCTTGGGCAACGTGGGGCTCCAAGAAATATTGCCAGGGTGTGTATTGGGCGGCGTAGCTCAGGTGAGCGCCGTCATCCCAGCGCCAAGATCCCTGGAGTGATGCGCCATGCACCAGCAGGGTGAGCAGAGACAGAAGCAGTGTGGCGCTGAGACACTCGATCCAGGGGTGGCGGTCGATGTGTGCGCGCAGCGCGATGCGCGCGGCTTTCAATGCTGGAGCATCCATTGTCAATGACGCAGGAAGTTGAGCGCTGCAGGCGTGTAGTGGCTAGGAGTGTGGGCGGCAGAAGGAGCATCGGCTGCAACGCGCGATAAACCGGTCTCGCGTGGTACCACCTCTTGCGCCCAGGGGCCCACCCTGGGCTTGTCGGTAGCACCACGCGATCCCCGGTTTTTGCACGTTTCGCTTCGATGCCTTCTGCTGCCCACACTCCTAGGCACATCACGCCCTCGGGTCCAAGTCTTCAGCAGCAGCAAGTCCGCACCGACCAGGGCCAGTGCGGAAATGGTGGAGCCGATGCAAGTCCTGCTGCAAAGCGGCGCCACGGAGAAATTGATCGGCTGACTGCGCAAGAATTTCCCCCTCTTGTGCGGGCTATGCGCCCTGCAGCGCCAACCCCGCATGCTCGCGCAGCGGGTGGAAATGGATCTTCGGAAACCGCTCTTGCGCCAGGCGCACGTCATACGGGCTGGTGCACAGGTAGGCCAGTGTGTCGGCCGCGTCGTGCGCCAGGCGCAGCGGGTAGGCGTCGGTGAACGCGCGCAGGTCGGCCGCGTTGTCGGCGGTGATCCAGCGCGCGCCGGTGTACTGGCAGCCTTCCAGGCGCACGTCGGCGTCGTACTCGGCCTTGAGGCGGTGCTGCACCACTTCAAACTGGAGCTGGCCTACTGCGCCCAGCAGCATGTTGCCGCCTGCGTCGGGCTTGAAGACCTGGATCGCGCCTTCCTCGCCCAGCTGGGCAAGGCCCTGCTGCAGCTGCTTGGTACGCAAGGGGTTCTTGAGCACCACGGTCATGAACATTTCTGGCGCGAAGAAGGGCAGGCCGGTGAACTGCAGGTTGGCGCCATCGGTGATGGTGTCGCCCAGCTGCACGCCGCCGTGGGTGGTAAAGCCAATGATGTCGCCTGCGTAGGCTTCTTCGACGGCCTCGCGGCGTTGCGACATGAAGGTCACCACGCTGGTGGGGCGCAGCTCCTTGGAGGTGCGCTGCACCTTGAGCTTCATGCCCGGCGTGTATTTGCCCGAGGCCACGCGCACAAAGGCGATGCGGTCGCGGTGGTTGGCATCCATGTTGGCCTGCACCTTGAACACCACCCCGGCAAAGCCTTCGTCTTCGGGCTGGATGGTCTTCACCACGGGTTGCTTGTTCACTTCAAGCGTGCTCACGCGCGGGCCGGGGGGAGGGGCCATGTCCACCAGGGCGTCCAGCACTTCCATCACCCCGAAGTTGTTCACGCCGGAGCCGAAGAACACGGGGGTGAGCTTGCCAGCCAGGAAGGCTTCATGGTCCCACGCGGGCGATGCGCCCACGGCCAGTTCCATGCTCTCCAGCGCGGCGTCGAACTCGGCGCCAAAGCGTGCGCGCAGAGTCGCCTCGTCCGACAAGGGGATGGCCTCGAAGTCCTGCGGGCGGCGTTCGCTGCCGGACTCGAACACCGTCATGGTCTTGGTGCGCAGGTTGATGATGCCGCCAAAACTCTTGCCCTGGCCCACGGGCCAGGTCATGGGGCAGCAGGGCATGCCCAGCTCGCGCTCCACCTCGTCCATGATGTCCAGTGGGTCGCGCACTTCGCGGTCCATCTTGTTGACGAAGGTGATGATGGGCGTATCGCGCTGGCGGCAGACCTCGATCAGGCGGCGGGTCTGTGCTTCCACACCGTTGGCCGCGTCGATCACCATCAGCGCCGAATCGACGGCGGTGAGCACGCGGTAGGTGTCTTCCGAGAAGTCCTTGTGACCGGGCGTGTCGAGCAGGTTGATCACGTGCTCGCGGTACAGCATCTGCATCACCGAGCTGGCCACCGAGATGCCGCGCTGCTTTTCGATTTCCATCCAGTCGGAGGTGGCGTGGCGGCTGGCCTTGCGGCCCTTCACGGCGCCGGCGATCTGGATCGCGCCCGAGAACAGCAGCAGCTTTTCCGTCAGCGTCGTCTTACCCGCGTCGGGGTGGGAAATGATGGCAAAGGTGCGGCGGCGCCGGGTTTCTGGGGCGTAGGACACAGGGGGTTCCTGAATGGGATGGGTGCGGGGCAGAGCGCCCTGCGCAAGAATCTTCGGGCCGGGACCGGCGTGGGACGCAGGGGCGGCAGTGGCGGGATTTTACTGTTCCGTGCAAGGCCGAGGACGGATTCATCCCGGGGCATGGTGCGGGGAATGCACTTGCTTTTATAATCCGTCGATCCGAGGAGCGTTGCAGCGTCCCCAGCACAGGCGGGGCGTGAGGCTCGGAGTCATCTAGCAACGACGCTCATCCACTTCTCGTGTGGTGAGCTTTTTCACTCCCGCGACCAGTGGTTTTTCAAACATGCTTTGGAGCAAGAAACCATCATGAACGCACGCGTCAACGCCCCGGTCAACACCGACTGCATCATTGCCGACATCGGCCTGGCCGCATGGGGCCGCAAAGAAATCCGCATCGCCGAAACCGAGATGCCCGGCCTGATGGCCATCCGCGAGGAATTCGCGCCCCAGCAGTCGCTCAAGGGCGCCCGCATCACGGGCTCGCTGCACATGACGATCCAGACCGCCGTGCTGATCGAGACGCTGCAGGCCCTGGGCGCTGAGGTGCGCTGGGCTTCTTGCAACATCTTCTCCACGCAAGACCACGCCGCCGCCGCCATTGCTGCGGCGGGCACTCCGGTGTTTGCCATCAAGGGCGAGACCCTGGCCGAATACTGGGACTACACCCACCGCATTTTTGACTTTGGCCCCGCCGGCACCGAAGGCGAAGGCCCCAACCTGATCCTGGACGACGGCGGCGATGCCACGCTGCTGATGCACCTGGGCAAGCGCGCCGAAAAGGACGCCTCGCTGATCGCCAACCCCACCAGCGAAGAAGAAACCTGCCTGTTCGCCTCCATCAAGGCCAAGCTGGCTGAGGACCCGACCTGGTACAGCCGCAAGAGCGCCCAGATCATCGGCGTGACCGAAGAAACCACCACCGGCGTGCACCGCTTGAAGGAAATGTCGGCCAAGGGCTCGCTGATGTTCCGCGCCATCAACGTGAACGACTCGGTGACCAAGAGCAAGTTCGACAACCTGTACGGTTGCCGTGAATCGCTGGTGGACGGTATCAAGCGCGCCACCGACGTGATGATCGCTGGCAAGGTGGCCGTGGTGGCCGGCTATGGCGATGTGGGCAAGGGCAGCGCCCAGGCCCTGCGCGCCCTCTCCGCCCAGGTGTGGGTGACCGAGATCGACCCCATCAACGCCCTGCAGGCCGCGATGGAAGGCTACAAGGTCGTGACGATGGAATACGCCGCCGACAAGGCCGATATCTTCGTGACCACCACCGGCAACAAGGACGTGATCCGCCACGAGCACATGCTGGCCATGAAGGACCAGGCCATCGTCTGCAACATCGGCCACTTCGACAACGAGATCCAGGTGGCGTCGCTGGAGCAGTACGAGTGGGAAGAGATCAAGCCCCAGGTGGACCACGTGATCTTCCCGGACGGCAAGCGCATCATCCTGCTGGCCAAGGGCCGCCTGGTGAACCTGGGCTGCGGAACGGGCCACCCCAGCTTTGTGATGTCGTCGAGCTTTGCCAACCAGACCATTGCCCAGATCGAGCTGTTCACCCACAGCGACTACTACGAAAACGGCAAGGTCTACGTGTTGCCCAAGCACCTGGACGAAAAGGTGGCCCGTCTGCACCTCAAGAAGGTGGGCGCCATGTTGACCGAGCTGACCGACGAGCAGGCCGCCTACATTGGCGTGCCCAAGCAAGGCCCGTACAAGCCGGACACCTACCGCTATTGATCCCGCGCCCCAGGCGCATTGCGCGCCTTGGCGGCGTGCCGCCGGTGGATCACTGCATCGTGGTTGCTACTATTGTGATAGCTGCTTGCGCTTTGTGGATAAGCGCTGGAGGCTGATTTGACTCTTAAAGGATGAGCGCCATGCGTGCAGATGTATTTTTGGTGGAAGCGGGCCATGCGGCCACGCGCTCGCAAGCGCAGCGGCTGATTGCTGCGGGCGTGGAGTGGCGTCTGTCACCCCTGGCGCCCTGGCAGAAGGTGGCCAAGAACGGCGATGACATCCCGTCCGTGGCCGAGGTGAAGCTGCTGGACGATGCCGAGGCCAAGTACATCTCGCGCGGCGGCCTCAAGCTGGAAGGCGCCTTGTTGGCCACGGGGCTGTCCGTGGCCGGGCTGCGCTGCCTGGATGTGGGGCAGAGCACCGGCGGCTTTACCGATTGTCTGCTGCAGCAGGGCGCGGCGCAGGTCATCGGTGTGGACGTGGGCCATGGCCAGCTGCACGAGCGGCTGCGCAGCGATCTGCGTGTGGTCTGCGTGGAGGGCGTGAACGCGCGCTCGCTGACCGCCCAGGCGCTGCAGGAAGCCTGCGAGCTGGCCCTCTCTGAAGTCGTCGAAGCCGACGAAGACAACGAAACCCAGCCCGAGGCGCCCTACAGCTGGATGCGCAATGGCGGCCTGGTGGACGATGCCTACGATGACAGCGGCGACGCGAAAGAGCAGGACATCGAAGCGTTCAAGTCCGAGCGCGCGCAGCGCGCAGAGGCGCGGGCGCTGGGCACGCTGCCCGTCCAGCGCCGTCGCCGCGCCGAATGCGCGGGGGTGGACATCACGCCGGTGTTCGACGTGATGACAGGCGACCTCTCGTTCATTTCGCTCACGCTGGTGCTGCCCGCGCTGGTGCCTCTGCTGGCGCCCGACGGCCATTTGCTCATGCTGGTCAAGCCGCAGTTTGAACTGCAGCCGGGCCAGGTGGGCAAGGGCGGTGTGGTGCGGGATGCCGCCCTGTATGCGGTGGTGGAAAAGCGTATCCGTGACTGCTGCGCCGAACTGGGCTTGGCCGTACAGGCCTGGCTTGACAGCCCCATCCAGGGCGGCGACGGCAACCATGAATTTTTTGTTTATGCGAGGAGGGCTGCATGATTGCTGCCAATGCCCAGGGCACCGGTTTTCCGGTGAGTTTCGAGTTTTTCCCGCCCAAGACGCCCGAAGGTGCGGACAAGCTGCGGGCCGCGCGCCAGCAGCTGTATGCGCTGCGCCCGGATTTCTGCTCGGTGACCTACGGCGCCGGTGGCTCCACGCAGGAGGGCACTTTTGGCACGGTGCGTGAAATCCTGGCCGAAGGTGTGAGCGCCGCTTCGCACTTCTCGTGCATTGGTGCCACACGCCAGTCCGTGCGCGAGCAGCTCGCCACGCTCAAGGCCATGGGCGTCAAGCGCTTGGTGGCGCTGCGCGGCGATTTGCCCAGCGGCTACGGCGCGGGCGGGGAGTTCCAGTACGCCAGCGACCTGGTGGCCTTCATCCGCGCGGAGACGGGCCGGGATTTCCACATCGAAGTGGCAGCCTACCCCGAGGTGCATCCCCAGGCCAAGTCGCCCGAGGCAGACCTGAACGCCTACATCGCCAAGGTGCAGGCGGGTGCGGACTCGGCCATCACCCAGTATTTCTACAACAGCGATGCGTATTTCCGCTTTGTGGAAGACACACAGCGCCTGGGCGCCAACGTGCCCGTGGTGCCCGGCATCATGCCCATCGGAAGCTCCACGCAGCTGATGCGTTTCTCGGACGCCTGCGGTGCCGAGATTCCCCGCTGGATCCGGCTGCGCCTGCAGGCGTTTGGCGACGACACGGCCAGCATCAAGGCCTTTGGGCTGGATGTGGTGACCGACCTGTGTGACCAGCTGCGCAGCGCGGGCGTGCCCGCACTGCACTTCTACACCATGAACCAGAGTGCGGCCACTCTGGAAATCTGCCGCCGGCTGGGGATCTGATGCGGGGGCAGGGAGGCCTGGCGGCGGGGCCCTGGGCTGCGGCGGCGCAGTCCACCGGGTGCCTGGGCTGGCGCGCGCTGGCCTTGGCCTGTTGTGTGGTCGTGGCTGGCTGCGCGTCTGGCGAACGCTCACCCGGAGAGCGCCCGGAGGGTGGGGGAGCTCAAGCCCCAGCGCCAGCGCCCAAGGTGGCAGTGCCGCCACAGCGCCCTGGCAAGCCCGCCAAGGCGCCTCTGGCCGACCTGTCACACTCGGAGGCTACCGAGACCGACGATGCGGACCCGGGGACGCCCTCCAATCCCGCCCCGCTCACTGCGCCATCCCGGGCCCAGGCCGACCAAGTGGGCCTGGCGTCCTGGTACGGCGGCAAGTTCCACCGCCGCCGCACCGCCAGTGGTGAACTGTTCGACATGCGGGCACTGACCGCTGCCCATCCCACGCTGCCGTTTGGTTCCTTCGTGTGCGTGCGCAGCACGGTCAACGGACGCACGGTGATCGTGCGCATCAACGACCGAGGTCCCCACACGGGCAACCGTGTCATTGATCTGAGCCGGGCTGCGGCCGAAGAACTGGGAATGATCGGACTGGGGCTCAAGCCTGTCGAGTTGTTCGCCCTGGAAGAGGGTGAGCGGGACTGCCCGGCGCCTTAGCCGAAGCTTGGCGCAGGCCTCCTGGCCGGTCAGCCGCCTGATTCCAGGGTGTGCGTGGCGTGTTTGTCCTGGGCCAGCAATTCCACCATTTGTGGCAGTGCGGTTTTGAGCGCGGCCTTCAGGGTGAAGGGCGGGTTGATCAGAAACATGCCACTGGCTGGCAAGCCTGGACGCTTGACGTCGCCAGCAGCGTTTTCGGTGAGCTTGCTGTTCTTGACGGTCAGCGTGGCATGCAGCCAGCTCTTGCCTGCCTTGGTGGCCAGGGTCTTGAGGCGGCGAGGCAGGTCGTGCGCCTCGGGGCGCGGGATGATGGGGTACCAAAAGGCGTACGTGCCGGTGGCAAAGCGCTTGAGCGAATCCGCCGCCATATCGAGCACCTTGGCATAGTCGCTCTTGATTTCATAGCTGGGATCGCACAGTACCAAAGCGCGGCGGGCCGGTGGAGGCAGGAATTTCTTGATCCCTTCGAACCCGTCTTCGTGCAGCACGGCCACTTGGCGGCCTGCTTCGAGCTGGGCCACGTTGCCCGCCAGGGCGCGCAGGTCGGTGGGATGCAGCTCAAAGAGCTTGAGTTTGTCGTGGTCGCGCAACAGGCGCTGGGTGATGAACGGGGAGCCTGGGTAAACCCGCAGCGTGTTGCCCTGGTTGAAGGCGCGGACCATGTCCACATAGGCCTGCAGGGCCGGCGTGAGGGCTGGGGCCGTGGGGGCAAACAGGCGGACGATGCCGTCTGCAGCTTCGCCGCTGGTGCTGGCGTAGTCGCCATCGAGCCGGTAGAGGCCCGCGCCCGCATGCGTGTCCAGCACGGTGAGGGCCGCGTCTTTCTCGGTAAGGTGTTGCAAGGCGGCGATCAAGACCGTGTGCTTGAGCACATCGGCATGGTTGCCTGCGTGGAAGGCGTGGCGATAACTGAACATGGCTCTATGGTAACGAGTGCGCCCTGTTGCCTTCCTGGGCCGGGTCGAGGGGTGGCAGCACTGGGTGGCGGGCACCAGACGCCGGTTCATGGTTCCATGCGAATTTGTCATGGGCTTAGGGCGGCCAGGAACCATGGCGCGGCACAATCGGCGTATCTCTGACCAGGGTGTGTAACTTTTTTGGCAGACGGGAAGCCTTTTGTTTCTGTAGCGCGTGCTGGCATGCTTCATGATTGCGTTTGGAGCGGTGTTGGCACCCGTTCACCCACAATCTCTGTCGAAACAAGCCCGCACGCCACACCCTTTCCACCATGATCGCAAGTTCCAGCCAAGCCCCAGCCAGCGGTGTCAGCCATGTGGATGCGCTGCCGCCAGGCACCCGCCTCGCTGAGTTCGAGATCCTTGCGCTCCTGGGGGTTGGCGGGTTCGGCATGGTCTACAAAGCCTTTGACCACTCCCTGCACCGGGCCGTGGCGATCAAGGAATACATGCCTTCGGCGCTGGCGGGGCGTGCGCAGGGCCAGTCGCTCTGGGTGAGATCCTCGTCGGACCAGCAAACGTTCCAGGCCGGACTGGCCTCTTTTGTGGGGGAGGCGCGCCTGCTGGCGCAGTTTGACCACCCTTCGCTGGTCAAGGTGTTCCGCTTCTGGGAGGCGAACAACACCGCCTACATGGTCATGCCCCTCTACAGCGGTATGACCTTCAAGCAGGCCCGTGCCCAGATGCGCACCCCGCCGCCCGAGATCTGGCTGCGCAAGGTGCTGTGGTCAGTGCTGGGTGCCCTGCGGGTGCTCCATGACGGTAAGACCCTGCATCGGGATATTTCGCCCGACAACATTTTTCTCCAGGACATCGGCCCCCCGGTGCTGCTCGACCTGGGCGCTGCCCGGCACGCGATCAACGACCAAGACCGCAAACACACCGCCGTCCTCAAGGTCAACTACGCGCCCATAGAGCAATATTCCGATGGCGACGAGGATTTGCGCCAGGGCCCGTGGAGCGACCTGTATTCCCTGGCTGCGGTGGTGCATGGCTGCTTGTGCAACGACACGCCGCTGCCTGCCACGTTGCGCTCCATCCGCGATCGCATGGTGTCGTTCTCCCGCGTGGCCAGAACCGTCAAGCGCCAGTTTGGCGTGGAGTATTCCGCGCCTTTCGTGGCGGCGATCGCGCAGTCGCTGGCGCTCAAGCCGGAGGACCGGCCGCAGAGCATCGACGCATTCCTGCAGCTCATGGAGATGACGTCCGCGCCGGAGGGGAGCGAGCACTTCGACTTCCGGAACGACCTGGGGGATATCTGGGTGGAGCCTGCCGATCAGCCGGGCCCGGGCTTGGTAACGCCTACGGTGGATGTGACCTCAGCACCCAGCATCGTGGCAGAGATGCACGCCCAGGCGCAACGCGCCACCGGGAACGGAGTGGCCCACGATGCCGGAGGGCGTGCCACTCCCGCGGGCGAAGCGAATGTTGGCGGAGACACCGTGATGCTGGGCGGCCCGGACACTGTGGCTGCCGATGCGGGTGATACGGTCTTCATCGACGCAGGAGACACGGTGGTGGTCGATGACTCCCGCTACGACGATCCTGCGGGCGGCCACCAGCCGGGGAGCACCACCCGCCATGCGTCCGACCATCGGCCACAGCCATTGGAGCGGGAGATCGCCCGCCCCCACGGCAAGGCGGTGAAAACCACACGGCGCTCGCCGGTTCTGGTCTGGCTCGGGGTGGCTGTGGTGGCCGTGGTGGTTTCTGCCGCCGGCCTGCGCTGGGTCCAGAGCAGCAAGGCGCCGCAGGACGACATCATCACCGAGATGGCAGAGCCGCCCGCAGCGCCGCCGCCTGCAGTGATGGAGACGGCGCTGCAGGACCCGGCCGCAGCGGCCTCTGCTGCTGTGGACGGCGCTGCGAGCGATACGGTGGCTGCTGCATCCATGCCTGCGCCAGCACTGGTCCCTGCTTCTGCTCCGCGCGCCCCCACCCGTGCGCGACGGGCCGCCCCTGAGCCGGCTCCGACCCCGATCGTGGTGCATGAGGAGCCGCCCCCGCCACCGCCCCCCGTGGTGGCCGAGCCCAAGCCTCGCCCGCCACCACCGCGTGTGCCCAACCCGCAAGAGGCCTGTGCAGATGCCAATTTCCTCGCACGCCCCATGTGCATCCACCAGGAATGCCAGAAGCCATCCCAGGCCAACCAGCCCATCTGCGTGGAGAACCGCCGCCGCTTCGAAGCCGACGAGCAGCGCCGCCGGCAGACCCCCAATTAGCTGTGGGCGAGGGGGCCGTGGGCTGCTTTCCGGCCACGGGCTTGCGCCACAGGCCTGCAAATTCGTATAATCGCAGGCTTCGCAGCGCTTTTGTGGTCCCGCGGCGAAGACTTTACGCCACCTAAGAGGCTTCCTTCAGAGAAGCACCGACCGTGGAAAAGGACCCGCCAAACCCTCTTTTGAAGAGAAAACTCATGACTACTACTTTCAGCGCAAAGCCCGCTGAGGTTGTGCACGAGTGGTTTGTGATTGACGCGACCGACAAGGTCCTCGGACGAGTAGCCAGCGAAGTTGCTCTCCGTTTGCGCGGCAAACACAAGGCCATTTACACGCCTCACGTCGATACCGGTGACTTCATCGTCATCATCAACGCCGCCCAGCTCAAGGTCACCGGCACCAAGTCCCTGGACAAGGTGTACTACCGCCACTCGGGTTACCCCGGCGGTATCACGGCCACGAACTTCCGCGACATGCAAGCCAAGCACCCCGGCCGCGCGCTGGAAAAGGCTGTCAAGGGCATGCTGCCCAAGGGCCCCCTTGGCTACGCGATGATCAAGAAACTCAAGGTGTACGGTGGTGCTGAGCATCCCCACACCGCCCAGCAGCCCAAAGTGCTGGAAATCTAAGGAGCCTTGAGATGATTGGTGAATGGAACAATGGCACCGGCCGTCGCAAGTCCAGCGTCGCCCGCGTGTTTCTGAAAAAAGGCTCCGGCAAGATCACGGTGAACGGCAAGGACATCCAGTCCTACTTCGGCCGCGAAACCTCGATCATGATTGCCAAGCAACCCCTGGCGTTGACCAACCATGTCGAAACCTTCGACATCCAGATCAACGTGCACGGTGGTGGTGAGTCCGGCCAGGCTGGCGCTGCCCGCCACGGTATCACCCGTGCTTTGATCGACTACGACGCATCTCTCAAGCCCGTCCTGAGCCAAGCCGGCTTCGTGACGCGTGATGCCCGTGAAGTCGAGCGTAAGAAGGTCGGTCTGCATTCCGCACGCCGCGCCAAGCAGTTCTCCAAGCGTTAAGCTGGTTGGGCTCTGGAGAGGGGGCCGCTTTCGGGTTGGCATCTTTCTCTCTGCGAAGCTTTTCTTGGACTGCTTTACAGAACAAAAAACCGCCTTCGGGCGGTTTTTTCGTTTAAGGTGCGCTCTTTTCTCCGAACCATCCTAATGTTTCACCCCTTCGCACCATGCGCCTTCGCCTTCTGCGCCGCCGACTGACGATCAGCGCCCCGAGGGTGGCCATCCGCAGTGCCTTGCCCTGGCCCCTTCGCTGGCTGGCCCTGGCCGTGGTTTTTGGTTTCTGTGCGGCAGTAGCCCTCTGGGCCTTTGAGTTTGGAAAGTCCATCGCAGGGCTGGATACCGTCTCCCGTGACGAACTCCTGCAATTGCGGGCGGAAGTGGATCGCCTGCGGGCTGAGGGGCAAGAGCAACAGACGGTAGCCCATACGGCCGAGAGTCTTCTGGTGGCCGAGCGGGCTGCCAAGGAAAGCCTGATGGCGCAGGTTCGGCAGTTGGAGACCGACAACCGCACGCTGCGCGAAGACCTGGGGTTCTTTGAAAAGCTGATTCCCGCCGCAAAGGCCGAAGGGCTGGCGATCCGTAGTCTGCAGGCCGAGGTGCTGGGGGGAATGCAGCTGCGCTGGCAGGTCCTGGTGATCCAGGCGACGCGCAACGCCCCCGAATTCAATGGCCGGCTGGAACTGGTGCTGACGGGCACCCAGGATGGCAAGCCCTGGACCCAGACCCAGCCAGCCCAGGGACAGCCGCTGCAGGTCAAGCAGTACCGGCGCATTGAGGGTGTGCTCGATCTGCCCCCCAGCGCCGTGGTAAAAACCGTGACCGCGCGCGTGCTGGAGGGCTCTGCGGTTCGCGCCGTGCAGGCGATGACCATCGACTAGTCCGGCGGCAGGGTTGGGAAGGCCCCTCCGGGGAGCCTCATCCAGCCTGCTGCAAGGCCCCATGCAGCCCTGCGCCGGTCGTTGGGGCAGGCAGGGGTGATGTGTGCGGGGCTTCGCGCCGTAGCCGTTTCCCGTGGGCTTTCTGCCCCGTCGTTTTCCGTTTGTATGCTCCGGGTTGGAGCATGCGCATTGAGGAGTTTTCACCCATGTTTTCCCGCAAGAAGCAGCCACCGATCAAAAGCCTGATCGCCCAGGGCACCCGGATCGAGGGAGATGTGCACTTTGCCGAAGGCATGCGCATTGATGGCGAGGTGGTGGGGGACATCCGTGCGGGTTCGGAGCAGCCCAGTATCCTGGTGATTTCCGAGACGGCGCGCGTGGAGGGGGCGGTGCATGCCGACCATGTGATCGTCAATGGCCAGGTGGTGGGGCCTGTGCACGCTGCCGAACTGCTGGAGCTGCAGCCCAAGGCGAAGATCACCGGCAATGTGCACTACAAGGCGCTGGAGATGCACCAGGGCGCCGTGATTGCCGGGCAGATGTGCCCGGTGGCTGTGCTGGTGGAGGAAAAGCCCCCACTGAAGTTAGCGTCAAACGGGCAGTGAACTGAATTCCCGAGAAGACTGCAGTACTATTCACCGCAAACTTTGAACCCGGAGTACCCCATGAGCGCTGTTGCCGAAAACATCCAGACCGAAATGCCTGCCCCCATCCTGTTTACGGACAGCGCGGCGGCCAAGGTGGCGGACCTGATTGCCGAAGAGGGCAACCCTGACCTGAAACTGCGCGTTTTTGTGCAAGGTGGCGGTTGCTCGGGTTTTCAGTACGGCTTCACCTTTGATGAAATCACCAATGAAGACGACACCACCATGACGAAGAACGGTGTGTCGCTGTTGATCGATGCCATGAGCTACCAATACCTCGTCGGCGCCGAGATCGACTACAAGGAAGACCTGCAAGGGGCTCAGTTCGTTATCAAGAACCCCAATGCCACGACCACCTGCGGCTGTGGCTCCAGCTTCTCTGCCTGACACGGAGAGGGTAGGGGTCAGGTGGTACACACCGCTCTGTACCTGACCTCTTACCACGTAGCCGCCCGCATGGGCGGCTTTTGTTTTTTCAGGCTGGGTAAACAGCGCCCAGCACACGGGCTCCCGCAGCGCCGGTCACACTGGCCAGGTTCCCGGGCCGTCCGTGCAGCGCCTGCCGTGCCAGCCAGGCAAAGGCCGCCGCCTCCACCTGCAATGCGGGCAGGCCCAGGGTATCGGTGGCGGTGACCTGCACGCCAGGGCAGGCTGCCTGCAGCCGTGCCATCAAATGGGCATTGAGTGCGCCACCGCCGCACACGGCCATGATTTCGCCATTATTTTTATAGCTATTGGCGCTGATTGAGCAAGCGCTGGCGGTGTATTCAGTCAAAGTGGCTTGTACATCGACCGGGTTCGCTTTTTCGAAAGGTTGCAGGTGGTGTGCGAGCCATGCGGGGTTGAACAGATCGCGCCCCGTGCTCTTGGGGGGTGGCTTGTGCAAAAAGGGTTCGTCCAGCAGCGATGCCAGCAACTCCGGCAGCACCTTTCCGCTGGCAGCCCACGCGCCTCCTGCGTCGAAAGCCTGGCCGGTGTGCCGTTGGCACCAGTAGTCCATCAGCGCGTTGCCGGGGCCGCAGTCAAAGCCCAGCACACTGCCGTCGGCGCCCAGCACGCTGAGGTTGGAGATGCCGCCGATGTTGAGCACCAGCACGGTTTCACCCGCGCGGCCAAAAACCCCCTGGTGAAACGCTGGCACCAGGGGTGCACCCTGTCCACCTGCCGCCACGTCACGGCTGCGGAAATCGGCCACCACGGTGATGCCGGTGCGCTCCGCCAGCAGGGCTGGGTTGCCCAGCTGCAGGGTATAGCCCGTGCCATCAAATTCCTGGGGGCGGTGGCGCACCGTCTGCCCGTGGGCGCCGATGGCGCGGATGGAGGATGCTGGCTGCCCGCTGCGCTTGAGCAGCGTTTGCACAATCTGCGCGTAGGCCCGCGACAGGGCGTTACCTGCCAGCGCGGCGCGGTGCAATTCGTCAGTGCCCGAAGTGTTGAGGGCCATCAGTTCGGCCCGCAGTTCGGGCGCGAAGGGCGCGCTGGCATGGTGGGTGACCACGCAGTGCGAGCCGGAAAAATCGGCCAGCACCCCGTCGATGCCATCGAGCGAGGTGCCCGACATCAGGCCGATGTACAGCTCGGATGCACTCACAGGAGCCGTGTGGACTGTGAAGGCGTGGACGAAAGAGCCTCAGGTTCAGGGGCCCCAAGGCCCAGGCAAGCGGCGCGGCCGAGGCCAATGGCTGCCGCGCATGGGCCGCCGCGCCGCGTATGCGGCGCTTCGCTTGCGTGCGCTGGCGGCATCCTCCCGTGGGGGGAAGGCGCGAAGCGACTCAGGGGGGGCTTCACTTCACTCTGCGCTGGCTTGTTCGATCCGTGCAGCGGCCGACAGCTGGATACGCATGTTGGCAGCCAGGCGGTCAAACGCAGGGCGCGAAGCCGCTGAGACTGGCGCTGCGGCCTCGCTCTGGGCCACGATGGTCTGCGGATCCTGGTGTACGCCGTTGACGCGGAACTCAAAGTGCAGGTGCGGGCCGGTGGCCCAGCCTGTGGCGCCCACGGCGCCCAGGGTTTGGCCTTGTTCGACCGACTGTCCCTGGCGCACGTCGATGCGGCTCAGGTGGGCATACACGGTGACGTGCTGGTTGCGGTGCTTGACGAAGACCACATTGCCAAAACCGTTCTGCACGCCTGCAAACTCCACCACGCCATCGCCCACGGTGCGCACTGCGGTGCCGGTGGGCGCGGCGAAGTCGGTGCCCAGGTGGGCGCGCCAGGTCTTCAGGATGGGGTGCAGGCGCATCTTGAAGCCACTGGTCACGCGCGAGAACTCCACCGGCGATGTGAGGTACGCGCGGCGCATGCTTTCGCCGTCCAGCGTGTAGTAGGCGCCCTTGGCGGCACCGGGTTCCTGGAACCAGACGGCCTCATGGGTCTTGCCGTTATTCACGAACTCGGCGCTCAGAACGCGGCCACTGGACAGGGGCTCGCCATCGGCTTCCAGCGTTTCGTACACCACCGAGAAGCGGTCGCCCTTGCGCAGGGAGCGGCGAAAGTCGATGTTGCCCGAGAACAGCTCGGCCATCTGCACGGCCACGGCGTCGGGGATGTTGGACGCATCGGTGGCGGCAAACAGCGAACTGTGGATGATGCCGCCCGCCAGCCGACTGTTGGTCGTCATCTTGGCGGTTTCGATGCGCGTCGCAAACTTGTTGTCGCCCGTGCGCTCGACGATCAGGCGGCGGAAGTTGCCACTGTCGTCCGGCACCCAGCGCACCGTCAGGCGAATCAGGCGGTGGTCGTCCGTGGTTTCTGCCGACACGATGCGGCCGGTGCGGCCCAGCACATTTTGTCGCACAGGAGTGTCACCACGCATGAATGCAGCGGCTGCCGGGTCGGCCACGCCCATGCGCTGCAGCAGCGACTCGGGGGTGTCGCTGCTGCGCACCTGCTCGGAGCGGAACAGCGAAAAGCCCGGGGCTTCCAGCTCGCCCAGCACGAGGTTTTCTGCCAGCGATTCAACGGGGTAGCTCACCATGCGCACCGGCAGCTCGGCCGGGTCCGGCGCAAAGGACGCCACAGCGAATGCACCCCCACCACCCGTCAGCAGGATGGCTGCGACGGCGGCGGTGATGCGTTTGGGATGTTGTTGGATCGTGCGGGACAGCCGGTCAAGCAAAGCCGAGCTGGCGGTGGTCAAGCCGTGAATCAATGGTCTATCCCCAGGGTGAGAGTGAATCCGTGACACTTCCCCGGCGCTGGCGCGGGGCAAGGCATGGAGCACAGACTGTCAGGCTGCAGCCGTTCGACAGAATGGTCAAAAACAGGTCGAAACAGCGGTCCCACTAGAATCCGCCTCAAGCAATGTGGGCTGAAGTATAGCGGTGCATGCTGTCTAGACATCCCAAAAAACCCTTATGAATCAATCTGCTGTTACAACAACCCCGGTCTCTGATGGTGTAAGACAGGCCCTCGAAATCTCCCTGCGTGGCGTGCAAGAGCTGCTGCCGCAGGACGAATGGGTCAAGAAGCTGGCGCGCTCGGAGGCCACAGGCCAGCCGCTGCGCATCAAACTCGGGCTCGATCCCACGGCTCCCGACATCCACATCGGCCACACGGTGGTGCTGAACAAGATGCGGCGATTGCAAGATCTGGGCCACCAGGTGATTTTCCTGATCGGGGACTTCACCAGCCTGATTGGCGACCCCTCGGGCCGCAACAGCACGCGCCCGCCGCTCACGCCCGAGCAGATCAAGGTGAACGCCGAGACCTATTACAAGCAGGCCAGCATGGTGCTGGATCCGGCCAAGACCGAGATTCGCTACAACAGCGAGTGGAGCGAACCCCTGGGCGCCAGCGGCATGATCCAGCTCGCCTCGCGCTACACCGTGGCGCGCATGATGGAGCGCGACGACTTCCACAAGCGCTTCACCACCGGCCAGTCCATTGCGGTGCACGAGTTCCTGTACCCGCTGATGCAGGGCTACGACTCGGTGGCGCTCAAGAGCGACCTGGAGCTGGGCGGCACGGACCAGAAGTTCAACCTGCTCATGGGTCGCCACCTGCAGCAGGAATATGGCCAGGAGCCGCAGTGTGTGCTCACCATGCCGCTGCTGGTGGGGCTCGATGGCGTGGACAAGATGTCCAAGTCCAAAAACAACTACATCGGCATCACCGAAGAGGCGAACACCATGTTCGCCAAGGTGCTGTCCATCAGCGACACCCTGATGTGGGACTGGTACACGCTGCTGTCGTTCAAGAGCCTGGCCGAGATCGCCGCGCTCAAGGCTGAGGTGGAGGGCGGGCGCAACCCCAAGGACGCCAAGGTGATGCTCGCCAAGGAGATCACCACGCGCTTCCACAGCGCGGCAGCGGCCGATGCGGCCGAGCAGGATTTCATCAACCGCAGCAAGGGCGGCGTGCCGGATGACATCCCCGAACTTAGCCTGTCCGGCGCACCGCTGGGCATTGGAGCGCTGCTCAAGCAGGCCAACCTGGCGCCCTCGGGCAGTGAGGCCAACCGCCTCATCGACGGCGGCGGCGTGCGTGTGGATGGCAGCGTGGTCAGCGACAAGGGCTTGAAGCTGGCTGCGGGCACCTACGTGGTGCAGGTGGGCAAGCGCAAGTTCGCAAGAGTGACTTTGTCCTGATTTTTAGGTCAAATGGGCTGCAAGCGCTTGTCGAATAAGCGCTGGCAGCTATCAAAATAAAAGCGCTGAAGCCGCAAGGCCCAGCGCTTTCTTCATCAGGCCCCGTCCAGGTTGTCGTTCAAATCCGGGTCGGGCACATCGCCAATTGCCTGGCGGGTGGCCTCGGCCTGCACCTGCAGCCAGGCGCAGAAGGCCTTGATCTCCGGCCGCTGCGCGCTGCGTGGCCCCACCATGAGCCAATAGGCCAGCGGCGAGTCGATGCGGTGGCCGGGCAGCACCTCCACCAGGTCGCCAGCGGCCAGCGCATCGGCAATCAGCGGCATGCGCGCGAGTGCCAGGCCCTGGCCGGCCAGCGCGGCCTGCACGATCTGGTGGGCGTAGTTGAAGTACAGCCAACGCTGGGGTTGCAGCTTGGTCAGGTCGCGCGTGTCGAACCAGCGGCGCCAGCTCAGGTACTCCAGGTAGTGCGTGCGGTGGGCGTCGCCTGCCTCGATCAGGGTGAACTGCGCCACGTCGGCCGGCGTGCGCAGCGGTTTGCCGCTCTTGAGCAGCCAGGGGCTGGCCACCACGGCCAGTTGCTCGCCAAACAGGCGGATGCCGCCTTGCGTGGCGCCGGCGGGCATGGCGTAGCGCAGGGCCAGGTCCACGTCCGAGGTTTCCAGATCGACCTGCACGTCGCTTGCATCAATGCGAATGTCGATGCCCGGGTTGTCGCGCTGAAACTCCTCCATGCGCGGGATCAGCCACATCGATGCAAAGCTGGCCCAGGTGGTGATGGCCACACTGCGTCGTCCGGCCGTCTGGCGCACCAGTCGCACGGCGGCGTCCATGCGCTCCAGCGCCGGGCCCACGGCGCGCTGCAACTGCGCGCCCGCGCTGGTCAGCTCCACCGCGCGGGTGTGGCGCAGAAACAGGGGCACGCCCACTTCTTCCTCCAGCGCCTGGATCTGGCGGCTTACGGCCGACTGGGTGAGCGCCAGTTCGTCGGCGGCGGCGCGGAAGTTGAGGTGTTTGGCCACAGCAAGAAAGGCGCGCCAGTGCCCGGTGGCCACGGGGCGGGTGCGAAGGACGGCGGGGGAATATTCGGCAGAGGCCATGGCAGGTGTCCTGGAGGGCGATTCATGCGTTGACGGAATGAATAGCGTACCGCGTTTTCATTGGACTGTGTACGGTGGAAGGCGCACCATTCAGGCTCCTCAACACGTTTTACTGAAGCCAAGGAGCCTGTCATGTCCCCCCGCAACGTTCTGGAATCGCAACAATCCGTCCACGCCGCCCTGGCTGGCCGTCGTGCGGCCGGTTGCTGGAAACTGGCCACAGGCCGGGCCTTGTCGCTGCGGCCGCACACCCATGGTGTATTGCAGATTGCGCAGGGGCAGGTCTGGCTCACCCTGAGCGGGTCTTTGGCGGATTTGCCGGGGGCGGCGGCCGATCATGTGCTGCGGGCTGGGGAGCAATTGACCATTGCGCCGGGCCAGCATGTGGTGATGGAAGCCTGGAACCCCCGGGGCAACGCTGAGGCCGTGGCTTTCCGTTGGGACAGCGTGGTGGCACCCGCCACGGCGCAGCCCGCCAGCCTGGCCGCCCGCGACTGGGAATGTGGCGTGGTGCAGCCGCTGCGCGACCTGGTGCAGGCACTGGGCCAAAGCGGGCGCGCCCTGGGTGCGGCGCTGGCCGATGTGACGGGTGCAGGCGGCCGGTTCGCCGCCGGTCTGGCCCGGTTTGCTCTGCATCGGATAGCAGCACCGCTACAGCGCAAGCCCGCTTGAAGCGTATATGCAGGAAAAGCATCAATAGGTGCCGTGCTTTTCATTGGACGTTGTTCTGCAAGCCGCGCACCATACGGTCTTATTAGGGTTTACCCGGAGAACACCATGACAACCTCTCACGCTCTTCATCTGTTTGCATCTTCCCCCGCGCTGGGCGCGGTCGCTGGTAGCACCGGCAACGTGGCAGCGGGCGCTGCTGTCACGCTGGCACCCAAGGTTGCAATGACTTTGCGCATTGCCGAAGGCCAGGCCTGGGTCACGCTGGGCAAGGGCCTGGGCGACAGCAGCGACCTGTTCCTGTGCGCTGGGCAGTCGCTGCCTGTGGCCGCGGGCCAGTCTGTGGTGGTCGAGCCGCTGAACGGCCGCCGTCTGCAGTACCGCTGGGTCGATGGCGATGCCGCCAGTGCCCGCCCCGCATCCTGGTGGCGCCGTGCGTCCGTTGGCAACGGGGCTCCCGCCTGGGGCGATGCCTGCTGCGCCTGACCTGATCTGAGGCGCTCGGTCGCCTCGGTTGGGTGTGGGGTTAGAGTCAAAAGAGCTGCTACCGCTTGTCCATCAAGCGGTAGCAGCTCTTTTTTTAATAGCGAACGGGGAATCACCAGACCGTCAGCGCGGCTCTTCGCCCAACAGCCCAATCAGCTGGGTCTGCAGCGTCGTCAGCAGTTCATCCGACAACGCGGGCTGCGCCGCAGCGGTGGCTCGGGCCAGCACCAGCCCGCCGACCATGGTGGCCAGCACTTGTATCGCGCAATCCCGGTCTTGTGACCGCACGGTTGCGCTGCCTGTCTCGGCCCTGCTGTCGACCAACAACTGGGCAAACCGCTGGATGTTGCGCTCGATGCCCTCGGCAAACACTTCCGACAGCCCACCGCCCGCCCGTGCGGCGTCCACCGCCAGCGCGGCGACGGGGCAGCCGGTGCCCGGCGCGTCGCGGTGCTGGGGCGAGAGGTAGCGCTGGATGCGCTCGCCCACGGTGGTGTGGGGTGTGGCGCCTTCCAGCGGGGTCATCGACCAGTCAAACGCCCGCGCACACGCCTCCTGCACCAGCGCGTCCTTGGAGGCGAAATGCCGGTACAGCCCGCCGTGGGTGAGCCCGGCGTCGCGCGTGATGTCGGCCACGCCCACGCCGGTCAGCCCCCGCTCGCGGTACAGGCGGGAGGCTGCATCCAGGATGCCCTGCCGGTTCTCTGCGGCCTGTGCTTTGGAAACCTTCATGGGAGCCTCTTATTGATTGCGAGCGTACGCAAAAAGCGGTTGTGCCTTTATGATGATGACTGCAATCATAAAGGCGCGGGCCCTTTCCGCGCATCGCTGCAGCGCCCCAGAACCGGTTCTTGGTGCTGCGCCCAATTTGTCTGACGAGGTGAATGCATGAAAAAAATGATCCCTGGCGGCCGTGGTGCCGAGGTGTGGAGTGGTTTGTGCTGCGACAAGGCGGTTGCCTGATGCGGCGCGTTGTGGTCACGGGCATGGGCCTGGTGTCGCCGCTGGGCTGCGGCGTGGAACTGGTCTGGCAGCGCCTGCTGGCCGGGCGCTCGGGCCTGTCACGCCTGCCGGACGCGGTCACGGACGGCATTGCCGCCAAGGTGGCGGGGCAGGTGCCGGATGTGGCGCAAGACCCCGAAGGCGGCTGGGATGTGGACGCCATCGTCTCGTCCAAGGACCAGCGCAAGATGGACCGCTTCATCCCCTTTGCGTTGGGCGCCGCGCAGCAGGCGCTGGCGCAGGCCGGCTGGCCGCCTGCCGATGAGCGTGCGCGCGAGCGCACGGCCACGGTGATCGCTTCGGGCATTGGCGGCTTTGGCGCGATTGCCGAGGCGGTGCGCACCACCGACACGCGCGGCCCGCAGCGCCTGTCGCCGTTCACGGTGCCCTCCTTCCTCGTCAATCTGGCGGCAGGGCAGGTGTCGATTCGCCATGGCCTCAAGGGGCCGCTGGGGGCGCCGGTCACCGCCTGCGCCGCCAGCGTGCAGGCGATTGGCGATGCCGCGCGCCTGATCCGCAGCGGCGAGGCCGATGTGGCCCTGTGCGGCGGTAGCGAGGCGGCCATTGACCGCGTGAGCCTGGGCGGCTTTGCAGCGGCCAAGGCGCTCGGCACGGCGTTCAATGACACCCCCGAGCAGGCATCGCGCCCCTTCGATGCGCAGCGCGACGGCTTTGTGATGGGCGAGGGCGCGGGCATGCTGGTGATCGAGGCGCTGGACCATGCCCTCGCGCGCGGCGCCACGCCGCTGGCCGAGCTGGTGGGCTACGGCACGTCGGCCGACGCGTACCACATCACCTCCGGCCCCGAAGACGGTGACGGCGCAGCGCGCAGCATGCTGGCAGCGCTGGCGCAGGCAGGCCTCACGGCGCAGGACGTGCAGCATCTGAACGCCCACGCCACGTCCACCGGCGTGGGTGACCGGGGCGAGCTGGCGGCCATTCGCCGTGTGTTTGGCGCGGGGTCACAGGTGGCCATCAGTTCCACCAAGTCGGCCACAGGCCATCTGCTGGGGGCGGCGGGCGCGGTGGCCGCCATCTTCACAACGCTTGCGCTGCGCGACCAGGTGGTGCCGGGCACGCTGAACCTGCACACGCCCGATGCGTTGGCCGAGGGGCTGGACTTGGTAGCGCTGCGGCCCCGGCCCATGGCGCTCTCCCACGCCATGCTCAACGGGTTTGGTTTTGGCGGCGTGAACGCCACGCTGGTCCTGCGGCGCTGGCCGGTAGCCGCTTGATGCCTGGTGTCTGCCCCGTGCTGTGGGGGGAGCGATCTCAGTGGACGAGTTCGCCCCGCACGGCTTCGAAGGCGGCCAGGGCTGCTTCCCCATCCAATTTCTCCATGCGGGCGAGTGCATCCTCGTCTTCCACGGTGCTGAATGCCAGACTGAAGTGTTGAAAACGCCGGCCCGCCAGCGGGCCGTGGTGCAGCACCTCGACGTTGACATGGCGGGGGTCGTTGCGGATGCGTTCGATGAGTTTGAGCACCGCCTTCTGCGGACCTTCGAGCTGCTGGCAAAAACGCTGGCCGTCAAAAATCAGCAATCCCGTCACGTCCAGCTCCGCGTTGACCTGGCGCGCTCGCCCGGCAATCTCGGCCACCACGCTCAGCGGTTGCTCGGGGGCGAGGGTGCTCACGTAGAGGACCTCGTAAAGGGCGGGGGATACGTTCATAAGTGAGGCCCAATGTAGGGGGCACACGGCGGTTGCACAATGTCAAAAGACATAGATGTAACTGCTGCGCCACCCGGCGCGTTGTGGTGCTGTCGCCAAATGTGAATCGATGAGAATTGCGCCACCATGAACGCCACCCTGCCCGCCCATGTCTGCCCCCCAACGTGCCACGATTGCAGATTGCGCAAGACCGGCGCCTTCACTGCCGTGAAGCCCGAGGTGCTGGACTTCATTGAAGGCTTTCGCACCGACAGCCTGGCCGTGGAAGCAGGCGGCGCGCTGGTGCGCGAAAACCAGACCAACGCCAAGCTGTTCACGCTGTATTCGGGCTGGGCCTTTCGCTACAAGACCATGAGCGACGGGCGCCGCCAGATCCTCAATTTTTTGCTGCCTGGCGACTTGGTGGGCCTGCAGCAGGAGTTTGGCGATGTCTCCACCCATGGCATCGAGGCGCTGACCGATTGTTCGCTGTGTGTGTTCCAGAACGACAGCCTGTGGGCGCTGTTTCGCGAGCACCCGCGCCTGGGCTACGACATCACCTGGCTGTCGGCCCACGAAGAAGGCCATGTGGACGACAACCTGCTTACCGCCGGCCGCCGCAACGCCACCGAGCGCGTGGCCATGCTGCTCATGCACCTGTACCGGCGGCTTGACCGCATCGGGCTGGTGGAGGACGGCACAGTGGCGTTCCCGCTCAACCAGCAGCACATTGCCGACGCCCTGGGGCTGTCGCTGGTGCACACCAACAAGACGCTGCGGCGCCTGTCGCTGCTGGGCCTGCACGAGCTGAAGAACGGACGCTTGCGCCTGCTCAACACCCGGGCTCTCGCGCGCATCGCCGAGTACTACGACACGCCGCCCCGGCTGATGCCGTTGCTGTAAAACGCTGTCTGCTGCGGCAGAAATCTGAGAGAAATTGCCTCTAGCGCTTGATAGATAAGCGTGAATAGCTATTGTTTTAATAGCTTTTTGCGCCCAGCGGGCTGCAGCCGATAATCCACGCCATGCCCGCGCGCCGGGCTTTTGCAGCGCCCACCCATCTCCCCTTTCATGACCTCACTCGACATCCTCATCATGGCGGCCGGCAAAGGCACGCGCATGAAAAGCCGCCTGCCCAAGGTCCTGCAGCGCCTGGCCGGGCGCCCTCTGCTGCACCACGTGCTGGACCAGGCCGCGCACCTGCAGGCCCGCAGCGCCATCGTCATCACCGGCCACGGCGCTACAGAAGTAGAAGCAGTTACCGCAGGTGCAGCAGGCGCTAGCGCCTCTTTTGACCTCAAATTCGTGCGCCAGGAACCCCAGCTGGGCACGGGCCATGCCGTGTTGCAGGCCGTGCCGCACCTGCGCGATGACGGCACGGTGGTGGTGCTCTCGGGCGACGTGCCGCTGACCCAGGCCGACACCCTGCGCGCCCTGGTGGCTGCCAGCGAAGGTGGCAAGCTGGCCCTGCTGACGGTGACCCTGCCCGACCCCACCGGTTATGGCCGCATCGTGCGCAATGCGTCCGATGCCGTGCAAGGCATCGTCGAACACAAGGACGCGAGCGACGCCCAGCGCGCCATCACCGAGGTCTACAGCGGCATCATGGCCGTGCCCGCGCGGTTGCTCACGCCCTGGCTGGCGCGGCTGACCAACAACAACGCGCAGGGCGAGTACTACCTCACCGACATCGTTGCCATGGCCGTGGCCGACGGTGTGCCCGTAGTGGCCCACCGCATCAGCGACGCTCTGCAAGTGGCAGGCGTCAACAGCCCGCTACAACTGGCCGAGCTGGAGCGCGCGCACCAGCTGCGCCAGGCCCGAGCCTTGATGGAGCAAGGCGTGCGCCTGGCCGACCCCGCCCGCTTTGACCTGCGCGACGACACCCGCACCGGCGTGCGCGGCGAGCTGGTCTGTGGGCAGGACGTGGAGATCGACGTGAACTGCGTCTTCACCGGCCGCGTGGAGCTGGGCGAGGGCGTGAGCATCGGCGCGAACTGCTGCATTGCCAATGCGCGCATCGGGGCGGGCGCCGTCATCCACCCCTACACCCACATCGACGGCGAAAAGCTGGGCGCCACCGTGGGCGAGGGCGCGCTGATCGGCCCGTTTGCCCGCCTGCGCCCCGGCGCCCAACTGGGCCGCGAGGTGCACATCGGCAACTTTGTGGAAGTGAAGAATTCCACCCTGGCCGATGGTGCCAAGGCCAACCACCTGGCCTACCTGGGCGACGCCACGGTGGGCGAGCGCGTGAACTACGGCGCAGGCAGCATCACCGCCAACTACGACGGCGCCAACAAGCACCGCACGGTGATCGAGGCCGATGTGCATGTGGGCAGCAACTGCGTGCTGGTGGCGCCGGTCACGATTGGTGCGGGCGGCACGGTGGGTGGTGGCAGCACCATCACCAAGAGCACGGCGCCGGGGGCGCTGAGTGTGGCGCGGGGCAAGCAGGTGAGCATTGCCAACTGGGCGAGACCCGCCAAACAACCCAAGCCATGAGCGCGCCAGACGCCAGCGCCGGGGACGAGCTGCAGCAATTGCAGGGATTGCGCGCCGCGCTGGCCCGCAGCCAGCAGCAGGTGGCCGACATGGCCGCTGCGCAAGAGGAGTTCTTGCGTGCCGTGTCGCACGACCTGCGCGCGCCGCTGCGGCACGTGATGTCGTACGGCACGCTGGTGCGCGAGGTGCTGGGCGACCTGCCGCCCGAGGTGCTGCGGAGCGCCGAGGTGCAGGAGACGCTGGGTTTTCTGGCCACGATGGACCAGTCTGCCCGGCGCATGGGGCTGATGATCGACGGCCTGCAAACCCTGGTGCGCGCCAGCCGCGCGCCGCTGCGCCTGCAGCCGGTGCCGCTGGGCAGTGCCATCGCCCAGGCGCGCGCCGCGCTGGCCGCTGCCGAGGCCGGGCGTGCGGTGGAGTGGCGCATTGCGTCGGATTTGCCCACTCTGCAGGCCGACCCCACGCTGCTGCAGGAGCTGCTGGTGCAAGTGTTGGGCAATGCCCTGAAGTTCACCCGCCCCGTCGCGCACGCGTGCATCACGGTGTCGGCGGATGCTGCACCCGCAGGCCAGGTGGCCTTTACGGTGCAAGACAACGGCGTGGGCTTTGACCCCGCGCGCGCGGGCAGCTTGTTCGGCGTGTTCCAGCGCCTGCACCGCGAGACAGAGTTTGACGGCGTGGGCGCGGGGCTGGCGCTGTGCCGCGCGGTGGCGCAGCGCCATGGCGCGCAGATCAGTGCCACGGCGGTGCCGGGCGGTGGCTGCACGGTGCGCGTGTGCTGGCCGGCGTGAGCAAAGATTTGATGATATGCTATTAAAAATATAGCTGTTTGCGCTTGATGGATAAGCGCTGGCGGCAATTATTATGCTGATTCCTGGGGCCCGCGGCGTTGTCGACGCCCCGGGCTCAGCAGGTGCAGCAAACGCCCTTCGTGTTCAATGGGTCTGCACCACCGGCGCAGGTGGTGCCGCGTGGGATGTCTGCGCTTCATGGTCTGCCACCTTGTTGCGCCCGGCGTTTTTGGCGCGGTACAGGGCGGTGTCGGCGTCGTTGATCCACTCGCGCAGGCCCGCCTGGTGGGGCGCGGCTTGTGCCAGGCCGATGCTGCTGGTGAGGTGCAAATCAGGCTGGTCGAGCAGGTGCAGGGCCGCGATGCGGCTGCGAATGCGCTCGGCGATGGCCAGCGCATCGGCTGCGCGGGTGCCGCTGAGCACCACCGCAAATTCGTCCCCGCCGTAGCGGCCTGCGTGGTCGTGTGCGCGCACGCAGTCCAGGATCACCTGGCCCACGGCGTGGATCACTTCGTCCCCCACGGTGTGGCCGTGCAGGTCGTTGATGGACTTGAAGTGGTCGATGTCGATCATCAGCAGGCAGGCGGGGCTGCCGCTGGCGTGAAACCGCTCCAGGCTGAGCCTGGCCTGGTCCTGCCAGTGGCTGCGGGCCACCAGGCCGGTCTGGGCGTCGGTGCGGCGCAGGCTCTCCAGCTCGCGGTTTTGCCGCGCCACCGTGCGGATCAGGCGGTAGCTGGACGTGCTGACCGCCAACCCATGCACGATGAGCAGGGGCAGGGTGCACACCACCACCAGCAGCGAGCTTTCCAGGCGCGGCTCGGGCCGCAGCAGCAAGGTCATCAGCAGGCACATGCCCGCCATGCCGGGCAGGGAGTGCAGCCACAGGCGTTTGATGCCGGTGCTGAACTTGTCGTAGGTGGTGATGAGGACCATCACCACGCAGGGCAGCAGGTTGAAGTGCAGCAGCGGCACCCACATGCCAGCGATGGCCGAGTCAATCAGCAGATTGCGCACTTCGGCCCGGTAGGGATCGGCGCTGTGCCGGGCCAGCAGGTAGGCCAGCTGGGGCCAGACCAGCGCGGTGACCCCCAGCAACCACCACATCCACGCCGGAGACTGGTTGTCGTGCAGAACACTGCCCAGCAACACGGCACCCAGGCCCATGCCCAACATGCGCAACGGGTAGATGCGGCGGTAGGTCAGCCGCTCCGACACGGGGCCTATGCCGCCGTGGCGGCGATAAGAAGCAGGCTGTGGATCGTTCGCGGGGGTCATGGTGGCACGGGGCGGCGAATGTGGTGTGCTGGAACCGGTTCTGGGCCGCTACACCGCAGGCGCCAGCGCCGGCTCCATGCACCCCGCCACGCGGTTGCGCCCACCGTTTTTGGCGGCATACAACGCGGCGTCGGCGGCGTCGATCCAGGCGCGCAGGTTGCTGTGGCGGTGGTCGGCGGGGGCTACGCCGATGCTGCTGGTGATGCGCACGCCGGGCAGGCTGCGCAGGCGCACGCCTTCGGTTTGCTCGCGGATGCGGTGGGCAATGGCCAGCGCGTCCTTGGCGAGCATGCCCGGCAGCACGATGGCAAATTCATCGCCACCGTAGCGCCCCGCGCAGTCGCCCGCGCGCACGTTGCCGCGCACCACATGGGCCAGCGCGCGGATCACCTCGTCACCCACGGTGTGGCCATGGGCGTCGTTGATTTCCTTGAAATGGTCAATGTCCAGCATCAGCATGCAGGCGGGCTCGTTGCTGGCGTGGTGGCGGCGCAGGGCCGCCTCGGCCTGCTCTTGCCAGTGGCCGCGCCCGAACAGGCCCGTTAGCGCATCCACGCGCCGCAGTTCGTCCAGCATCTGGTTGTGCCGTGCCGACTGGCGGATGAGCTGGTAGCTGACCATGCTGACCGACAGCGTGTGCAGCGCCATCACCGGCAGGCAGGCAACCATGACCCGCATGGAGGTTTCCGGCGCCCAGTGCAGGCCGGCCAGCGCCGCGCCCGCCAGCCCCCCGACCAGCATGGCGGGCAGCGCACGCGCCCACAGCCCACGGATGCCGGTGGTGATCTTGTCCACCATGGTCAGTGTCAGCAGCAACACGCTGGGCAGCAGGTTGAAGTGCATCAACGGCACAAAGCTGGCGGCCAGGGCGGAGTCAATGAGCAGGTTGCGGGTTTCAGCGCGGTAGGGGTCGGCGCTGTGCCGTGTGATCAGGTAGGCCACATGGGGCCACACAAAAGCAGGCAGCACCATGGCCAGCCAGGCGGAGACGCTGGCGTGGCGCTCCCACAGCACCACGCCCACCACCATGCCACCGAGCCCCATGCCCAGAATGCGCAGGGGGTAGATGCGGCGGGGCATCTGGCGGCGGGGTGTGGGCATGGATGGATAGGGTGATGCCGCTCGTGCTGCGCTCTGGGGGGGGCGGGCTCGCGAAGGGGCTGGGGGGAGCTTACATGCCCCTGTGGGGCGATGCCAGCATGAAATGACCAGGTGCTGCGGCGTGGCCCCTCAGTGTTCCGTCGTGCTCTGCTGCGTTCAACGGCCTTTCAGGTGCCGCAGTTGCTGGCGCAGGGCGGTGACTTCCTCAATCAGGTCGGCCGTGAGCGCGGCCAGGTGCGGATCGGCGTCGAAGGTGAGTTCCAGGTGGGCAATGCGCCGGGCGCGCACCACGGTGGCCCCGCTGAAGCGCCAGGCCGAGCGGTCGCCTTCGCCTTCGGTGCCAGCCTGCAGCAACCCCTCCTGCAGCCGCGCTGCCACCCATTCGGCATCCATGCGGCAGGCGCGGGCCAAGGCGTCCAGCGTGAGGGCGGCGCTGCCATCGTCGAGCAGTTCTGCGGGAGGCGTGGGGGAGTGGGCGCTCATGGCTGGGCTCCTTGCGCAGCGCGCGGGTTGTAGTGGGGAAAGGCCTGGGCCAGCGCGGCGTACGCAGCGCGTTCGGCATCGGTGGTGGCCGGCGGCAGGGCCATATGCAGTTCCAGATAGAGGTCGCCCGGTGGTGTGCCCGGGATGCCCCGGCCTTTGAGGCGCAGCTTGCGCCCCGCCTTCCAGCCTGCGGGCACCGCCACCTCGATGACCGAGCCGCCCGGCGTGCCCACCTCGACCGAGGCGCCCAGGGCTGCCTCCCACGGTGCCACTACCAGCGGCTGGTAGACATCGCGGCCCTCGGCGCGCCAGCGCGGGTCAGGCTTGAACAGCACCTCCAGAAACAAATCGCCCGCCGGTGCGCCACCCCAGCCCGGGCTGCCCTGGCCAGCCAGGCGGATGAGCTGGCCTTCGCGCACGCCCTGCGGGATCTTGACGGCCAGGTGGCGCTCGTCGCGCACCAGCGATCCGTCATCGGCCTGGTGCGCGCTTTGCAGCGTGAGGGTGCGTTCGGCGCCCTGGTAGGCGTCGGCCAGGTCCAGCTCGATGCGGGCGTGGTGGTCTGCGCCGCGCTGGGTGGGGGGCGGTCTTCCGCTGGTGTGTTCGCTGCGCCCGGCGCCACGCGCCCGGGCGGCACGGCCAAACAGCTGTTCAAAGAAGTCGCTGTAGTCGCCTGGAGCGCCACCCGGACCACCCGCGCCGTCCGAAAACTCGAACCCCGCATCCCAGTGCGGGGGCGGGCGGAAGTCCTGCCCCGGCTGCATGCGCGGTTCTTGCGCAAGGCGGTCGTAGGCGGCGCGTTTTTCCGGGTCGGAGAGCACGGCGTTGGCCTCGTTCACCGCCGTCATGCGCGCCACGGCGTCGGGCTCCTTGCTCACGTCGGGGTGGTATTTGCGCGCCAGCTGGCGATAGGCCTTCTTGATCTCGTCGGCCGTGGCGGTGGGGCTGACCCCCAGCGTCTGGTAGTAGTCCTTGAACTCCATGCGGCGTGGCTCCTGTGTGTCCAACCACTCTATGCCGATGCGGCGGGAAGGCAAGAGGACTGGGACAACCGCATGCAAAGGGGCTGTCAATCATTTGCTATAAATTAAATAGCTGCTTGCGCTTTCTGATCAAGCGCTAGAGGCACTTTTGTGCCAAATTTCGCCCTGCGGGTTGCAAAGAAGGCCTTCACGTTGCGCACATTGGCATCGCCCGTGAACAGGCGCTGCGACAGCGCCAGGTACCCCGGCATGTCCCGTGTGTGCACCACCAGCACAAAGTCGGGCCCGGGCGACACGCGCCAGCATTGCTGCACGGCGTCGTCGGCCACGGCGCGGGCTTCGAACGCGTCAAGCTGTTCGGCGCCTTGGCGGTCCAGCGACACCTCGACGATGCAGGCCAGCCCGTGGCCCTGAATGGCCGCAAGCCGGTCGGGCTGCAGGATGGCCACCTGGCGCTCGATCAGACCGGCATCGTGCAGGCGCTTGACGCGGCGCAGACAGGTGGGCGGGGAGACATGCACCTGTTCGGCCAGGGATTGGTTGCTCTGCGCCGCGTCGGTTTGCAGCAGGTTGAGCAGCTGCAAGTCTGTGCTGTCGAGTGATATGGATTCCATGATTTTCTATAAATTGAATAAAAATTTCATACATTGCATTTGATGAAATTTAAGTTCAATTTCATTGAAATATCAATCGATAATTTTTCTCGACGCTGCGTACGATCCGCCCATCGAATCCAACCCAAGGGCAAACACCATGTGCGGCATCGTCGGCGCGGTCTCTACGCGCAACATCGTTCCCATCCTCGTCCAGGGCCTGCAGCGGCTTGAATACCGGGGCTATGACTCCTGCGGCGTGGCGGTACATGCCTCCAGCCTCGATGCAGCGCGCCCGGCGGGCCTGCAGCGCGCCCGCAGCACCGCCCGCGTGGCTGAGTTGCTGGAGCAGGTGACCACCGAACACATCGACGGTGCCACCGGCATTGCCCACACCCGCTGGGCCACCCATGGCGCGCCCGCCGTGCACAACGCCCACCCGCACTTCAGCCACGGCACTGGCGCAGACGCGCAGGCCCAAAGCGCAGGCCGCGTGGCCCTGGTGCACAACGGCATCATTGAAAACCACGAAGAACTGCGCAAGGCGCTGCAGGCACGCGGCTATGTGTTTGTGAGCCAGACCGACACCGAAGTCATCGCCCACCTGGTGGACAGCCACTACAGCGGCGACCTGTTCGACGCCGTGCAGGCCACCGTGGCCGAGCTGCATGGCGCCTACGCCATCGCCGTGATGCACAAGGACGAACCGCACCGCGTAGTGGGTGCACGCGCCGGTTCGCCGCTGATCCTGGGGGTTGGAAACGGGGGCGCAGAGCACTTTCTGGCCAGCGATGCCATGGCCCTGGCGGGCGTCACCGACCAGATCGTGTACCTGGAAGAGGGCGACCTGGTGGACCTGCAACTGGGCCGCTACTGGATCGTGCGCAAGGACGGTGCCGCACTCACGCCCGAACAGCGCCCCGTGCGCACCGTGCTGGCCCACAGCGGCGCGGCCGAGCTGGGCCCCTACCGACACTACATGCAAAAGGAAATCTTCGAGCAACCGCGTGCCATCGCCGACACGCTCGAAGGTCTGGCTGGCATCGTGCCCGAGCTGTTCGACGGCGCGGGCCAGCATGGCGAACCTGGCGCCGCCGCCTGGCGCGTGTTCAAGGAAATCGACAGCGTGTTGATCCTGGCCTGCGGCACCAGCTACTACAGCGGCTGCACCGCCAAATACTGGCTCGAAGACATCGCGGGCATCCCCACGCAAGTCGAAGTGGCCAGCGAATACCGCTACCGCACCAGCGTGCCCAACCCACGCACCCTGGTTGTCACCATCAGCCAGTCTGGCGAGACCGCTGACACCCTGGCCGCGTTGCGCCACGCGCAGAGCCTGGGCATGCAGCACACGCTGACCATCTGCAACGTGGCCACCAGCGCCATGGTGCGCGAATGCAAGCTGGCGTACATCACGCGCGCCGGTGTCGAGATCGGTGTGGCCAGCACCAAGGCCTTCACCACCCAGCTGGCAGGCTTGTTTTTACTGACGCTGGCGCTGGCCCAATCCAAAGGCCGTTTGAGCGACGAGCAAGAAGCCGCCCACCTCAAAACCATGCGCCACCTGCCCGTGGCCTTGCAGGCCGTGCTGGCGCTGGAGCCACAAATCATCAGCTGGGCCGAAGACTTTGCCCGGATGGAAAACGCTCTCTTTTTGGGCCGAGGCCTGCACTACCCCATTGCGCTGGAAGGCGCCTTGAAGCTCAAGGAAATCAGCTACATCCACGCCGAGGCCTACCCCGCGGGCGAACTCAAACACGGCCCTCTGGCTTTGGTGACCAGCGCCATGCCCGTGGTCACCGTCGCGCCCAATGACACCTTGCTCGAAAAGCTCAAGAGCAACATGCAGGAAGTGCGTGCGCGCGCCGGCGTGCTCTACGTGCTGGCCGACGCCGACACCCGCATCGAGAGCAGCGACGGCATCCACGTCATCCGCATGCCCGAGCACTACGGCCCCTTGAGCCCGCTGCTGCACGTGGTGCCGCTGCAGCTGCTGGCGTACCACACAGCGTGTGCGCGGGGGACGGATGTGGACAAGCCCAGAAACCTGGCGAAGAGTGTCACGGTGGAGTGATGCGCTGGGTGAGAGGATTGCGTTCCTTAATTGACTAAAGTTATGGACTTTTTCATGTATAAAAATTAGATTTCAACAATTATTTTTCGATTGTGGGAATTTTCTACAAATTTGACTCATGCACTGTGGGTCGTAAAGATAGCTCTGCAGCCTGTAGATAAAGCCCCAAGGGTGCCGCGCACCAGTACTGATGGGTTGATTGTTGATTTCCACGCAAAGCTGACCCGGGGGTTAGTGGGTCACTTCTGCGTGGAAATCAACAGCTTGTGTCTTGTAGACGGGGCTGATGCGGCACTGCGGTCTGGAGGCGAGATCATTCAATTCATGCTGCGTAGCAATCTTCTGGCGTGGGCTCGATTCGGCACATTGGCTTTGAAGGAACTGAAAGCTTGGTACGGAGAGGGCACGCTAGATGATGAGGCCGTGGATGCATATCTAGACGCGGAATATAGACGCCTCCTTTCGATGTAGTTCCAGATCCCGGCTGGCAAGATCTACCTGTCACCGATCATCGATTGTTTCGATGGAATGGTGGGGAGCGGATAAAAAATTGGACTGCTTTCTGTCACAAGTCCAAGGCTCAACCGGTACTCGATAGTGTCGTCGCCAGGCGCAGGACGCTGACCCATGGGTGGATGGCCACTAGAAGCCTTCCGCTAGCCATGTCGGTGTTGCCAATCTCGCGGCGCCACTGGTCATAGGCTGCGGCCCACACCACCTGCTCGTTAAAGGAGGATCGCCCAACTCAGCCAAAACATCCCAAGCTGCTGCCGAGTTCCGGTACTCAATGCGAGCGAAACGCAACTTGCCGCCATCGACCGACGCACCGGGAGTGGTGGAGAGATCGAGCTGTGCTCCGGAGGGGATCTCGATTTCGAGTTCTCCGCGACCGGCTGTCTGTAGTTGGCGCGCAAGTTTTCCGGCAGTCACGGGCATTTGCGTTGTGATCATTGGGTCGGGGCGCGACGTCATTGCGATGAGATCTTATTAGGTTGCCGCAGTGAAACTGCTACGTGACTTCTCCACTCACCAAACCGATCATTGAAAGAAATACATCACTCATCGTTTGAGCTGGGCCCAAGGGCAGGAATCGGCTATTGAGCCGTCAGCTGACACGCACGAGCGAAAGCCAGCAATCGCTGCAGAGCCGTCCTTGGCAACGCTCGGCTTAGCAGCCACAATGACTGTCTCGTACGTCCGAATCGAAACTGCACAGCATTGGTCGGACAACAAGTCGGAAAAGCCAGAAACGCGGCGACGCGTGGTCCGGCTGGGCTCAACGATAGTTGCAGAATCTCGCACCTTCGGCGAAGCCAACGGCCTGTCCCGTCACTTAGTGGCCGAGCTTCGCAATCCATTCAAGTATCGTGGCTTCGCTCGTGCCGCGGAACTGTCCACGAGTAATCTTCGCGATGTCTGCTTGATCCATCCCAAGCAACTCTGCAACTGCCTCTTGGGTCAGATGTCGAGCCCTAATCGTTCGGACAATATGTTCCGCCAATGAAGCCTTTCGCTTCATCTCTTCAGCGTCTGAGTACCCAAGGTCGGCATAGACATTGGTGCTTCCAACTTCAATAGCGTCTGCCATCTCTAAATCCTTAGTGTCTGCATAACCCAAAGCACAGGTCCAGCAACACGTTGTGTTGGCGCACCATGAACTCCCGTCAAGGCTTGCCTGCGCGAAGTGTCGAATACGTCAGACGCTCCAAACGCTCTCGCTCACAGCCCACTGCAACTCGTCTACAACTCTGCGCATGATCCAAACGCATTGCGCATCCGTGCACCATCCTTTGCTCAGCAGACCTCTCAACGCGGCCTTCACTGTTGTTTCCGCGTTGCCTTCATAGGTCGCAAGTTTGCGCCGGCAATACGCGATCATCTGCGTGACGAGATCGTCACACATCTCGAAGGCAGCGGTGACCTCCGATGGCGAAGTGCCCGGGGAGTAGTACTTCCCGTCCTCCTCCACCAGGTTCAACTTGGGCCTGGCACCTCCAATGGCAGAAAGAACCGAAGATACTGGAAAGTCTTCAGGCACACCGGGATAGTTCGCGCGGTCAATCGACATGTCGGCTCCAGGAAATCAGCTTCACCATACAACGTGTATCGTGCACTCTCAACCGCCTTAAATGCCGCGGGCACGCCAACACCTCTACAGGGCTACGCCCGTCTAGAGTACCTCGCCCGAAGGCTTGCCAGTCACTCCCCTAACCTCAACTGCTGCGTAACGGCACGGGCAGCCGGCTACACAGGCAATAGGGTCTCTCTAGGAAACACCTCTTCAATGCAGCACGGTGGAGTGCGCCTCAAAGTTAGGCAGCTGAAAGGTGTGTTCATACTCAGAATTCCCTCTCGACTCGGACAGGACCTGGTCCACAGTACATGAGGATGTCGCCGTTGAGCGTACGACCCCCTCCCCGCATCCCTGGATGATGGTGTGGCTGTCTGAACTCCCGTCAACGCAATGCGCCCGTCTAGTCCAGAGATCTTGTCCGACCAGATTTAGGCCTATTGTCCGGGACTGCGGAAGCTCTCTGCGATCAATCTGCAGGCCGGTCTAGGACAACAAGGCTCGCATGAGAGCACAGTTTTGTGCGTAGATGGCGATCTCAGAGCAGCGTAAACGCCTGTGGCGTGCGGGCATTCGGGGAGAGGTTCGGCGGTGAAGGATGCTCCAATTGGGCTTATTCAATTTCTGTTCGCTGGAAGCTCTTTTTGTGAATCGTTTGTTCTTTCGATCGGGTGGGTTTCGCCTGGCTGCCGTGCTGGCGCTGACCCTTGCTGGCACAGCTCTCCCAAATTCTTCCTGGGCAAGATTTCCGCAATTCGATAGTGCGGCCCTGCTCACGCCCGAGCCCACCAGCTTCGCGCAGTGCCCGCAGTTCTTTGCGAACGGCACGCCCCCGGCCGTCACACCCCGGCCGCCGTTGCGGGAGCTTTGCTATGAGGCGTTTGCGGTGCTGCACTCGAGTACCACCAAGACCCCTGTATATGTGGCCCAGCGCTTGAACCGGCAGCTCATCGAAGATGCCGATGAGAAGCGTGCCAAGCGTTTCTTTTCGGACGCGCGACTTCCAAGCCGTGAGCGGGCAGAACTGGAGGACTACAAGAACTCTGGTTACAGCAGAGGTCACATGGCGCCTGCGGGAGATATGCCCACCCCGACGGCCATGGCCCAGAGCTTCAGCTTGGCCAACATGGTTCCGCAGAATGCACAGCACAACGGGGGCGCATGGAACAAGATCGAGCAGGACACACGGCACTACGCACGCCGAGCCAAGGGGGATGTGTTTGTGATCACGGGACCAGTCTTCACTGACAACGGGCCGCGCATTGGTTCCAATGGGGTAAAGGTGCCGACCTATCTGTACAAGCTGGTCTATGACGCTTCCACGCAAAGAGCCTGGGCGCATTGGCAGGAGAACCGCGAGGGAGAGACGGTGAGCCGGCCGATCAGCTATCAGGAGTTAATCAAACGCACGGGAGTGGAGTTTTTGCCAAAAATTGCACCGCAGCATTGAGTAGCAGCAAGGGCCGTGTCAGCGGCGGCGGTATAAATCGGCCTCTCCATTTTTTACACATTGAGCATCTATGAACCGCGCAGAACTCGTTGAAATTCTGGCTTCCAAGAATGATCTGTCCAAGACGACAGCCAATGCTGTTTTGGAAACGCTGATCGACACCATCCAGACGGCTGTAAAGAAAGGTGATGCCGTACAGCTGGTGGGCTTTGGTACCTTTAAATCTGCCAAGCGTGCAGCCCGTACAGGCAAGAACCCGTCGACCGGTGCAGCCTTGAAGATTCCCGCGACCACGGTGCCGAAGTTTGTGGCGGGTGCCAAGTTCAAGGCCGTGGTCGACCCCAAGGCTGCCAAGCGCAAGGCGGAGAAGGCAGGGAAGTAAGCCCAACGCTGAGGAGAGCTGAACAAACCGCAAGTACTGACCTCTGGCGGTTTGACTTTCTGAACGATGGTTCAGGCCCCTGCGATGGATGTCAGCCGATCCCTGGGCAGGTTATCTCACGACCTTCCAACCCATCTCTCTGCTGAGCTGCACAGCCACAGCCTTGGGGGAACGGCGTCCATCCAGAATGAGGGATCCTCCAGCACGCAGATCACCCATTGCGGCTCACCGGTCTCTGTTGTGTGCGCGAAAAAGACCTCCAGCTTGTCCTCCAGGGCGTAGCGGATGGCTGTGGCATAGCTGACCGGCGCTTCTTTCTTGAACGCTTGCGCCCAGGGGGTTTGTTCCAAGGCTTCCCGTGCCAAGGTGGGTTTGATTGCCATGGCGCGAGAATCTTACCGGGCTGAATGTCGTTTGATCCTTCGGTCCGGAAGAGCATCTCGTACCATCCAGACTATGAATACATTTTCTAATGCCTTTCGCGCTGAAGTCGTTCGCATGGCGCGCAAGGAGCTCAAGCCTGAGTTGCAGGGCATGCGCAAAGCGATCATTAGCCACCGGTCTGAAATCGCCGCTCTGAAGCGTGAAGTTAAGGGTCTCACCTCGCAGCTGAAGGCGGCCCAACGCCAATCGAAGACAGTGGGGGCGGCGCGGTCCTCAGACCAACCCAAAGTTTCGAAGCGCACCGCGCAAGAGGAGTTCGTATTTGCGCCGGAGATTCTGGGCCAGATGCGAAAGGCACTTGGAGCGACCCAAATCGAAATGGCATCGCTGCTGACGGTGTCTCCTCTGTCGTACTCGCGGTGGGAGAAGGGCCAGACCCAACCTCGTACCAAGCAGCTCGCGAAGATTGAAGAAATCGCCAGGATGGGGTTGGTAAAAGCCGGGGAGAAAATTCGCCGGGCCGCGAAGGCCTGAGCAACCGTAGAGCTGGGCCTGCGTATGAGGGCTTGGCTTTGCTGTTTGGCAGGGGAGCCGTCGTGGCAACGATTTAAACAATGCACGCTGGGCGACCGCTACGCAGCGGTTGCTGACGTTCGAACCAAACTTGCGAACGACCTGTCTCGGCGGCACACCCGTCATTGACGGTCGGCCTATCACTACGTCGTAGTCCCAGCATTGCTCCGCAATTGCTTCGGCAACATCTTGTTCAGCTCCTCGTCGGTGAAGAAAAGCTCCTCCGCATTCTTGAGCGCCTCTTGCGCATCGCTGTAGGCCTTGCTGTTGGTTCTCGGCGCGGCCTTGTAGATGTCCTCCAACTCGGCGTTCAGGCGGTCGCGTTGCTGGCGAACTTCCTCGACCGGTCGCCCGTCTTGCAGGTCGACCAGCAGGCTGAGGAGAGCCTCGCGTGCGCCCCACAGCTTTGCACCGACCTCGGTGTGCAGCTGCGCCTGCTCGCCCAAGGATGCCTCTTTGAAGTACAGGGCGCAGCCGGCCAAGATGGCCGACAGGACCGCACCGACCGCCGTCGCGGCCTCGCTCTTGCCAAGGAGTGCTACCAGCAGGCTGGTGGTCGTCGCTGCCGACAGCACGATTTCGATGAGCTTGATGCGCTTGTACTTGGTGACATAGCCGTCTGCCATCTTCTGATGGGTCTTGTGCGTGTACGCGGCACGACCATACATCTCGCGCAGCTGCCCCTCCAGAGCGGTGGACGGATTAGCTGGGGAAGTCGGTCCCATAGATGCCCCTGTAGAGTTGTTTTGCGCTGTAGTCACAGTTGTTCTGCTGGTAGTCGATGGCTTCTTTCGTACGCAGTTCGGCCTGGCGGGCCTTGTACTGGAAGCCGCTGCCATACACCCAAGAGCCGCTGCCCGGCGCCGTCCAATACGTCTTGCCGGCATCCTGGCCCGCCAGGAAGGCGAAGAAGTCCCTGGTCATCCAGTCATAGTAGACGTAGGACTTGTCCTTGTACGCCCAGCCATTGATGAACTGGTAGGCCAAGGTGTCGATGAGCATCCCGCTCATAGAAACGTTGTTCTGGTCGCGCCACGCACGAGTCATACGCGCCAGCTCCACCAGGTTGCCGTTGCACTCGGTATTCCGCGTGCTGAAGGCCGTCATTTCCTGCTTCGGCTTGCAGGCGCGCCAAGAGCCGCCGTTGTTGGTGTTGGCGAACGTGTAGCCACCTTCTGTGTTCGGGAACGCCGGCAGGACCTCGAACTTCACGCCATCATCAAACCGAAGAACAACGACCTGCCCATCCCCACCGATTTCGGTGACCGAGTAGGTCTTCTGGATTGATGCGCGCACATGAGCCAGCAGGGCCGACTGCCCGTTGCCGGCGCGGCCGTTGAACCGGGCGTACAGCTCGTTGGGCAGCTCGTACAGCAAGTCGACGTCGCTCACGCTCGGGATGGCCGTCGAACGCCCGTAAGAGCCCACGTAGAAGCGGTAGCTCGTCTTCGATTCGAGGCCGCGAAGGTCAGCGTTCAGCTGGCCAACGATGCGGCCTGTGCGGTAGCCAATAGAACTACGCTTCTCCGTGCCGATGCGGATGTTCCCGCAGAAAGTTTGGAACCAATCACCTACTCCCATTGAGCCTCCCTAGGCTGCGTGTTGATACTGACCGCTCAAGTTCTAACGCCAGACAGGTCTTCCAGCAGACCACGTGCTTGGTCGTACCCCGGCAGGTCGGCGCGCAGGCTGAGAACCAGCTCATCGACGTGCTCAGCAACCTGGGCACGGATGGTGTTCTCGGACGGGCTGCCGACCGGCCGAAGGCGCATGAACTGGATGCCGGCGGCCGCGAACGGCCGGTCCTTCTTGTTGTCTCCCTGTCGTACGGAAACGAGCGACTGCAACCCGCCCTGCATCTGCCGGCGAAGCATCTTGCTCGGGCTGCAGTCACAGCGATGTCTGAAGGGAAAAAAAATCAATCGCTGGACCCGCAGGATCGGGACATGTTCTCGATCAGAAGATTGCGCCCCCTCTGCCGGAGCGTGTCTAGAGGGCCAAATCACTCCGATTTCCACTCGCCGCCGTTCTGCGCCCACTTGAAGCAAGTGGAAGCGATGCGAGGTGACGTGTAGTGTACGGCCCGCCGCGTCGTTGCGAACACTGCGAATGGCGGGGGCGCGGACCGAGGGAGGCGACGAGGTAGGCGCGGCGGATGGATAGGACGTGTTCTCCACCAAGATCCGGAGGGGGTCCAGTCGACACTACAGCCGCGCTTGTTCGTGGCCCTGGGCTGGGGCGCATCGTCTGCACACCACGCCGCAATGCTGCACCGCACCACGGAAACCGGTCGGAGGGGTGCAAAGATCATAAATAACTAGCAACACTTTCTGCCAAAATGAGGAGTACTAGGAGGAGCAGAAATTGAGCATCGCCGACAGTTTCAAGCAATTTTTAACAAACATCAAAGTCCCGAACCACGATCAAATCGAACTCAGGTACGGAGAAATCACAGCCGCACTAAACAAAGCGTTTAGGGATTCCGAAAGCAAGACTTCGAACAATCTTCAGGTTGGCTCGTATGGACGGTGGACAGCCATTAAGGGGGTCTCGGACCTCGATATGCTTTACGTCGTCCCGGCTTCGCTTTGGGAGACGTACAAGGACGGCGGCCAGTCCAAGCTGCTTGAAAGAACCAAGGCTGCAATTAAGGCGCGATATCCACGTACAGAAGTTTATGTGGACCGCCTCGTTGTGCGCGTCCTCTACAAGGACTTCCACGTAGAGGTACAGCCAGTATTTGAGCAAGCAGACAAAAGCTTCAAGTATCCAGACACGTATTCCGGTGGCAGATGGAAGATAACGAAGCCGCGCGACGAGATATCTGCGATGACTGAATTCGTGTCGGAAAAGAACAAAAACTTGCGCCGCCTGTGCAAAATGGCACGCTCTTGGAAAAACAAGCACGGCGTTGGAATGGGCGGCCTATTGATCGACACCCTGGCACATAATTTTCTGCGCGACACAAAAGAATACGACAACAAAAGTTATCTCTACTATGACTACATGAGTAGAGATTTTTTCAAATACCTTTCTGAACTACCAAAGCAGGATTACTTCGCCGCGCTCGGAAGTGGTCAACGAGTTCGCGTCAAATCCAACTTTCAAAAGTCTGCCAAGAAGGCTCACGAGCTGGCTATCGCTGCAATCGAAGCCGCTGGCAAGGACAACGAGTCTGCGAAATGGCAAAAAATCTATGGCAAGGACTACCCGGATGCCGTGGCGAAGGCCGAGGCTGCCGCCGAGCGCTATGGTCATCGTTCATCTGAACAGTTTGTCGAAGACCTGTGGCCAGTCGATATTCGATACCCACTTCAGATCGAATGCGAGGTAACGCAGAACGGTTTCCGAGAGACTTTGCTTCGAGAATTTCTGCGCCGGAGGCTACCTCTCCGCCGCCAAAAGAAGCTGCGCTTTTTCATCGAGTCATGCGGAGTGCCGGGCGACTACACGATCCTATGGAAGGTTCTCAATCGCGGCGACGAAGCATTCCGCAGAAAATGCACCCGGGGAACCATTAGCAGGGGTGGCAAAGAGATTACTGAAACCACGGACTTCAACGGTGACCATATCGTCGAATGCTACATCGTGAAGGATGGCGTGGTCGTGGCAAAAGACCGTATTCACGTTCCAATCGAATGAAAAAAGATCAACTACTCAAGTCCATCGCGGACACCGCATATAACGTCGGTTTTGGTGGAAGGAAGCACTGGGCGACATACGATATTGTCGACAAGGTGCCGGGGCTTATCGGCTTCTTATCGACTGCGTTCGGTATCTTTGCTTTGATCTACGACAAACTTTCTGAGAAGTCCTTGTCGGCCGCGTTCATTGTGTTCGGCTTGATCGCATTGTACATAACGTTTTACGAGCCAAATAAATCAAAGTATGCGGCAAGCGCAAATAAGCTCACAACGTTGTTTAACGCTTTGAGAGACTTGTATAGAACAGTTCAAAGCCATCCGATCGACGATGTTGATGTGTATGTCGATCAACTTCATCTTATCGAAAAGGACTACTACGACACCTGCATTAGCAAGCAAATCCTGTTCAGCGATTGGTATGCCCACTACAAATTCTTCTGGCAGTACCAGATCGATTGGCTCGACGAGCAGAAGAAATTCAAACTTTTCAGAGATAAGCTCCCCCTCTCGTTCATGTTCTGGATGGTGGTATTGCTTGGCGGCGTTGGGGTCTACGTCGCCCGACACTGGAACTCTTGATTCGCAGGTGAAATTCCGGGTGGATCGGACAGGGGCCGGCAACGCCGCGCCAACACTTAGACGTTTGGAGGGAAACGAGATGGCAAAGACAGGCTATCTGTACGTGCTGATGCATCCCTCCGACCCGGACCTGTACAAGGTCGGGGTGACGATCCTGGAGCCGGGTGAACGGCTGGCCCAGCACAACCGGAACTCCGGCGAGTACGCGGGCAAGGTCGTTGAGGAGACAGGCCGGCTTTGGGAACTCAAGACGCTTGTCGAAGTTGTCGATTCCTATTGGTCAGAGAAGGCTTTTTGGGGCGCAACGCCGTGGAGCCTGATTCCGTTCCGGGGCGTCGTTGAAGTCCGGAAGACGGAATGGAAGTGGGTGCAGCAGGGTCTGGACGCAGCCACGAAGGCAGGCATGCGGCCGCCACCGCCGCCGCGCACTACATTCGTGCGAGACAGCGCGTGGATAGTGGCGCAGTTGGAGGGTACCGGCATCACCATGATCGGTCGCTATCGTGGCTTCGTCACCGGCATCGAGTTCCAGTGCGAGAAAGGCCACGTGTTCAAGGGTTCAAGGAATCGGCAGGCCTCGTCGCCAACAAGAAGACGTGCCCGTGCTGCGTGGATTGGAAATGGACACGCGGGCCGAGAGCAGGCTTGAGGGCGAACTTGCGGTAGTCGCCTCACACCATTGGTGAAAACGAATCTGGAGGGATCAAAGCTTGTTCGAAAGCATCGTACTGAGGAACAGCGAGGACGCTGGAAACATCACGCTGGGCGCCATCGCGGAGGCGCTTCTCTTTTATCAAAACACTCGCATTGTTGTTGGCCACGAAACATTGGTTAAGTTTGCGAGAGATGGTAGCCTCGGGAACATCTTGGTGCTCATCAGGGAGCGGCGACTACAGGCGGTGCACTGCGAGGAGACGTTGGGCACCATCACAACCTCTCACGGCGTGTCTCAGGCGCATGACTTCGGCGCAATGACGATGATTGGACATGAGGACGACCGAGGAAAGAACCGCGCAGAACGTATCGAGATAAGTTTGCGCACTAACGGCATCGATCCCGGCAAGGCGAAGGCTCAAGCACAAGCTTTCGTCGATGCAGTTCCCGTGAAAAGTTTCGAGAAAGATGACTACGTGAAAGGCGGCATCCCGAATGCCGCCCGGATGGACGCGAAAGATCGCACAACGCTGAAAGCTCTGCTGAGAGCAGGGCTCGCCGCAGTGCCTGGTGGGTACGACGCGGGAGACAGGCTTGAGGTTGACTATGTCCTCAGCGACTTAGGCTACTTCCTGTTTACCAACATTGACTTCGCGGCAGTCAACAAGCGCAGGGCCGGCATGCGCCCTGCGATTGAGCCGCTTACCCCAGCCGCATTGCTCAATCTGATTTTGGAGTCGCGAGCCGACATGCACTTGGCAGCGTTCTACGGCGGAGATTTCATTACGACAACTGCGAATTCCGCGCTGGTTCGGTGGCGGCAAGCGCACTTGTTCGAGCGCGTAGACCGCAATCGTGAAGCACGCGAGCAATATTCGGAGCTTGTCCTGGCGAACTCCCCGAGCATTCAAGACGTCATCGACAGCGGCGAACGCTCGTTTTCTGAGTTCCTGAAGCTCTTGGACAAAGCACAAAAGTTCAAGACTTGGCTGGCGAAGGCCACGCCAGACCAAAAGCTAGTGAGTCAGTACATCGAAGCTCTGAAGGCAGATACTTGGGCCGACAAGGCACCAGTCAAGGCACTCCGATATTTCTTCTCACTCGGAACCGGCTGCGCCGATCCAACTGGAGGCATGGTTTCCGGGGCCGCAGACGCCTTTCTACTGGACCGATTTCTGAAAGGATGGCGGCCAAATCACTTCGTCGATGACCGACTCAAGCCGTTTCTAAAAGGCGAATCATGAGCGATTGGGATTTCTTGCACGATATGCACGATCGTGGGTACAGCGCCGAAGACATTGCTGACGCCGCCGCTTGCGGCTATGCGCCTTGGGAAGCGAAGTACATCGACAGGCAGTGGGCCGAGGAGCAACTTGAGGGCGAGCCAGAGGAGGACGCCGCTTCAGTTCAGCCTGCCCGGAGCAGGGAGGGCTTTCCGTTCAGCATTCTGAAGCAGACGGAAATTTTCCAAGTGTTGGTCGAGTGCGCGGAGCGGCACTTCGAGAATACGGGCAGGTATCTACAAGTCTGGGGCGAACTAGGCGAAATCTACGCAGAGATCAAGTTTGGGCTTCGCCGCCACGCGACTCATAAGCCTGGCTCCGACGGCACGATTGACGGCAAGCGCGTTGAGGTCAAAACCATCTCGCCGGAAAAGTCCGGCGATCACGTACTGGTCAAGAGCCAGGGCGACTTTGAGAAGCTGCTGATCGTCCGCATTGATCAGGACTTCCAGTTTCAAAGCAGGCTCTTCGACCGCAGCGAGTTGAGCGGCGGTGCGGGCAAGTACCTCAAGGGGCGCCTCAAGGGGGACTAGACTGCCTTTTGCGCATACGCATCTCGGACCGCTTGATGGCTTTCGACGCAGGCATTTAGGATGACCAGTGCATGGCTCAATAGGTCTTCGCTACATTGCGGTTCGAACCAATGGCCGTTGAACTTGCCTCCGTGGAACAGGTTGTTTCGCACTCGACAGACAAGCCGCAGGATGAGTTCCGCCTGGTGCTTGTGATCCGGGAGAACATCACTCCACCCCAGCAAGCCATCCGCCTGCTGAATCTGTTTTTTCGGCGGGTGGTCAATGTAGTACTGAACAGAGGCTTGTAGTTTCGCGGCATGCGGTCCCTCAAGCGTCGGACGGATTTCGCTGGCGAAAGCACCCCAGTCAGCCGTTGGATCGCGCCGATTCGGTTCCCGCAGACCGACGACCTTCAAGCAGTACTCGCACCTTGCGAACTCTCGGAAGAACTCGAAAGCAAGGGCATCGAGATTGGGTGATGTGGGGCGCATCATCGGTGCTGCTGCCAAGCATGCCGCCCAGTTGGCCGCTTCTGGTTCTTACGAGCAGTAAGAACCCTACCCTGCCCGTCGATCAGGAACTGCACTCCATGAGGCTGGCACTGCTTGGGAAACTGCTCGGCACGTGCATCTGCTTCGGCCATGGAATGAAACAGGCGAATCGGTGCGCCATTGAACAGCCGACCATCCGACAGCCACTGCCCTGATTCCAGCAGGTATTCCATGGAACCCATCCCATAGAACCTCGTAACGCCCCAGTTCTTTGCCATGCGTCACCCTCAGATACGTCGATTTCATCTGCGCGCGGCGGCTCTCCAACATTTGGGTAGAACCGCGCTCTGCCCAATGTTATCGCTCCATCCGGAGTTGTTTGCCGGATCGGCAGATCGCGAGCCGTTGGCAACCGCATCACCACGTGTCTTTCCGAGTGAATCCTTGCTGCGGCCTGCCACACAGCCACTGCCGCCTGCGGTCATAGGTTCTGACGGATAACCTCTCAGCCGCCGGCTCGCTTGCCTCACGCGCACGGTTCTAAATGACCGCTGTCAGCGTTGCTGCAGACATCTAGCTCGCAGGTGCTGAACGGCAGCAACCAGCCTGAATCAGACATTCACGCTGTCTCAAGAGCAGACGCTGACCGAGCACAGTCCGAATACTGGCCCAGGAATTCCCGTCGCGGACTTATCTCGGGCCACTGAGCAGGGAAAATCGGAACGCTTCCCTCGTGGCCACGACGCCATGAGCGCCCAACAGGGGCCATGACACATGAGTTGTGGAGAGCATTCCATCAAACGGTGGAAGACTATTTGCGGTCCGTTACTCTGGCTGACTTGGTGGAGCGTCATCTCGCTACTGGATGTGCCGTGGAGGAACCACCTGGGGCGGCGCCAACACCAAAACGGCTTGCTCCGCCTAAACGGCAACTTCCGCGTGAGAATGCGCCAAACTCAGTTTTTGCGCTGGGTGCGGCCATACGCACGAGATCGTGACGCGGGTCCAAGGGGGATCTACACCGTACGGATTCCTCGGTGCCTCTGTACATGGCTGCAAGACCCCTGATACCAGGTGTTAGATGTGGGTTTCTGCGAGACAGGCAGCAGTCTGCGGCTATCATTGCGACGAATTTTCAATTGCCTGCTTCCAATTTCATGCGCCGACTGCTCGCAGTCATCCTGTTGAGCTCCTTCTTCTGCCAGGCCTTCGCAACGGCCCGCCAGACGGCTGCGTTCGACCACGAGGGCGAGTTCCAGGCGGTGCATGCTGAAATGCATCTGGAAGGCTCCGCCCACCACCATGATGAACACGGTGTGGCGCACCAAGACGATTCCCAGGAGTCCATCCAGCACATGCTGGCGGACGCAGGCCCTGGGACTGCAGCACTTCTCCACTTCCCGCAACTGTCGCTTCCTCTCGACCGCTCACCCGCACCGGCCGTGACCGCCGAATCCGTCAGCCCGTCCCCTCATCTGGACGGTTTACGACGACCTCCCCGACTGATTTCCTGATCCACCCTTAGCGCCGCGCTTTCCACACGAAAGCGGGGTTGTTCATCGGTGCGGTACTACTTTGATCAGGCGCTGATGCGTCAACGATCCTGGTTTGCCGCCTTTGATCGGTCAGGAATCACGTGCGTTTTGTTATTTCCGGGCTTGCGGTGCGTTGTGCCGCAGGCTGTGCTTTGAGCTGCGTCCTCGTTGGCGCTGCGGTTGCGCAGTCCAATACCGCCCCATCGCTTTCAGCCACGGCATCGCCCGCGGCTCCAACACTGGCACAAGCTACGGAGGCCGCATGGCAGCGTGCCACCCAGGCGAGAGAAGCCGAAGGTCAGACACAGCGGGCTGCTGCCGAACGGGCGGCTATCTCCAGTCTGTGGGCTGCGCCCCCCGCACTGGAGTTTTCCTACCGAGACGACCGCTGGCAAACGTCGGCAGGACGCAGGGAAGCCGAGGCCGGCCTGGCGTGGCCGCTGTGGTTGCCTGGGCAGCGCAATGCACGCGGCGCTGCTGTGGCCGCCGACGCAGAGCTGTCCCAAGCTGCCGTTCAAGCGGGGCGCCTGCATTTCGCGGGACTGGTGCGGGAAGCCGCCTGGGGCATTGCCGCGCAAAAGGCCGGGTCCGACCTGGCGGACGCCCAAGTGCGATCTTTGCACGAGATCTCCGACGACGTACGGCGCCGTGTCAAATCGGGTGATCTGGCCCACGCGGATGCGCTTGCCGCTCAATCCGAGGCTCTGGCTGCGCAATCTGCACAGTTGGCTGCACGCCAGCGCCTGAGCGCCAGCCAGTCGCAATGGATGACCCTGACGGGCATAGCCCTGGCGCCTGATCTCACGTCTGTCCCGGTTTCTGATGGTGCCGCAGTTTCACCAGGCGGGGCGCACTTCGCCGTTGAAACGCACCCGGATGCGCGTGTCGCTGCATTAACGGTTGAACGCGCACGCAAGCGGCTTGACGTGGTGGCCGCCACACGGCGCGACCCGCCTGAACTGCTACTGCGTATCCGGCAAGACATTCCTGGTAGGGGCGAGTCGGCGCAAAACAGCATCGGGGTCGGCCTGCGGATTCCCCTGGGCACAGCGAGCCGCAACCAACCACTGCAAGCTGCAGCACTGAGTGAGCTGGATGTGGCGCTGACCACGAAACAGCGAACCGAGGAGCGGCTGGCTGCTGATGCAGCGATGGCGCAGGCTGCGGTGCACACGGCCGAGCAGCAACTGGAGGCGGAGCGCCAGCGCTCGGCACTGCTGAGGGAGCGCGCCTCCCTCATTGACCGATCTTTCAAGGCTGGAGAAACCCCGTTGCCCGAGTTGTTGCGCGCGCTCGCCGCAGCTACCCAGGCAGACACCAGTTTCGCGCGCCAGCAAGTGGCACTGGGCCTGGCCCTCGCGCGCCTCCAGCAATCTCTCGGAATCCTTCCATGAATCTCTTGAATCTATTCCTCATCGGCTACCGCAGCATATTGCTGGGGGCAGGCTTTGCCGTGCTGGTGCTTTCAGGTACACCCAGCTATGCCGCGCCAGGCGCGCACGGCCCCAATGGTGAGCACCTGGACGCCCCCGCTCAAGCAGGGGCCAACAGCGGCTCCGTTCCCAGTTTTGAGGCCCGCTCGGAAGCCTTCGAGCTGGTGGGCCGGCTGCAGGGCGGAGAGTTGTCCATCCTGATCAACCGCTTTGCCACCAACGAGCCCGTGCTCAACGCCACGGTCGAGGTGGAGACGGGCAATCTCAAGGCGCCTGCCAAGTTCCATGCGGACATGGGGGACTACGCCATCGACGATGCCAACATGCTCAAGGCCCTGGCGGCGCCCGGTGACCACCCCATGGTGGTCACCGTACTGGCGGGCAATGACTCTGACCTGCTTGACGGCACCCTCACAGTCGCCGGTGCCGTGCTCGATGACCATGGTCACTCCCACGACGACGGTCACGCCCATGGGCCCTCCCGCACGGTGTGGCTGGCTCTGGCCCTGGCCGTCTTGGCAGCGGTCGGTTGGTTCTTTGGTCGCAGGCCCAAGGCTGCAGGCACATCTTCCAAAGGAGATGCGCTGTGAACTCATTGATCCAAAAAGCCAAGGCGACCCGCATGCTTCACGTTCTCGGCCTGACTGCCATCGCGTGCATCGCGGCGATGTTCCCACCTGTTGCCGTCGCAGCGCCAGGTGCCCATGGGCCGAACGGTGAGCATCTAGATGCCCCCACGGCGGTCAGCGCATCCGGTTTGATGCGGTTGCCAGACGGCAGTGTCAACGTTCCGATGCTCGCCCAACGGCGCCTGGGTATCCGCACACAGTTGACCCCTGAAACCCAGGCCGCCGCCACCATCGAGCTGTCAGGCCGTGTGGTCGTGGACCCCAATGCGAGTGGTCGTGTCCAGGCGATCCATGGGGGACGGATCGAAGCGGGACCACGCGGTCTGCCGGTCGCCGGCCAGACCGTGCGGCAAGGAGAGGTGCTGGCCTATGTGGCCCATCACGCCGAGCCTTATGCCCAGGCCAACCAGCAGGCCCAGCTGGCCGAGTTGCGCAGTGGCCGGGAACTGGCCGCACAGCGGGTGCAGCGGCTGCAGTCCCTTGAAGGCACGGTGCCGCGCAAGGAGATCGAGGCCGCACGTGCTGAGCTACAGAGCCTCACCGCGCGCGAGAAAAGCATTGGAGCGAGCCTGGCTGCCAGAGAGGCCTTGCTGGCTCCCGTCTCCGGCGTGATTGCCAGAGCCGACGCAACCAAAGGCCAGGTGGTTGAGGCCCGCGAAGTGTTGTTCGAGGTGATTGACCCTGCACGAGTGTTGGTGGAGGCCACTACGGCAGATCCTGGCTTGCCCGCACGCACGGGTACAGCCCACTTGCAGGGGGTGCTTGGCGTCAAGCTGCAGCTGATCGGCGCAGCGCGCAGCCTGCGTGATGGCGTCCTCCCGATGACTTTCAGGGCCGTCCCGGAGCAATCGGGCACAGCCTTGCCGCTGGCGGTCGGACAGCCCGTCACCGTCGTGGCCTCGCTGAACGAGCAGGTGAAGGGCTTCGTCCTGCCTGCGCAGGCCGTCGTGCGCAACAGTGCCAACGAGCCGGTGGTCTGGATCAAGTCCGGTGCAGAGCGCTACATTCCCCAGCCGGTGCAGTACCGGTCCCTGGACGCCGCCACGGTGGTCGTCACGCAGGGCCTGGGCGCTGACAACCGCGTGGTGGTGCAAGGTGCGCCGCTGATCGCACAGATCCGCTGAACGGAGCCCACGCAATGTTCAATTGGATCGTAAGGAACAGCCTTCACAACCGCCTGTTCGTCCTGGCGGTCGCGGCGCTGCTGATGGTCTACGGGGCCATCACCGCATGGCGCACGCCGGTCGATGTGTTTCCCGACCTCAACAAACCCCTGGTCACCGTCTTGACGGAAGCAGGAGGTATGGCACCCGAAGAAGTCGAGCAACTGGTGACCTTCCCTCTGGAGACCGCGCTCAACGGCATGCCGGGGGTCACGCGCGTGCGCTCCACGTCCGGCGTGGGCCTGTCCATCCTCTATGCCGAGTTCGATTGGGGGACGGACATCTACCGCAACCGCCAGCTCGTGGCGGAGCGCCTGGCACTGGTGCGGGAGCAACTCCCCGGAGGCATTACGCCCGTCATGGGACCGGTGTCTTCCATCATGGGCGAAGTCATGCTCATCGCACTGCCGTTGGCAGCAGGCGATGGTAAGGCCGCCGCAGCGACACCCATGCAGGCCCGTGAGTACGCGGACTTCGTGCTGCGCCCAAGACTTCTGTCGATTCCAGGGGTGTCTCAGGTCATCCCTATCGGCGGTGAAGTACGTCAGTTGCGGGTGGAGCCTGATACCGCGCGCATGGCGCAGTTCAGGGTGACATTGACGCAGATCGAGCAGGCCCTTCGAGGCTTTGCGGGGAATGCGGGAGGTGGCTTCATCGACCTCAACAGCCGTGAATTCCTCATCCGCCACATTGGCCGCACCAGCCGTGTCGAAGACCTGCAGGGCGTGGCCGTAGCCTGGAAGGACGGCCGAGCCATCTTGCTGGAACAGGTGGCCAATGTCCGGTTCGCTGCCGCCATGAAGCGCGGTGACGCCGGATACAGCGGCGTGCCTGCCGTCATCGTCAGTGTGCAAAAGCAGCCTGCGGCCGATACCGTCAAGCTCACCCACGCCATCGAAGCGGCGTTGGGGGACCTCAAACAAGGGCTGCCCGTGGGTTTGGCTGCTCCGAAGGTGTTGTTTCGCCAGGCGGACTTCATCGAGGCGTCTATCGGCAACGTGACCGAGGCTCTGCGCGATGGCGCCATCATGGTGGCCATCGTGTTGTTCGCCTTCCTGTTGTCCGCGCGAACCACTTTGATCTCGCTCGTGGCGATACCCTTGTCGCTGGCCGTGACAGCCATGGTGTTCCGGTTGATGGATCAGTCCATCAACGTGATGACCCTGGGCGGCCTGGCCATTGCCATTGGCGAACTGGTAGACGATGCGGTGGTGGACGTGGAGAACATCCTGCGCAGGCTGAAGCAAAACCGTGCCCAGGGCAATCCTCTGTCCATGCTGGAGGTCGTGCGCCGGGCGAGCGTGGAGGTCCGCTCGGGCATCGTCTACGCCACCGCCATCGTGGTGCTGGTGTTTGTGCCGCTGTTTGCGCTGCCGGGCATCGAAGGGCGCCTGTTCACGCCCCTGGGCATCGCCTACATCGTGTCAGTGCTGGCCTCGATGCTGGTCTCGATGACAGTAACGCCCGTGCTGTGCCTTTACCTGTTGCCGGGGATGAAACGGCTGGACCACGGTGACAGCACGTTGGTAGCCTGGCTCAAGCGGCGGGATGCGCAAGTGCTCAGCTGGTCGTTTTCTCGCGCCAAGGTGCTGATGGCTGTCGCTGCACTGGCGGTAGCTGCAGCAGCTGCAAGCGTCCCGTTTTTTCCACGCGCCTTTCTGCCTGCCTTCAATGAGGGTTCGCTGGTGCTGGGCATGGTGTTCAACCCAGGCACTGCGCTGGCGGAAGCCAATCGCATGGGCGCGTTGGCGGAGACGCTGATTGCTGAGGTCCCCGAGGTCACCCAGGTGGGGCGCCGGACGGGGCGGGCCGAGCTGGATGAACATGCCGAAGGCGTGCATTCGGCCGAGATTGATGTGGACCTGAAGCGGTCCGCCCGGGACCGCGAGGCCGTGATGGCAGACATCCGTGCCCGTTTGGCCGTCCTTCCAGCCCAGGTGGCCATTGGCCAGCCTATCTCCCACCGCCTGGATCACCTCTTGTCAGGGGTGCGGGCGCAGATCGCGCTCAAGATCTTCGGCGACGATACGGACACCTTGCGGGGCCTGGCCGAACAGATGCGCCAGGGACTCTCGGGCGTTCCAGGGCTGGTGGATCTGACCGTGGAAAAGCAGGTGCTGATCCCCCAGATCACGGTACGGCTGGACCACCGCAAGGCCGCGCAGGTTGGGCTGTCTCCTGGCGAGGCGGTGCGGGTGCTGCAGGCCCTGACGGATGGTGCCCATGGTGCGCAGATTGTGGACGGCCTGCGCCGCTATGAACTGGTGCTGCGCCTGCCCGATGACAAACGCAGTCCTCAGGATCTGGCTCGCACGCTGATCGACACGCCTGCGGGGCAGATACCGGTGTCTGCCATCGCCACGGTCCAGGAAACCGATGGCCCCAACCAGATTGGCCGAGAAAACGGTCGTCGGCGCATCGTCGTTTATGCCAACACGGACGGCTCCGACATGGGCCGAGTCATTGCAGACATTCGTGCGGTGATGGCAAAGACGCCATTGCCACCGGGGACCTTTCTGAGTCTGGAAGGCCAGTTCCAGGCCCAGGAGCAAGCGATGCAACTGATCGTCGGCTTGTCGCTGGTGTCTTTGGCAATGATCTTTCTCGTTTTGTATGTACGCTACAAGTCGGCGGTGTTGGCCGGGATCATCATGGCCAACATTCCGCTGGCGCTCATCGGCAGCGTGGCCGCGATGTGGCTGGCGGGGGTGAGCCTGTCCGTGGCCTCCATGGTGGGCTTCATCACGCTGGCGGGCATTGCCACACGCAACGGGATTTTGAAGGTCAGCCACTACATCAACCTGTGCAAGTTCGAGGGTGAGGTCTTCGGCCAACCCATGGTCGTGCGCGGCTCGCTGGAGCGGTTGACCCCGGTGTTGATGACGGCGCTGGTGGCTGCCTTTGCGCTGACCCCGCTGCTGCTGGCGGCCGATGCACCTGGTAAAGAAATCCTGCATCCGGTGGCGGTCGTGATTTTTGGTGGACTCGTCAGCTCGACCTTGCTGGACACGCTGCTGACGCCCGTGATGTTCTGGCTTTTCGGCGAAAGTGCCACCCGGCGCTTGATTGAGGGCAGCAGCGCGCAAGCCGAAAGCGAACCCATAGGCCAGGAGGCCTTCTGATCCCAGGCTCCAGCTTAATTCTCACCCACTTTTTGATAGGCCTTGGTGCGCTGCCTTTTGAAGCGCGCCAGTGAAACAAACTCAACGGAAGGAAACCCAAATGACCATGAAAAAGAACTTCTCCCAACTGCTGGCAGCCACCGCAATCGTGATGGCATCCCTGACAAGTGCGCCTGCTGCAATGGCCCATGGTGCAGCCGAGCCTGCTCACGGCGGCGTGGTGCAAACCGCCTCCGACCTGTCGTTCGAGTTGGTCGCCACCGCTGACGGCGCGGCAATCTACATCGTGGACCACGACGAGGATGCGGACGCATCCAAGTTTGGCGGCAAGGTCACCGTGCTGAACGGCACTGAAAAGGCAGAGGCGCCCCTGAAATCTGCAGGCGGCAACAAGCTGGAGGCCAAGGGCGTGAAGTTGGTCAAGGGCACAAAGGTGGTTGCGCTGATCACGACCAACAGCAAAAAGACCGTCACTGTACGATTCACGGTGAAGTAAGGCCCATGGCGCGCGGCTCTCTGTCCTTGCCTGCACTGCGAGGCGGTCTGCTGGCCTTGCTGGCCGCAGCCTTGTTTGGCATCAGCACCCCGCTGGTTCAACGGCTGGGTGCTGGGCTGGGGGCGTTCACGACGGCTGCGCTGCTGTATGCAGGGGCGGCTGTCGTTGGTGCCTTGTCCCTGCGGACCGCTGCCCACGAGGCAAGGTTGCAAAGATCCGACGCCTGGCGCCTCATCGGCATGGCGGGGTTTGGCGCTGCCCTAGGTCCTGTCGCCCTGTCCTGGGGTCTGCAACACACGAGTGGCGCCAGCGCGTCGCTCATGCTCACGCTGGAAGCGCTGTTCACAGCCACTCTGGCGTGGTGGTTGTATAGCGAGACCATGGACCGCCGTGTGTGGGCAGCCATGCTTCTTTTGCTGGCCGGTGGCATGGCTTTGGTCATGGACCAGGGCCTGCAGGGCGGCACGCAGCTGCTCGGTCTGCTTGCCGTGCTACTGGCGACGGTGGCCTGGGGCGTGGACAACACCCTGTCCCGGGGACTGGCCGAGCGCGATCCCAGCCAGGTCGTAATGGCAAAGGCCTCGCTGGGAGCCGCTGCGACAGCATGTCTTGCCATGGCGTGGGGCGAGCCTTTGCCCACCCTGACGGCAGCTCTAGGGCTCTTTGCCGTGGGGGCCACGGGGTATGGCTTGAGTCTTCGGTTCTACCTTCTAGCGCAGCGGGCTTTTGGGGCGGCGCGGACTGGCTCCGTGTTCGCCTTTGCACCTTTCATCGGTGCGGCTGTAGCGTTCGGCTTCGGTGAACGGTCTGCGGGGTGGCTGATGCTGCTCGGTGGTCTTCTGATGCTTGCGGGGGTGCTGCTGCATTTGGCTGAAAGTCACGGGCATGAACATGCGCATGACCCGCTGGAGCATGAGCATGCCCACCGTCACGACGATGGACACCATACGCACTCCCATGACGTGATGCCCACTGGGAGCCATAGCCATGTGCACTTTCACGAGCCGGTGACTCATGCCCATCCCCACGCGCCCGATGTGCACCATCAGCACAGGCATTGACTCATTGAGCGGTACCGAGACAGCGGCTAAGGAAATTTCATGATGAAAAAATCAATGCTCTTGTCAGCTGCTGCGCTGACATTCCTTGCGATCTCCGGCTGCAGCACACCTGTCTACGAGGACCGGTACGCTTGGTCCGAAGGCTGGAGGGTCGGCAAAGTTACCAAATTAATCCAAGCGGACGAATTCTTGAAGGTGAGCGGCTCTCGCTGCCGGCAAATGGAGCTCGGCCCCACCGACCAGATTGCAGTCATCCGATGGCGGGAAGTCACCCGAACCCGTGGGCACTTCGCCAGAGTTGACGCGGGCTCCGGCATGGCCGTGGGCGATGAGGTTTACTTCAACGCGTGGAAGTGTGACCAACCTCCAATAGTGCCGAAGGCCCCGCGTGGGGCCAAGGCGGGGCAAACGCCGTAGAGACTGACGAGGAGCCTCAACGAGACGGACTCTTTCTGACCGTGCCTGCGTACACCACACTGCCCGCATCGCGATACTGCAATTCCTCCCCCACGCGCACCACGTCAAAGCAGACGGGCGAGACCTTGCTGACCTCGGGCAGCAGCAGGCAGAGTTGGTTGTTCTGCGTGCTCCAGCGTCCGGCGCGTGTGCGGCCGTTTTCTGAACGCTCTAGGCGGCCGTCCAGGAAATAGTCATGCCCCCAATGGCGTCCGTCGGTGACATGGTGCCCGCCCAGCGTGGCGCGGATCTGCGCGGTGGTCAGTTTCGTTTCCGGGGGCGCCGCGCAGGCCAACGGAGCAAGCGTCATGCACAGGAAATGCGCTCACAACGCCTTGGTAAAGCGGCTGAGCCACCGCCTAGCACCCGCCGTCATGCGGCCATACTCGGGGGCCAATTGTGGGTTTCTGCCTAGCAGGACTTACACCAAGCATGGAGCGCGTTGTACATCACCATGCCATGCCCTAGCATCTCAAGGTCATCGCTGAAGGTCTTGCACAGGCCAAGCGACAGCGCCTAGAGGCCCGCAGACTGCGGCGCCAGGTCCAGCCTGGATGTGTCTGCGCCCCGCACGATCACGGTCAGTTGCTGTAGGGCGGGATCGGTGAGTTCGTACTTCTTGAGAAAGGCGTCAAAGCTGCACAGGTCACCGTCGTGGGTCAATTCGACGCCGCGCACGTCGTAGGGGATCGCTCCCGTGTCCTGGGCCACCTGAAGCACCGAGGCTGTAGGCTTATAGAGGAATTCCGGCTCTTTGTCGATGAACCGGGCAATCAGCCAGGGGCAGGCAATGCGGTCGATCTTGGGCCGCTCGCGGGTGACCCATTTCATGCGGCACCTCCTTGCGTTTCCAGAGGCAGGGCAGCGGCTTGCCAGGCCTCGATGCCGCCCACGTGGTAGCGCGCGTTCATGCCGCGTGCCCGCAGCGCCAGGAACGTAGAGCGGCCAATGTCCTTGCCGCGCAAGCAATACAGCCGCACAGGTTTCGTGGCGTCCAGTTCCTGGCTCCACTCCAACACGCGCGACGGATCGCGCGAGGACACTCCGGCAATGACCTGCGGGCTCTGCAGATAGTCCTCCTCAAGTCGCAAGTCAAACGCACCTGCCGCACCGGCCAGCGCAGAGCCTGTGTCGATGCCAAATGCCAACGCATCCGCCTCGACAGCAGCGCCTTAGCGCTTGTAGACCTTGTCCCACTGGATTTCGCCATGTAGGCATCCACATAGGCGCCCGCCTTGGCCCCGAAGTCCAGTTGGTACGCATGCTCGTACATGTCCAGCGCCAGTACGGGCGTTGCGCCGGCCAGGAGGTGCGTGTGGGTCGGCCGCCCAGTGGTTGATGAGGCGGCTCTCGCGGGAGGACCAGGACAGCAAGGCCCATCCCGATCCGCCCCCCATGGCCTTGGCCAGCCCAGTGAACTGGCTGCGCCAAGCGTCCACGGAGCCAAAGTCACGCGTGAGCGCAATGGACAACCCGCAGGAAGGCAATACACCGTTGCCCCCCAGATTGTCGAAATACTGCTCGTGCAGGAATGCTGAATTTGCGGCGATCAACTCCCCGCGCTTGAGGCCATTGATGGTGAAAGTTGCAGCATTGCTCCAGTCCAACGCTGCGAGTTCGTTGCGTATGGCATTCAGGCGCTTGACCGCACCCGAGTAGTTGTTTTCGTGGTGGCTGGTGATTAGACGGTTCGAAAAGCCAGAGAGTTGATCGGGGTTCAGCGTCAGCGGACGGATTTGGTAGTTCATGGGGTTCTCCGTCAAATGGTCAGGGTTGGACGTGGGCCACAAGCGGATACACGGCCAGACCCATCAAGGCAGCGGCAAGCAACACCACAGGCGCGGGCAGCTTCTTGAACCGCCACAGGACGGCAGCGGTGGCAAGAAACAGCGCAGCTGTGGGTAAATCCACAACGGATCGCTGGCCCAACACCACCACCGCACCGGCAATGGCGCCCACGGCAGCAGCAGTCACTTCGTCAACGAACGCCAGCACACCAGGATGTTTGCCATGCTTCTCGAAGTACGGCGCGGGAATCACGGTGAGCAAGTAGCAGGGCATAAAGGTTGCCAACGCCGCGACGACCGCGCCCCAGAAGCCGCTGATGAGGAAGCCGATAAATCCTGTCGTGATAACCACCGGGCCGGGGGTGATCATGGCCACGGCCACGGCGTCCACGAACTGGCGATCCGTGAGCCATGCGTACTCCTTAACCACGGGAGTGGTACTGCACTTGGCGGAAGGCCATGGTCACGAGCACACACACGAAGTGCTTGAGCATGAGCATGCCCACCGGCACGACGATGGGCACCATTCACATGTGCACGATGTGATGCCAAAGGGCAGCCACAGTCACAAGCACACCCATGAACCTATGACCCACGCCCATCCCCATGCTCCTGACGTGCACCATCAACACGTTCACTGAACCCCCGGTATTTTTTTGTCTGCTCCCCCGAGGTCACTTGACCGTCAGGTCGGCGACCAGGCGAGCCTTGTAAGCCCTTTCCCGAATTGCATCCTCGCCGTCAGTCGCCCATACAAACGTGCTCTTCCATGCCCAAACCGTTCCATCGATCCGAAGAAATCGTAGGTCACCAGCTTTACCATCCACGGTTGCGACTTGACGCTCTCCTTCGAAATCCAAGGTGAACGTATGCGTTCCTGGCTTCAACTTGAAGCGCACCATCGTGTTGGGGAGAGTCTCGGCGGCCATTGCGTTATCCGCGCTGATCTTCACAAACCGCCCGCCATCTCCCCAGTTGCGCCGTACGACGTAGACGGTGAGCGCATTCGGATCGGGAGTAAAGCGCTTCGCCTGAGCGTCGGCATTCAGGCTGGGGGCGGGTACCCGAGTGCACGCGACTACTCTGCCCTTACTGGTCTTGTAGCAGTATGGCGCTTCGGCGGAGGGATCGGCCCCAGTAGAGGTAGCACAACCCGCCAGCAGGCTAGCTGCCAGCACAGAGCTGAGGATCACGGAGAGGCGGCGGGTGCCTGAATATGCAGGTATTTTTGTCATGGATCTGTTTTTTTGCTGTGGAGGTTGTTGCGTATTGCCTGAAGCTTCATCAGCGACCCCGGTACCGTCACCCACGGTCTGCCTCCTTGGATTGCATATGGCGGTGCCGCGATTTCGGTGTTTTTCGGTGTTTGAAACGCATTGCCTGTCGATCCCTCAGTCTCTTGGCCAAGCGTCGGCTGTACTTGACTCTCACCGCCATTGGCGGGTGGCGTTTGAGCCAGATACGCCGCAGCCTCCAAAACACAAACACGGAGGTCAACAAGCCGATCCAAATCCAGAACAGCTTGGCAAAGAGCGCGACCTGTGCAGCCTGCATTGACATGGATCGCTCCTTTTTTGGCCTCCAGCACAGGCATGTTGCCGATGGGCGGTCCGAACTCGCCGATATGTAGTCAGCTGCTTTGACGTGAACGGACTGCGGAAAGTGGGATCACTTCTGGAAGCGTTGCGAAGGCAATCCCCCCAGCCGGCCTTCGTGTACTACTTCAGCGTGAAGCGGACGGAGGCAATCGACTTGCCAGCCTTCGAGACGGCGACGACGACTTTGGTACCGGCGGGGACTTTGAAGCTGCCCGTGGCTTCCAGCTTGCCGTCACCGGCTTGGAGCTGGACATCCTGTTTCTCGCTGCCTGCCAGCAGCGTGACCTTGGCGGTCATTCCCGCAACGGCAACGGGCTTTCCATGGTCGCGCATATAGAGCTGCAGCTTGTCGGCGCTGGCAACGAATTCGTACTCGACCTCCTTGGCTTCTGCGACAGCACCACCGTGCATCGGCTTTAGGTCGTGGCCGTGATTGTCCGCAGCGAAGGCTGCGCCCGAGATCGACACAGACAGGGCGAGAATGAGTTGGGAAAGTTTCATGACAGTTCCTTTGGGGGTGGAGAAAAGGGACGGCCCCACGATCAGCGAGCGGGACCGTTTCAACTACGCGGACGCGGACACGTCTGGGGGATGCGAGGGCTCAGCGGACACGTCCTCATCTTCCTCATCGGGCCGGTGGGCCAGACGGTAAAGAATCGGCAGCACGAGAAGCGTGAGCAGCGTGGACGAGAGAATTCCGCCGATCACCACGGTGGCCAGGGGACGCTGGACTTCAGCGCCGGTGCCTGTCGCAATGGCCATTGGAATGAAGCCCAGCGAGGCCACCAGGGCAGTCATCAGAACCGGCCGTAGCCGGGTGAGCGCGCCGTCACGGATTGCTTCGTCAAGACCAACGCCGCCTTCCCTCAAGCTGCGGATGTACGAAATCATCACCAGACCATTGAGCACGGCCACCCCAGAAAGCGCGATGAAGCCGACAGCCGCAGAGATAGACATCGGAATGTCGCGAAGCCAAAGCGCCAGGATGCCCCCCGTCAAAGCGAATGGGATGCCAGTGAAGACCAGCAGACCATCCTTGACGTTGCCGAACATAGCGAACAGCAGCACGAAAACCAGCAGCAGGGACACCGGCACGACGATCTGCAGGCGCTGCGTGGCCGACTGCAAGTTCTCGAAGGTTCCGCCCCAGCTCGTCCAATAGCCGGTAGGAATCTTGATCTGGGCCAGGCCTTTCTCAGCCTCTGCGACGAAAGAGCCCACATCGCGCCCGCGCACGTTGGTGCTCACGACGATGCGGCGCTTGCCGTTTTCTCGGCTCACCTGGTTGGGGCCAGGAGCAAGCTCGAATGTTGCTACCTCGCCCAGCGGGATGAAGTTCGTTTTGGCCTCTGTCCCATTGGCAGAACGCGGCAGCGGGATAGGAAGGCGCTTCATCCCTTCGAGATCGTTGCGCAGGGATTCAGGCAGACGAACCAGGATGTCGAATCTGCGGTCGCCCTCGAACATAGTGCCGGCCTCGCGTCCACCGATAGCGGTGGCCACGGTGTCTTGAATGTCGGCAACGTTCAGACCATAGCGAGCAGCCTTCTGGCGGTCGATGTTCACGGTGAGCATCGGAAGCCCCGTCGTCTGCTCAACCTTCACCTCAGAGGAGCCCTGAATCTTCTGCAGCATTGCGGAGACTTCTTCTGCGGACTTGTTCAGGACATCCATGTCGTCACCGAAGATCTTCACGGCTACGTCACTGCGCACCCCGGAGATCAGCTCGTTAAAGCGCAGCTGAATGGGCTGGGAGAACTCATAGTTGTTGCCCGGGATTTTCCCGATGACTTCCTGAATCGCCGCGAGTAATTCGTCGCGGGTTTTTCGAGGTTCGGGCCATTCGGCCATTGGCTTGAGCATGATGTACCCGTCCGAAATGTTCGGCGGCATGGGGTCCGAGGCAATCTCCGCAGTACCGGTTCTGGCGAAGATGCGCTCGATCTCGGGGAATTTCTCTTTCAAGGTCCTTTCAATTTGCTGCTGCATTTGGACTGACTGGGAAAGGCTGGTGCCTGGGATGCGCAGCGCCTGGATCGCAAAGTCGCCTTCATTGAGATTGGGTACAAACTCGCTGCCCATACGCGTGGCGATCAACCCGCACAAGATCACCGCAACTGCAGCTGCGGTCAGTACGACCGCCTTGGCGGCCATGACACGGTCGAGCAGTGGACCATACAAGCGCTTGGCATGGCCCAGCAGGAAGTTTTCCTTCTCGCTGACCCGATTGCCGATGAACAGGGCCACCGCTGCGGGGATGAATGTCACCGACAGAACCATGGCGCCCAGCAGTGCCGCGACCACCGTGAATGCCATGGGGTGGAACATCTTCCCTTCAACGCCTGTCAGCGCGAAGATGGGCAGGTACACCACCATGATGATGAGCTGTCCGAACAGCAATGGACGCCTTGACTCCTGGGATGCCAAAAACACCTCATGGAAGCGCTCAGCCCGCGTCAGTGGCCGACCGTGGTGCGCTTGTGCATGGGCAAGTCTCCGTACGCAGTTCTCAACGATCACCACCGCTCCGTCGATGATGATGCCGAAGTCCAACGCTCCCAGGCTCATCAGGTTGGCGCTCACCTTGTACTGAACCATACCCGTGAAGGTAAAAAGCATCGACAAGGGGATGACCATTGCCGTGATGATGGCGGCACGGATGTTGCCCAGAAAGAGGAACAGGATCACGATCACCAGAACCGCGCCTTCCAGCAGGTTCTTCTTCACCGTACTGATGGCTTTGTCAACAAGCACGGTACGGTCGTAGACAGTCACCGCGTGCACCCCCTCTGGGAGGCTCTTGTTGACTTCCAACATCTTCTTGTCCACCGCCTGCGAGACAGTCCGGCTGTTCTCGCCGATCAGCATGAACACCGTGCCGAGGACCACTTCGCGTCCGTTGTCTGTTGCAGCACCTGTGCGCAGTTCCCGGCCAATGCCAACTTCTGCCACGTCGCGAACGCGCACAGGAACACCGTTGGCGCTGCTGAGGATCACGTTACCGATGTCTTCCAGCGACTTCACCTGACCAGGTGCACGAATCAGATACTGCTCGCCACGCTTTTCGATATAGCCCGCGCCCACATTGCCGTTGTTGCGGTCCAGCGCAGTGACCACATCCTGCAGTGTCACGCCCAGAGAAGCCAGGCGTTCAGGGATGGGCGCGATCTGGTATTCCTTGGCAAAGCCGCCAATGGAATTGATCTCGGTCACGCCAGGAACATTTCGCAGCTGTGGCTTGATGATCCAGTCCTGAATCTCGCGCAGGTCTGTTGCGGTATAGGGTGAGCCATCGGGCTTCTTCGCCCCGTCCTTGGTTTCGACAGTCCAGAGATAGATTTCGCCCAGCCCGGTCGAGATGGGCCCCAGCGCTGGCGTGATGCCGGCAGGCAGCTTGTCGCGCGCCTCCTGGATACGCTCGTTGACGAGCTGCCGAGCAAAATAGATGTCGGTTCCGTCTTTAAAAATGACGGTCACCTGCGACAGACCGTACCGCGAAAGCGACCTGGTCTGCTCCAGGTTTGGCAGGCCAGCCATGACCGTCTCAATGGGGTATGTAACCCGCTGCTCAGTCTCCAAAGGCGAGTAGCCTGCGGCCTGTGTGTTGATCTGAACCTGGACGTTCGTGATGTCAGGGACCGCATCGATAGGCAGCTTTTGGTAGCTGATGACGCCAAGCGCCGCCATGCCCAGGGCCGCTAGAAGCACCAACCATCGCTGCTCGATCGAGAATCGAATGAGTTTTTCAAACATGTATGCGCTCCGCGATCAGTGCGTGTGTTCGGCAGATCCCTTGCCGAGTTCAGACTTCACGACGAAGCTGCCGGTCGAGGCGTAGGGCATACCGGCTTTGAGACCCGAGAGGACTTCGACCCGCTTGCCATCGCTTCGGCCCAGCTTCACGGGTTGAGCGATAAAGCCTCCATCAACCTTGAGGAAGACCACCGGCTTTTCCCCGACGTTTTGGACGGCGTCGGCCGAGATGGTTACAGGCGCTGCCGTTTCTTCGGACACCACCTCAACATTGACAAACAGGCCGGGGCGCCAAGCGCCCTTGGGGTTGTCAAGAACCACGCGGGCTTTTGCCGTGCGGGTTTGCTCGCCAATGAGCGCTCCTACAAAAGCGACAGTGCCTGTAGCGGAGGCGTCAAAGGCGGTGGCCTTGATCGTGACCTTTTCGCCCACACGAACCGATGGCAGATCTTTCGCCGGAACATTGATCTCAGCCCACACCTGGGAAAGGTCCGAGATGGTGAAAACCGCAGCATCTTCCTTCACGGCTTCGCCGAGACTAAGGTGCTTCTCGATGACAATGCCATCAAAGGGCGCTCGCAACTCGATACGGTTCAGTCCTGCTACCGACGAGGCGGACAGGCCCATCGCGCTCAGTTTCTGATTGGCGTTGGCTACTGCGACCTCTGCTTCGCTCAAGGCCTGCTTGGCCTGCAGGTAGTCCTGCTCGGCAGACACCTTCTGCTCCCACAGCTTTTTTTCTCGCTCGTAGGTGGTCTTTGCCAGCGATAAGCGCTTTTGGGCCGTCTGCAGCTCGCTGCGTTGCTCGGAAGCAGTCGGGCTCGCGATCACCGCCAAAACTTGCCCTTTCTTGACCACTTGGCCCAAGCTGGCATTGACGCTTTCCACGACTCCCGCAAGCCGGGGAACAACGTGAGACGTGCGATCTTCGTTCAAGCGTATCTCCCCGGGAAGGAGCAACGCCGTCTTGATGTTGGCTTTCACAGCAGCGTCCAGGCTGATGGATGCAGCCTTTATCTGGGCATCGGTCAGTTCGATCTTTCCTTCTTCCTTGCTCATCACGAACATGAAAGGCTCTGTGGCAGTCTGCGCAATGATCTCGATGTCGAAAGCATGGGGTTCAGCAACGATCTCTCGGCTGACAAGACTGTCTTTTTCAGCGGCAAACGTCAGTTTCTGCTTTTCATCTGTCGGGCGGGTCACAGTTGCCGTGACCGTTGCAGCATTCAGGGGCAGCGGTTTATCTTTGTCGGACAGCCAGATTCGCAGTCGAGGCTCGCCACCGTCTTCAGACAACAATGCTTCCAAGCTGAAGTCGCCTTCCTTGAACACGGTACCGCCATGTGGTCCCTTGGCTTCGCTCTTTTCATGGTGTTCACCATCGGCATGCCCCTTGTCATCGTCGTGGCCCTTTTCGCTACCCTTGCCATGGTGCTCGCCGTCGCCGTGTCCCTTGGCCTCGGTATGGCCGCCGTGACCGTGGCCATCGTCCTCGGTGGCTGCGGCTTTGGGCTTGCCGCCACCTTGCAAGATGAAGGTTCCCGCGCCGCCCCCTATTGCGAGGACTACTGCAATGGCGATCAGGTGTTTTTTACTGATGGTGGATTTGCTGGAGTTCGTGTTCATGGTCATGCTCAGTGTTGCGTTGCGATCAGGCCGGGAACCATGCTGGCCCCGAGCAGGCGGTCGATATCAGCCGCTGCACGGTGTGCTTCGCCAAGGGCTTTGAGGTACTGGGATTTGGCTGTGAAGTAAGTGCGTTGGGCATCGAGCACTTCCAGGAAATTGAACTTACCGTTCTCGAACCCAATGGTGGCGGCGTCATAGGCCGACTTCGCACCGGGCAGAACTTCCTGCTGCAGTGACTGAACCTCTGCGGTGATCGTGGAAAGGCGCTCTCGTGCCTGCGCCACTTCGCTGTGCAGGCGCACGGTGGCTGCTTGCAGCTCATCGCGGGCCTTGTCCTCAAGTTTCAGCGCCTCCAGGAGGTTGCCTTGGTTGCGGTCGAAGACGGGAAGAGGCACAGAGACCCCGAAAAGAAGGACGTTGCGCTGCGTTTCGTTGCTGCGCTGCATGCCGACGCTGACGGTGACATCGGGCACGCGCTTGCTTTGCTCCAGGGCGGTCAATGCCTTGCGCCGATCCACCTCGATTCGCGCAAGTACCACGCCTGGCGCAGAAGAAATCAAGGGCTGGAGATCGGCGAGGCTCGGGACCGAGGGCAGTTTCTCGGCCTTGCCCTCCAGCACGGTGTAAGGCGCATCGATCTGTCCCAACAGCGCGAACAGGCGGGACAGAGCATTGCGTTGTTCGCTCGCGGCCTGGGCGAGTTCGACGCGAACGCCGGCTTCTGCAACCCGGGCCTTGGACTCTTCCACAGGGGATACTTTGCCAGCGGCTACACGCTTTGAGACGGTATCCGTTGAGGATTTGGCCAGCGCTGCGCTGTCTCTGGCCAGTACCAATCGTTCCTGCGCAGTCAGAACATCAAAGTAAGCGGCAGCGACATTGGCCCGCACGGTGGCTTGCAGCTCGGCGAGTTGGGCTTGTGCTTGCTCGCGCGTTTTTTCGGCCGCCTTAGTGCGTGCCGCACGCTTTCCACCCAGTTCTACGGGAAGATTGAGTTGCCAGCTTTGCGTACGTGTTTTGGAGCGTGTGTCTTCCAGCGAGTACGCGAGCTCTGGATTGGGGCGCGAGCGTCCTTGAAGAACCTGTCCTTCGGTTGCCTCCCATTGGCGCTTTGCCGCAGCCACCTCCGGATTTCCCTCCAGGGCCAGTTCGATGGCCTTGGCCAGCGACAAAGGCTCAGCTGCGGCCGCTGCAGCAGACTGAGGTGCTCGTTCGCCAACGGCTGGCCCTGGTGGCAGGCCCTGGGAAAAGGCACCGCCCGAGGCGCTCAGCCATATAGCTGCGGCGCCTGCCGCGAGCTTGATCTTTCTACCGCCGCGCCATGCGTGCGGCATCTCTTGAAGGTAAGTACCCTTGAACATCCGATTCTCCAGTGATTTCAAAACACGAGGGAATCGGCGGACTGGCAACCGTGCAGCTGCCTGGCAACTCGTCAGTCACTCCAGCTGCAACACACGCAACTGCTTCGGCCGCGATGGCGGACAAGACTGAAAAAGAAAAGTGAGATGCCCCCGCCGATCAGGCGAGGACGGACCACTGAGGGCGGTCTGGGGGCGTGGGGGTTACAGCCAGCAGGCGCTTGCCTGAAGGAGGCTCCACGCGGCTTTCATGGATGAAGACTGGCTTTGCATCTGACCAGTTCAAGGCCCCGATACCCGCGCCATGACAGACTGAGCAGTCAACATCAAATGCATCGGCTCCCTGGCTGGACTTTTCGGCCTGACCAGTCCCGCCTTTGGCTTCATGCTTGTGTTCGTGATGCCCAAGGTGCTGCGACTGCGCGGTTGAGCTCTCATGCATGCAATAAGCAGCCACCGCAGACCAGCTGAACTGGAACGGAAGCAATGCAAGCATAAAAACAGCGATCAAGCGGCGCATTTTTGAAGTCTAGCATGCGTCATGAAGGGCGTACTGAGGCTTGGATGGCCGCTGAAGGGCACTGGGTTGGGAAATCAGCGAGCGCCGCCGTTCATGTCCAGAAGCGCCTTCTTTTCAGCTGCCGACATGTTGAGAAATTCCTGTTGGACCTGCTCACGCGTCTTTGTTGAGCCTGTTGCTTTGACTGGCAGCGCACCCCCGCGCGAAAGGACTGCCAGCGTGCCATCCTTGCGCGCTACTTCGACAGCCTGAAGCACATCGCCACGGGACATTGCGCTTTGCATGTGGTCGGGATGTGTGGTCATGCCCACTTCGCCACCAGCAGGATGGTACAGCGACGAGGCAGATGAAAATCCTGGAGCCGCAATTGTGAAGGCGATCAGAGTGAGGGCGAGGGGTTTGCGAACAGTCATGGTGTTGTCCCTTGATATCAGTTAGCCCTCGGCGATCTGCCGGGACTATGCCTTTCGACACGGAGACACTGTAAAAATCCGCGCGCGACACGGCGCCAACAGCCAGATTACAAATTTGTAAACTACCAACTGGCCGCATTCTTCGAGAATGGCGGCATGAAAATTCTGCTCATCGAAGACGAAGTCAAGCTGGCCGAGTACCTGCGCAAGGGCCTGGGAGAGGCTGGCTACGTGGTGGACGTTGCGCACAACGGGGTAGATGGCCTTCACATGGCTCTGGAAGGCGTGCACGATCTGCTGGTCTTGGACGCGATGCTCCCAGGGATCGACGGCTTCAGCCTTTTAACGGCCTTTCGCAAGACCAAGCAGACTCCGGTCTTGATGTTGACAGCAAGGGTCCGCGTCGAGGATCGGGTATTGGGACTCAAGACGGGTGCCGACGACTATCTGGTCAAGCCCTTTGCGTTTTCCGAACTGAGCGCCCGCATCCAGGTGCTGCTGCGGCGGACCCATGGCGCGCGGGATGCCGCAGAGCCCACGCAACTGCGGTTGGGCGACCTGGAATTAGACCTGGTACGGCGCAAAGCGTCCCGGTGTGGCCAGCGCTTGGAGTTGACTGCGAAGGAGTTTCTGCTGCTGACTCTGTTTCTGAGAAGAAAAGGCGAAGTGCTTTCTCGCACTGAGATCGCTGAACAGGTGTGGGACATGAACTTCGACAGCGATACCAGCGTGGTGGAGGTCGCGATCCGGCGCCTCCGTACCAAGATCGATGTGCCGTTTGACACTACGCTGCTCCATACTATTCGCGGCATGGGATACGTGATGGAGGACCGCAACGGATGAAGGAGCTGGCCCAACATCGCTCATTGCGCCAGCGGTTGTCTTGGTGGCTGGCGCTGCAGAGCTTTGCCGGACTCGGGGTGGTCTGTCTGGCGGTGTATCTGGTGACCGAGTTCAACTTTCGTGATCGGCAAGAGGAAACGCTGGCGCAAAAGGAAAACGTCATTCGGCACTTGCTAGTGGATGGCAAGGAGCATGGGGATTCGGAAGACCTTGCGCACAAACTCGATGACTTCCTTGTTGGGCACGGAGATCTGTCGCTCGAAGTCGCGCGGGCGGACGGGATTGTTCTCTACGCCCACACCCGCAACCAGAATGCGAAGACGGTATGGCGCCAACGGCAGTTCGAAGTAGCACAGACTACGGACCAGACTCCCTCAAAGAACTTGCGCGTTCAGCTGTCGCTGGATATCCAAACCGACAACCAGTTGTTGCACCGACTTGCTCTTACCTTGCTGGTCGCAGCCATCGGTGGGGCCGTCGTTGTATCGCTAGGCGGATTCTCCCTGGTCAACTTGGGCCTGGCGCCCGTCCGAAGACTGGCCAGTCAGACGCGCGCAGTGTCGGCTGACAATCTGCATCAACGTCTCGACAGCGCCGAGCAGCCCCTTGAGCTCGTGCCTTTGATCGACCAGTTCAACGCGCTCCTTGCTCGCATTGAGAAGGCCTATTCCCAGATGGAAGGCTTCAATGCGGACGTGGCGCATGAGTTGTGCACGCCTTTGGCCACGCTCATTGCCAACAATGAACTGGCTTTGCTGCGCCCTGAGCAGGCGGATATTCGCGAGGTGCTGGCGTCCAATTTGGAGGAGCTGCACCGCCTGACGGGCATCGTCAATGACATGCTGTTCCTGTCCCAGGCGGATCGGGGTGTGGGAGCACGTCGGGCCCCCGTTGCGACTCTTGCATCAGTGGCTGCTGACGTACTGGATTACCACGAAGCGGCACTGGCCGAGGCTGGTCTCACCGCTAAGGTGGTCGGCGATGCGCATGGCGCTTTCGACGTGCCGTTGTTGCGCCGGGCCCTGTCGAACTTGCTCGGCAACGCCACCCGATACGCGAACCCTGGCTCAATCGTCCAAGTCAACCTCAGAACTATCGATGAGGGCCGTGTGTTGATCAGTGTCACCAACTACGGCAGCACTATCGATCCCGAGCTACTCCCGCAGCTGTTTGACCGATTCTTCCGTGCAGATCCGGCTCGTAGTCATGGGCAGAGTAACCATGGCCTTGGGTTGGCCATAGTAGGAGCTATTGCACGCATGCACCAGGGAAAGCCCTTTGCATCGTCAGAAAACGGGGTAACGAATGTGGGAATCGAAATCCCCCCGAATTGATGTTGTTTTTCGACGGGGTGGGGTCGATCCTGTGCCCCTGCGACTGAGTACGGACCGTTAAGAAATCCGATTTACCCAGGACAAAGCAGCCATATTCTTTTTTGCTGCTTGACTTTAAAGCTACTTGAAGGGTTCCAATTGGGCTATGAAATCAGAAACAAGCACACCTCCCACCACTGTTGACACCTGCTGCTCCTCGGGCTGTTCCAGTACCGCAGCAGTGGTCCCTGCAGCCACAAGCAGCCCGGGCCAGGGCAAGCTGTTCCGAATCGCCACCATGGACTGCAGTGCCGAAGAGTCGGAGATCCGGCGGGCTCTGGAACCGCTTGAGGGAATCCGCTCGTTGGGTTTCCAGCTCGGCGCGCGCACGCTGAAGATCGATGCGGAGGATCGCGCCTTGCCCCTTGCGCTCGATGCCATCCGCAAGGCGGGTTTCGATCCACAGCCCGTGGTCACTGCGGCAAACACCCAGGGTAGCCTAGGCCGGGTGTTTCGCATTGCGACCATGGACTGCAGCGCCGAGGAGGCGGAGATTCGCCGAGCGCTGGAGCCTCTGGATGGGATCCGCTCTCTGGGCTTTCAGCTCGGCGCGCGGACGCTCAAGATCGATGCCAACGAAGGCACCTACCCGTTGGCACTCGACGCCATGCGCAAAGCGGGCTTCGATCCGCAGCCAGTTCCAGGCGCCAATGGCTCCGAGGGCGGACAGGCGGGCGAACCAGCCGAAGGCGACGACCATGGACATGGTTTTGCAGGCGGCATCTCCCGGCTGGTAGCCGCGCTGGTGTTCGCCACAGGCGCTGAGGTACTTTCGTTCTTCGCGCCCGACCATATGGCCTGGAAAGTGGCCGGCATGGCGATTGCCGCTCTGGCTATCTGGCTGGCCGGCATCGACACCTACAAAAAAGGCATTGCGGCGCTGCTGCGCGGCAAGCTGAACATCAATGCGCTGATGTCGGTGGCCGTCACCGGCGCATTCCTCATTGGTCAGTGGCCAGAAGCCGCGATGGTGATGGCTTTGTACGCGATTGCGGAGCTCATCGAAGCCAAGGCAGTGGACCGGGCCCGAAACGCTATCAAGGGCTTGCTGGAACTGGCGCCCGAAGAGGCTTTGGTACTGGGCACCAACGGAGCATGGACCGCTACACCGGTGGCTTCGGTCGCCATCGGAGCGACCGTGCGCATCAAGCCGGGCGAACGCGTGCCGCTGGACGGTAAGGTGACCAAGGGCAATGGCGCCATCAACCAGGCCCCCGTGACTGGCGAGAGCATCCCCGTGGACAAGGCACCTGGCGACCAGGTGTTCGCCGGCACGATCAACGAGACTGGTGAGCTGGAGTTCGAGGTCACAGCCCTGTCGAGCAACACCACCCTGGCCAGGATCATCCAGGCCGTTGAGCAGGCGCAGGGCACGCGCGCTCCGACGCAGCGCTTTGTGGATCGGTTCGCCTCCATCTACACCCCCGCAGTCTTCGCCATTGCCGTGGCGGTGGCGGTCCTCACTCCTTTCCTGATGGGCCTTACCTGGCTGGAGGCGCTCTACAAGGCCCTGGTCCTGCTGGTGATCGCCTGCCCATGCGCTCTGGTCATTTCCACGCCGGTCACGGTGGTCAGCGGATTGGCCGCAGGAGCGCGCCGTGGGATCTTGATCAAGGGCGGAACCTACTTGGAAGATGCCCGGCTTCTGAAGGCGGTGGCGCTGGACAAGACCGGCACCATCACCGAAGGCAAACCCAAGCTGGTGAAGTGGCAGGTGTGGGGTGCCGGTAACGAGGTAGCAGTCCAGCAAATGGCTGCCAGCCTGGCGGCTCGCTCCGATCACCCGGTTTCAAAGGCGATTGTCCAGGGCTTGGACGTAAAGGACCCAGAAGCAGAAAGCTTCAAGGCCTTGCCTGGGCGCGGTGTCGAAGGCATGGTCAATGGTATGCGCTTGATGCTGGGCAATCACCGTTTGATCCATGAGCAAGGACTGTGTGGTCCGGAGCTGGAGGCGGAGCTGGTCATCCACGAAAAGCAAGGCCGCACGGTAACCCTCCTGGCTGACGATTCGGGCGTCCTGGCGCTGTTCGCGGTAGCGGACACCATCCGTGAGACATCGAAACAGGCCATCGTCGATCTCAAGGCACTGGGTGTGACCTCGGTGATGCTGACCGGCGACAACACGGCCACCGCAAAAGCCATCGCGGCGCAGGCCGGCATTGATGACGCCCGTGGAGATCTGCTGCCCGAAGCCAAGCTCGATGCCATCAAGGAAATGCAAAAGCGCTATGGCGCTACCGGCATGACCGGCGACGGCATCAACGATGCGCCGGCGCTGGCGCAGGCCGACATCGGTTTTGCCATGGGTGCAGCGGGAACTGACACGGCCATGGAAGCCGCCGATGTAGTCATCATGAACGATGACCTGCAGCGCGTCGCCGAGACAGTGCGTCTATCCAAGCGCACCCACGCCATTCTCTGGCAGAACATCACCCTGGCACTGGGCATCAAAAGCGTCTTCCTGGTGATGGCTGTCGTTGGCACGGCCACTATGTGGATGGCGGTCTTCGCGGACATGGGGGCCAGCTTGCTGGTGGTGGGCAATGGCCTGCGCCTTCTTCGAAGGGTACGAGGGTAGCCAGACCGCATAGTTGGCTGAACATGCTCACTTCCACGAGCTAGTTTCGGCGCTATGAGCCGACCGCCTTGGCTCTTGAGCGGAAGCGTTGGCCACACAAAAAAACCAAGACTTCATACTATCCACTGCAATACGCACCAAAATGACAACGGCCATTTCGGGAAGTCTGTTGCGGGAGGTCGCCCGTTTGTTCACACAATCGCAAAGTAGGTCAGTGGAACGCAACAGCAAGATGAACAGCCAATGCAATCTGCTCGCCGAACTGGAGCGCTCCGGGACGCTTGCGATGACTGAACTGGGCAGGCGGGTTGGACGCGAAAAAAGTTGGGTGTCGCGTTCTGTTGACGCACTTGCGACCCGTGGTCTGGTCGTCAAGGAGCCCAATCCCGCCGATTCCCGGAAATGGTTGGTCACGCTCACCGACGAAGGGTTTCAGTCAGTCAATCATTGGAATGCTGCCCTGGATGACCACGCAGTGCAATTGCTTGCCTGCCTGAGTGAGCGGGATCGTGCCGCAGTCGAGAAATCCCTTCTGTTGTTGTTGACGGCCCTGAGAGAAGACCAATCAGTCTACTGACTGATTCCTTCAATCAAGGATTTCGGATGCAAGCCGCCATCCCTGACCGATGCTGGCGCCTTTTGGACTGCGTACCTCGATGGTCGAGCCAGGGTGTGTGATTTTGGAGCGTGCCACTCATCACGGCCATTGGGGCGAATCGCATTTCCCGAGCCGCCACTCGCCATGCAAATAGGAGTGGATTTAGCCGGCTTATATTTCAATAATTGGTGTATTATTGAGAAATGAATGAGCCTGAAGTTGTCCGCTCGCTTGCAGCGCTTGCTCAAGAGGTACGCCTCCGTGTCTTCCGCGCACTCGTCGTGGCAGGCAAGGATGGTCTCACCCCTGGCGCAATCTCCGAGCAGCTGGGAGTAGCCTCCAACACCCTGTCGTTTCACCTCAAAGAGTTGGCCCATGCTGGCCTGGTGAGCCAGGAGCGCCACGGGCGCAACCTGGTGTATCGCGCCTCGTACCAGACCATGAACGGTCTGCTGGCCTACCTGACAGAAAACTGTTGCCAGGGTGCGCTATGCCTCACTGAAGAGGCCGCCTCCTGCAACTGCTGAGGGTTCCCTGTAGGGCAATCCATGCCCCAAGCGCCTGTGCGCTCAGCCCAGATTCACCTATCTCACCACCATTGACCCTGGAGTTCACCATGAGCGCAACCCCACAACCCTTGAAAGTTCTCTTTCTTTGCACACACAACTCGGCGCGCAGCATCCTGGCCGAAGCGCTGCTCAATGACATGGGTGCCGGTCGGTTCAAGGCCTACTCCGCTGGGAGCAGCCCACGCGACAACCAGCAGCCCAACCCCCTCGGACTGCAGGTGCTGCAAAAAGCAGGCATTTCCACCGAAGGCCTGCGCAGCAAGAGCTGGGATGAGTTCGCCACGCCCGACGCGCCCCAGATGGACCTGATCATCACGGTGTGCGACAACGCGGCGGGCGAGGTCTGCCCCATCTGGCTAGGCCACCCCGCCACAGCGCACTGGGGCTATGCAGACCCCAGCGAGGGCGACGGCACGGACGAGCAGCAACTTGAAGCCTTCCGCCAGACGCTGCACGCCATGAAGCGTCGGCTCGAACTGCTGGTTAGCCTTCCCGAAGACAAGCTGGCCAAGGCGGTGCTTCAGACCACCGCTCGCCAACTGGTCACAAACTGAGAAACGGGATGCAGAAATCCAGCATGAGCGTGTTCGAGCGCTACCTCACCGTGTGGGTGGTGCTGTGCATCGTGGTGGGGATCGGGTTGGGCCAGGTGTTTCCTGGAACAGCACGCGCGATTGGTGCGTGGGAAGTCGCCCGCGTGAACATTCCGGTGGGCCTGCTCATCTGGGTGATGATCATTCCGATGCTGCTCAAGGTGGACTTCGCCGCCCTGGGCGAAGTGCGCAACCACATGCGCGGCATCGGGGTCACCTTATTCGTGAACTGGCTGGTCAAGCCATTCTCCATGGCTTTTCTGGGCTGGCTGTTCATACGTCAGTGGTTTGCCCCATACCTGCCAGCTGACCAGATCGACAGCTACATCGCTGGCTTGATCCTGCTGGCCGCCGCCCCGTGCACCGCCATGGTGTTCGTGTGGAGCCGTCTCACGGGGGGCGACCCGCTGTTCACGCTGTCCCAGGTCGCGCTGAACGACAGCATCATGATCGTCGCGTTCGCGCCGCTCGTGGCTTTCCTGCTGGGCCTGTCGGCAATCACGGTGCCGTGGGACACGTTGCTCACCTCTGTCGTCCTGTACATCTTGATTCCCGTTGTGCTGGCCCAATGGTTGCGCCGGGCACTGCTGGCCCGAGGTCAAGCCGTGTTCGACGCTGCGCTGCATCGCATTGGTCCCTGGTCCATTGCTGCGCTACTGCTCACCCTGGTGCTGCTGTTCGCGTTCCAGGGCGAGGCCATCCTGCAGCAGCCCCTGGTCATCGCATTGCTGGCCGTACCCATCCTGATCCAGGTGTTCTTCAACTCGGCACTGGCGTATTGGCTCAATCGCGCAGCGGGAGAAAAGCATGCCATTGCCTGCCCATCAGCATTGATCGGTGCTTCCAACTTCTTCGAGCTGGCCGTGGCGACAGCCATCAGCCTGTTCGGTTTTCATTCGGGTGCGGCCCTGGCCACGGTGGTGGGGGTGCTCATCGAGGTGCCGGTCATGCTGCTGGTGGTCAAGGTCGTGAACTCTTCAAAGGACTGGTATGAATCCGGATCTTCCCAACGTTGATGCCACGCTCTTCGAGCAGGCCGATCTTGAGCGACTGGTGCCCGCACAGCGTTCTACCCATGCACCCCGCATCCTGCTGCTCTACGGCTCTGTGAGAGAGCGCTCCTATAGCCGATTGCTGACCGAAGAGGCTGCGCGACTGCTGCGCGCCCTCGGTGCTGAAACCCGCATCTACGATCCGCGAGGGCTGCCACTGCCGGACGCAGAGCCCGACAGCCATCCGAAGGTGGTGGAGTTGCGAGAGCTGGCCCAATGGGCGGAGGGCATGGTCTGGACCTCACCGGAGCGCCATGGCGCGATGACCGGCATCCTGAAGATGCAGATCGACTGGATACCTCTGTCCGTGGGGGCCGTGCGGCCGACCCAGGGCAAGACCCTGGCGGTGATGGAAGTCTCGGGTGGCTCGCAGTCGTTCAATGCCGTCAATCAGATGCGGGTACTGGGTCGGTGGATGCGCATGATCACCATCCCCAACCAGTCGTCGGTCGCAAAAGCCTTTTTGGAGTTCGACGAAAGTGGCCGCATGAAGCCATCAAGCTACTACGAGCGTGTGGTGGATGTAATGGAAGAGCTGGTGAAGTTCACGCTGCTGACCCGCGATAGTGCAGACTATCTGGTGGATCGGTATAGCGAGCGACGCGAGAGTGCAGACGCGCTGTCAAAGCGGGTGAATCAGCGCAGCATTTGACTGGCAGTGCTCAGGGCGCCGGCAGGCAGCTGGAGTACAGCTCCTCCGTGCGAAGAATCCTTGTCATTTGCTTGATATTGCTGGGCAGCGTTTTCCTGACCCAGACGGTATCGGCAAATCGAACAACCTTAACACTCCAGGCCCCAGATCAAGGAGTGGATCGGCCAATGCAATGGGGTGACACACGCCGTCGGCAGTTAAAAGCGATAGCCGAGCGCCATTTGGCGGAAGCTACGGGAAATTGTCGAGATGAAATCGGCGTTAGAGCAGTTGGTTTCTGTGTGCGCAGGTGACGATCATGCCCATTGCGCGATTCTGGAAAACCTCGCCGCAGACAGTCCCTCGGCCCCCAATCACAGTGTTAGCTTTGTCAAACCGAAGCGTCGCGGTGCCAAGGCCGCCCCCGCTCACTCTGGGGTAACCAACAAGCCGACAACCAGTCATTTGGATCTCATGACATGGATGCGTGGCGTACACGTGCATCAGAGCGGGCATTGAACTAGGCCGTGAGGTAGCTTGCAGAGCCATCACCTTGCACCGCGATTGCGGCCCGCCCGTACTTGGGTGGGCCACGCTTGTGGCCCACCCGTTTGCATTACTTAGGCGTGGAGCCCGGAGTGGCTTCCTTGTGCGGCATGGCTTCACGCGCATTGGCCTTTTCCTGACCACGGGCTTCGGCCTTGCTGGTGTCCGCAAGGCCAGAGCCTTCACCTCGCGCTGTACCGCCATCCTTGATCTGCTTCACACCGGTTGCAGGACGGGCTTTCTTGTGGTCTTCGCCATGCGCTTGCGCCTTGGAGTTGGTATAGGGCGTGGCTTCCTGGGTGTCGCCAGCGGCGAATGCGGACGATGCTGCTGTCATGGCGAGGGCAATAAGGAGCGTTTTCATGATTTTTCCTTGGTGGGTTGACGTGCGAACAGAAGAACGCCCCCTTTTCTTGAGGGCGTAGCGAGACACTTTTTGCGCTTACTTGGCAGGCTCGATGGCAGTGACGACCATCTTTCCGCCCTCGTTGATCACCATGAAGCGGATCTTGTCGCCGGCCTGCGCCTTGTCGAGCAGGGCCTTGTCCTTGGCTGTGAACACCATGGTCATCCCCGGCATCTCCAAGTGCTTGATGTCGCCATGCTTGATGGTGATTTTTCCGGCGTCCTTGTCGATCTTGCGCACCTCTCCATCGGTCATGGAGGCTGCGGCCGTGGTTGCGGCTCTTCCGGCGTCTCCAGAGGCTTGCGCCGTGGCTGACAACGGCATGAGTGCGGCCAGCGACAACATCGCGCCGATCAAAAGACTGTTTGCGTTTTTCATGTGAACTCCTTGTTCAATGGCGTGGAGGACTTTTCCGCTTACTTCTTCACCACCGTGACCTGCCCCTTCATGCCAGCGTCGTAATGGCCTGGGTACAGGCAGGCAAACTTGACTTCACCAGCCTTTGTGAACTGCCAGATGATTTCGCCTTGCTTGCCTGGGGCCAGCGACACCTTGCTGGGTTCGTCATGCTCCATATCCGGGAACTTCTTCATGGTCTCGTAGTGTTCCTTGAGTTCGGCATCGGTGCCCATGCTGAACTCGTGTTTGACCTGGCCACTGTTCTTGATCACGAACTTGACCGTTTCCCCCTGTTTGACGGAAATCGCGGCGGGCGTGAAGCGCATGGTGTCAGCCATGTCCACGTTGATTGTGCGGGTCACCTTCGCGGCCTTGCCGGGCTGACCAATTGCTGATTCAGCGCTGCCATGGCCGTGGGCGCCACCGCCGTCATGGCCGCCGCCGTGATTGCCGCCTGCAATGCTGTTGAAGGACAGGGCCACCAGGGTGGAGGCCGCGATCAGGGAAAGAGTGCGTTTCATAGTTGCCTTGGGTTGTGAAGGTGATGGGGAACGTGGCAGTTAGTGGCCGCTGTGCGAAGACGGCTTTTTGACCTTGACGACAGTGTCCGAGCTGGATTTCTCTTTGCGAGGCATGGACTGCCCGCCCTCGGCCTTGAAGCGGGCCGGTTCAGCCATCGGACCGGTGTACTCGTAGGCCACCGTGCCCTCCGGGTTCTTGTACCAACCCGGGTTCTTGTAGTCGCCCGGTTTCTGGTCGCGGCGAACCTTTAAGACACTGAACATCCCGCCCATTTCGACCGAGCCGAACGGGCCTTCTCCGGTCATCATGGGAATGGTGTTGTCCGGGATGGGCATCTCCATTTCCGTCATGTCTGCCATGCCGCGCTCGCCCATGACCATGTAGTCGGGGATCAAGTTGTTGATCTTCTTGGCCACGCCCCGGTGGTCCACGCCAATCATGGTGGGAATGTCGTGCCCCATTGCATTCATGGTGTGGTGGCTCTTGTGGCAGTGGAACGCCCAGTCGCCTTCTTCGTCCGCGAGGAACTCAATCTGGCGCATCTGGCCCACGGCCACGTCGGTGGTCACTTCATACAGACGGGTGCTCTTGGGTGTGGGACCACCATCCGTGCCGGTGACCAAAAACTCGTGACCGTGCAAATGCATCGGGTGGTTGGTCATGGTGAGGTTGCCGATGCGGATGCGCACCTTGTCGTTGAGCCGAACGTTCAAGGAATCGATGCCAGGAAAGATGCGGCTGTTCCACGTCCACAGATTGAAGTTCAGCATTTCCGCGACCTTGGGCGTAGCGGCGCCGGGCTCAATGTCATAGGCACTGAGCAGGAAGCAAAAGTCTCGATTCACTTCATCAATCAGCGGATGCTTGGTCTTTGGATGCGTGATCCAAAAGCCCATCATGCCCATGGCCATCTGGGTCATCTCATCGGCGTGCGGGTGGTACATGAAGGTGCCTGGACGGCGAGCCACGAATTCGTAGACAAAGGTCTTCCCTGACTGGATCGCTGGCTGGTTCAAGCCCGCCACGCCGTCCATGCCGTTGGGCAAACGCTGTCCATGCCAGTGGATGCTGGTGTGCTCGGGCAGCTTGTTGGTCACAAAAATGCGGACGCGATCGCCTTCCACGACTTCAATGGTGGGACCGGGACTCTGGCCGTTGTATCCCCACAGGTGGGCCTTGAAGCCAGGAGCCATTTCGCGCACGACGGGTTCTGCTACCAAGTGGAACTCTTTGACCCCCTGGTTCATGCGCCAAGGCAGCGTCCAGCCGTTGAGCGTGACCACCGGGTTGTAAGGACGCCCGGAATTGGGCACCAGCGGCGCCATGGTGTCTGGGCTTGTCTGGTACACGGGTTCTGGCAATGCGGCCATCGCCACGCGGCTCACACTCGCTGCGGCCACGGCCCCTCCGGCAATGCCAGCAAACCGGAAAAAATCTCTTCTTGAATTCATGTTTGGTTTCCTTGAGGGGATCAGTGGCCTGCGCCAGCTTCGGCAGCGGCTGCGCCACCGCCCGAGACGCCAGTGCTGGTTGGCTTGCCAATGAGGGAGGCCTGGAGGGCCGCGTCCGCTAGCCAGAACTGTTGTTCAGCGTTCAGAGCCGCCATTACCGAGTTCACCTGGTCGCGGGAGTCGGCAAGTAGTTCAAAGACGCTGATCAGCATCCCGTTGTAGCGAAGCTGGTTTTCTTCAGAGATGCTCTTACGCAGCGGGATCACTTCGTCGCGGTGGTGGCGCGCGATGTCGTATGCCGTGCGATAGGCTGAGTAGCTTTCGCGCAGGTTGGATCCCGCCGCGCGGGCGGTAGCTTCCAGGCGGTTGGCCGCAGCCAGGGTCTGCGCGCTCATGGCGTCGCGCCGCATACCTCCCCAATCAAAAATGGGCAACTGCAGGCTGATCTCAAAGCCTCGTCGCGTTGAGTGGGTGTTCTCGGCCGCATCGAAGACAGAGTCGCGCCGTACTCCCAGTTCAATGTCCGTGAAGGTCGTGATCGTGTTCCAGCCTTGCGCGCGTGCGGCTGCGTCGTAATCGGCCTTCGCGATCTGCAGATCCAGCCGACCCTTCGAAGCCTGACGGCCAGCGTCCGATGGAGACAGCGGCTCCTTGGGAAGTGTGGGAAGGCGTTCAGGCAACTTGAGCTGTTGGGCTTGGCTATCGTCCAGGCCTAGCAGCCGCACCAGCTCCTCACGGGCTGCCGTGACCTGGTGCTGCGCACTGGCCAGCTGGGTCGCAGTGTCGGCGTAGAACGCTTGCTGGCGCACACGATCGAGCTTGTTGAAATTGCCCACCGACTGCATGCGTTTGGCCAGTTCGGCGCTGGCCTGGGCGCTGGCGACGACCTGTTGGGTGTAAGTCAGGGTCTGTTGCGCCGCAACAGCGCGGACCCAAGCCTGGCGCACCTGCGTCACTTGGTCCACCACGTCGCTACTCAGGCGTAACTGGGTCTGCTTGATCCGCTGCTCGGCAATACCTTTGCGTGTTGGCAAGGTCAGCAGATCCAGCAGGCCGAAGGACAGGAGGCGACCGATCTCCGTCTCGCTACCCAGGCGAACCCGCTCCAGGCTCAAAATGGGGTTGGCGATGCGTCCGGACTGGGCTGCAGTGGAAGAGTCCGCCCAGTTTTGGGCCACGATGGCCTGCAGGGACGGGCTATTGACCAGGGCGAGTTGAACGGCATCCTGTTGACTGAGCGGCTTTGCCAGCAAGTCCGAGGCGCGTTGGCGCAAGGCATCTTGCTCATTCCGGTCCCGGGCCAACGTGAGTTTGCCGTCGGTGAAACTGTTTGCCGCCGCGTTGGCGCTGGAGAGGTTTTGCTCCAGATTCACGCTGGCGCAGCCAGACAATACCGCAACTGCGGCCACGGCGATCACGATCTTGGCGCGGGGCATTTGCACTGGTCGGCTCATTGTTTGCCCCCGTGGTGTGCGTCATGGCCTTGGGCTGGTTGGTCCTGGCCCGCTGCGGGTGCGGACTGGCGCATTTCCTTGGCATAGGCCCGCCATCCTCCGATTTCACCCACCTTGTCGTTGGCGGCCTTCCACGGCTGGACTGATTGCTCCTTGTAGACCTCATAGCCCGCGAGAGCTGATCGGTACGAAAGTTGGTAGTCCACCTTTGGGGGGGCATCGTCCGGCATCTGAGCAAGTGCCAGCGAAGGTGCCAGCAATGCTGCGGCCAGCCAAGGGATTGAGTTAAGTCGTGAAAGCCAAGAATTTCTCATAGATTCACCATGCGTTTTGATGCAACGCATTGTGTGAGTTATTAGCTTCCAAAGACATAACGGATTGATTACATATTTGTCATGTTCAAGAAAGGCGCAAATCTGCGGGCACACTGGCGGCCACTCGCAGCGCCAAGGAGGTCTCGTGAAGATACTGATCGTTGAGGACGAAATCAAAACCGGGGAATACCTGCGCCAAGGCTTGCGTGAAGCGGGATTCAACGCTGATCTGGTTCACAACGGTGTCGATGGCCTGCGTCTGGTTCAAGAGGAGGATTACGATCTCGTGATCCTGGATGTGATGCTTCCTCGGATGGACGGCTGGCAGGTCCTCACCAATATGCGTCGTCGAGGCCTTGAGATGCCCGTGTTATTTCTCACGGCAAAGGACCAGGTTCAGGATCGCGTCAAAGGCCTAGAGTTGGGCGCAGACGACTATCTGGTCAAGCCGTTTTCTTTTGCCGAATTGCTGGCAAGGGCACGGACCATACTGAGGCGCGGCCGCAGTGGCGCCGAGGTGACTATTCTGCAGGTGGCAGATCTTGAACTGGACCTTCTGCGGCGTCGAGTCAGCAGGTCCGGCAAACGCATCGACCTCACACCCAAGGAATTCGGGCTGCTGGAGCTGCTGATGCGTCGCCAAGGGGAGGTTTTGCCTCGCTCTCTGATCGCGTCGCAGGTGTGGGACATGAATTTCGACAGCGATTCCAACGTGGTCGAGGTGGCAATGCGCAGGCTTCGGGCCAAAATTGACGATGCCTATGACGCCAAGCTGATTCAGACGGTGCGAGGCATGGGTTATGTGCTTGAGGCACCCCAGGAGAATGTGTGATAGCTCGGTACTCGCTCACGACACGACTGACAGTCTTTTTTACGCTGGCTTCCGGGCTCGTGCTTGTTGGCCTGGGGACACTTGTTGCCATTTCCATTGACCGGCATTTTGTGGAACTCGACCGCGATGCTCTGCGCGACAAAATTCACCTCACACGTGAGGTGATAGGAAAATCCACGTCACCGCAGGACCTCAAAATTCGGCTGGACGACGTTTTGCACAGCCATGAGGGCCTTTTTGTCAGCGTTTTCCGTGACAGAGATCCGCTCTACGCGACTCCGGATTTCCAGTTTCCAGAGGACCTCATCGCCCAGACCCAGCAGGCCCGACTGGGGGTTGCATCCTGGAAAACCGCAGAGCGGGAGTACCGAGGAATGTCAGCATCTGTGACGTTGCCAGGTTCCGCCGAGCCGCCGCTGCAGGTTTGGGTGGCAGTTGACATTGCCCACCACAAGCACTTCATGTACGCCTTGATTCAGACGCTAGTGGGTTACGTGGCGTTAGCCACTCTGGTGGCGGGAATACTGGGTTGGTGGGCCGCAAAGAATGGCTTGGCCCCACTTCGGACCATGCGGTCTCGCGCCATGGCGATCACGGCGCAGCGGCTGGACGAGCGGATGCCAACCGAGGAGTTTCCGGTGGAGATGGCCGACCTGGCGACCACCCTCAACGAGATGCTCCGGCGCCTGAAGGAGGAGTTCGACCGGTTGTCCGAGTTTTCTTCGGATCTGGCCCACGAGTTGCGTACGCCGATCAACAACCTGATGACGCAGACACAGGTCACGCTCAGCCAGCCTCGCTCCTGCGGGGAGTATCAGGACATACTGGCCTCTAACGCCGAGGAGTACCAGCGTCTGGCCCGCATGGTGGCGGATATGTTGTTCCTGGCGAAAGCCGACCACGGACTCATTCTTCCCAGTACGGAAAAAATTGCTGTCCACGACGAAGCACAGGCCCTGTTTGACTTCTACGAGGCCCTTGCCGAAGAAAAGCAGGTCGGTCTGCAGCTTATTGGGGCGGCAGAGATCACTGGCGATCGGTTGATGCTGCGTCGGGCGCTGAGCAATCTCCTGTCCAACGCCATTCGCTATACCCCCCCTGGAGAACAGGTGGTCGTTGACATTCAAGGGGACGTTCACGGAACCACCGTGGATGTAGTCAACACTGGACCTTCCATCGACGCGCAGATGATCCCCCGCCTTTTCGACCGCTTCTTTCGGGCAGACAAGTCGCGCAAGCAACTGGACTCCGACGGTGCGGGCTTGGGCTTGTCTATCACCCAGGCGATTGTTCATGCGCACCGAGGCCGCATCTCTGTGAGTTCGGCCGATGGCAGGACTTGTTTTTCGATGTATTTCCCCAGTGCTCAGAACATTGGCAAGCGCCTCACAACAGATGCATGACCCCCTGGCCACCCTCATTGACTGCTGGAAGGCAGATCCCAGCAGCACCTACAACACCTGGTTCCTGTGGGACCAACGGATCAAGAACTTCCGTTCGATTCGCCGAGGCATCGCACAGGTGGTGGAAGACATCCGCGCTGGAACATTTGGCAATGCCTACCGTGGCTCTTCGCTGGAGACGATCGTGGGTTCTGTGGCGGAGCAGCGCCAGATTTTCAAAGGTGCGGACCACGCGTTCCTCTGGAAACCCAAGCTGAGGATTCCGGACATCTACGAAAACACGAGTAACCAGCTCGCCTTCGCAGATCTCCTTCACACCTGCGATCACTGCGATTGCGCAGAAGACGTCGTTGCCGCCATACAGCGCATCGATGCAATCGGCATCAAAGGCTTGGGCCCAGCAGTCGCCAACTTGCTGTATTTCATCCACCCAACGCTGCTCTCTCCCTTTAACACTGCCATTGTCAATGGTTTCAACGCAGTGACTGGCGGGCGCGTGAAGCTCGGACGTTGGGACCACTATCTCTCTATGCGGGAGGGCTTGCTGCGCTTGAACGCGCAGTACCGGCTGAAACTATCGAATGATCTCGGTGCGATTGCGGGACTCATGTTTGACATTGGCAGTGGCCGATATGCAGCGCCGCCACAAGCAATGGATGCGGCGACGGCGACACTCTGGCAAGAAGACCTTGAACGTGTGCGGCTGGAATCCACCGCATCGCAACGGGAGATGTCCCAGGCGACCGAAAGCGATGCGACCCACACGGGTATTCAGGCTTCATTGCGCGATCTGGGCAAGTCTCTCGGGTTTGATGTCTGGATAGCGTCCAACGACCGGGGTCGCTCCTACGGCAGCGGCCTTTTGGGAGACGGATGTCTGGCGCAGTTGCCTGCCAGCGTGGACAGGGGACTGGAGTCGATTCGACTCATTGATGTCGTATGGATTGATACTCAGACATCGCAGGTCGCGGCCGCATTTGAAGTCGAGCACACCACGTCCATCTATTCGGGGATCGTGCGAATGCTCGACCTGGCCTTGGGCACGTCGGTTGCAGTCAACTGTGCATTGTTTCTTGTGGCTCCAGACAATCGCAGAGACAAGGTCGCTGAACAACTTCAAAGGCCTGCATTCTCCCGCGTTTCGGAGTTGGGAATCCGGTACCTGCCGTATAGCCAACTGGAGCAGAACCACGCTTTGATGAGCCGTTTTGGTTCCAGTATCAAGCCGCTGCTGGAGATTTCGCAGCGGCTGTGAGACCCGGTTCTTTGGCATGGTGCGGTTCGCCTGGGTCTGGCTCCTTCGGCCTCGGGTTCGATTCACGGCGATGTCGGCAAGATGAAGCGCCTGTTATCCCGAACGGGGGGACTAGCTGGTAATAACTTGCGCTGCGAAAGCTACAGGTCTGGCGCCAGAAACTACGATGGACCATCACCTTGGTAGAGATCTCCAAGGCGGCACTTCGCAAATTCTTCGTCCAACCATGAGGTCCTCGACATGAACGTCACTACCAAGCCATTGGATGCTCTGTCGCCAGTCGGTTTGTTGGGAAACTCTGTGTCCACAGCACCGAGCATCCAAGGGGGCGGTTTTCTAGACGCCATGAAGCAGGCGCTGACAATCACAAGCCAATTGCAAGGTGAATCGGGTCGGCTGAGTCGAGAGGTCACACTTGGCAACCCCACGGTCAGCTTGGAAGGGACCATGCTCGCTGGAGTCAAGTCGAATATTGCGTTCCAGGCGACCTTGCAAAGCCGCAATCGAATTGTCCAGGCCTACACCGATGTGATGAACATGCAGGTCTGATCCTGAGCGAGTTGTAAGACAACGGTCGTGCGCACCTGCTGTCGGGGCCGTGGGCATGCTTTGCATTCAAGCTGGAGGCGGCCCTTTTTTGGCAAGGCTCCTCCAGCTCAGCCGCTGACCCCCTGGGAAAACTCACTGCAACCGTGGCGCCTTGGAGGATTCGTCCGAGGTGGTGGCCATGGCCGCATGCTGCGCTGCGTGATAGCGGTCCGGATAGATTTCGTTGAGCTTGCGGCCGTCTTCGCCCACAGCGACGACTTCGCCTTCGCGGATGGCGCGTGCCAGCTCGCTCTTTACCTGGTCACGTGTCTTCAGCGATTTGCCTGTCACGATGGGATAGCGGCCTGACATCAGTTCATTGCGTTTGACGCCGAATTCACCGGCCACCATGATGTCGCCTGTACGGATAGCCTGCTCCAGCTCGTCCCGCACTTGCTCTCGGGATTTGCCGACCTGAGTCGAAGTAGCCACGGGATAGGCGCCAGGATTGATCTGCTTGAGCGTAAGACCCGATTCGCCAAAGGCGAGCATGTCGCCGCTCTGCTGAGCCTGCGCCAATTCAGCACGGACTTGCTCGCGCGTCTTACTGACCACTTGGTCCGAAGCAAATGCAGGGGCTGCGATAAGAGAGAGGACGATGAGGGTGGACTTGAGTTTCATGATGGGATTTCCTTCTTGATAAATGGAGATGGTTTGAGTGCAGCTGCAGGCCGGTCTTGGAGATTCGCGGTAGTGGGGATGGTTCGGGGTTCAGGGCAGTTGGCTGGCGTTGACCCAACCTGCCTCGCCTCCGAGATCGCGCATGCCATCGCTGGTCACGGGATTGCGCTTGGCGGCCTGCAACTCATCCAAGACTTGCTGGCGGGTCTTTGTCAGCTTGGGGCCAGGGACGAGCGGATAAGTAGCCGGGTAACCACGGCTGATCCAGTACAGAGAACCGTCCTTTTGCGCGGCCAGTACGGTGCTTTCGACAGCTTGACGGCTGACTGCGTTGCCCAGGTGGTCGGGGGCCAGACTCACGCCTTCTTCCTGACTTGGGCTTGCGTGGTAGACCGAAGTAGCGAAGGACGCTGTAGCGAATGCAGCGAGACTGGCGACGAGGATGGCAGTACGAATTTTCATGATGGTCTCCTGTGGCGCCGGATGCCCGATATGGTCCATCCAGGTGGCGTTTTTCTGCGCCACGGAGAGAAGTCTAGAACCCGCACCCCTACGAAGCGGTGACCTCCCGATTACGCTTTTGACAGGTTTGGGGCGAGGTGAAAAGTGCAGAGGGATCTGGTTCGAGATACGGTCTATGCCTCCTCACCGGGATGAAGCACCCGATGAACATTGCATGTTCCGTATATTTCGAAAACGTCATCCGCACTACAGCTTCTCGTTCGTCCCCCTAGCCCAAAATCCTCTTCCACACGCCGCCCATTGATGTCTTGTATCCGCGTGTAGCCGTCGGCCCAGCTGACGTTTTAATGACTGATGAGGAAAGTAAGACCATGTACAAAAAGATGATTGTGTCTATGTTGGTCGCAGCAGCGTCGCTGGCGTCTGCGACCACGTTTGCCGCACCTACCGACAACGAGGTGCGCGTTGAAGCGTCGGCCACCAGAGTTGCGACGGAGGATGGAAAAACGCGCTACTGGAGCCATCCAAGATTGGGCATGATCAAAGTCGATGCCGCAGGCCGCATGCTCGCTGCGCGATCAAACACTGGGGAAGCCGAACCATCTGGCGTTCTTTCTGGCATCCGATCGTCGCGTGTGCGCTGACGCCTTGTGGCGTAAGAGGTACCACAGCTGGGCCCGTAGTGCACTGCATGGTGGTTACGTCAGCTTTGAAGGGCTGTGATTGGACGGCAGCCGTGCGAATAGGCGTAACAAACAGCCTTGGCGAAGACTACTTGGTCGAATATGACATCTAGATTACGACCCTGAAACCTCTTCGTCATCTTGCACCGAAATTGCGGCAAATTGCTCGAAGGCTGAGTCAATCGTCGGCGCGAGCCTACAGAACCGAATGCTTCTCGCGGCGGAAGATGGATGCTCCTTGCAGCCCGCTGCGTAGGATCAAGTTCAACTTTTTGAGCCATCCAAACCTATCAGGAGATCCAGATGAATCACACCCCGAACCCCTACATGTCTTGCATCAATGCTTGCCGGTCGTGCGCGACGGCTTGCCATCAGTGTTTCGCAGAGTGCCTCAAGGAGGAGGACGTCAAGATGATGGCCCGCTGCATTGCGCTGGACGCGGACTGTGCGGCCGCTTGCAGCTTAGCTGCCGATGTGATGGCGCGCCGAAGCGAATACGCCGAGGCGATTTGTGCGCTGTGCGCGCAGATCTGCAAGGCCTGCGGCGATGAGTGCGCTAGGCACGAAGCCGAGCATTGCAAGGCATGTGCCGCCGCTTGCCACAAATGCGCTCAAGAATGTGCCGCCATGGCCCACGCAGATTGACGCTGTTCAAGGAGCCCACCATGAGATTTCTGCACCCACCCTCGAAAACCGTCTCGGCAACCGCCTTTCTTGCATGCGCGTTGGTGGTTCCCTTGTCGTTGCACGCCCAGTCTGCCCCACACGCTGGCATGAAAGGCGCTGCCATGGATCAGACGATGCCTGCAGGCAAGATGGACATGAAGTCCATGATGAAAGAGAACAACGACAAGATGGCGTCCGTGAAGACGTCAGGCAATCCCGATGTGGATTTCGCGCAAATGATGCGCATCCACCATCAAGGTGCCATCGACATGGCGCAGAGCCAATTGCGCGATGGAAAAGATCCCCAACTACTCAGCATGGCCCAGGACATTATTTCCGCGCAAAAAAAGGAAATCGCTGTGCTGGATGCGTTTCTCGTTCGCAATGGCAAGCAACCCACAGCACCCACGAAATAGTTCTCTGTACTCAGCGATCGCTGCCCTGACCCTTGGACCGCTGTCGGGGAATCAGGGCAGCGTTACTCAGACGCCGTTTGCAGTGCGCATGGGGGCTGAGCAGGCACATGATCCACGTCAAGAGGACTTGTCATCAGTTTGACATTGCCACCGTGTTAAGCCTTATTGTTTCCATACGGCTCGTCACTGTCTCGACGACCTCATATGGAGAAAACCATGAACCACGATCACAGTACAGGACAATCGGATAAGGCCAGCGCTTCAATGGGCAGAAAGAGACTGATTGGCGCAGTCGTCATGCTCGCTTTCATTGGCATGTTTTTTCTTCTCAAAGAGCACTGGTCGCATGTCGCGGGCTACTGGCCGTATCTGCTCTTGCTGGCTTGCCCCCTGATGCACCTTTTCCACGGACACGGGGGGCACGGCTCCCACAACGTCGATTCGAGCAAGAAGTAATCTTGCACGGCCAAAACACCCAGGGAGGCTATCCATGTCGAATGCGCAACCGCACGAACACGTCCATCATGACCACCAGCATCATGAAGGGCATCACACGCATGTGTCGTTGCCCACGACGGGACTAAAGGATCCTGTCTGCGGTATGGATGTGACGGAACAATCGCATCACTCGACAGAGCACGAAGGGCGTCCTTACTACTTTTGCAGCGCCAAATGCAAAGCACGCTTCATGGAAGCGCCGCAAAAGTTTCTCTCGACTCCCATCAGCGAGCGCGCGCCTCAGCCTGAGCCCGAAGCGGCGCAACCGGGCACAACCTATACCTGCCCCATGCACCCTGAGGTGCAACAGGACCATCCTGGAAATTGCCCCAAGTGCGGCATGACACTGGAGCCCATGCTGCCCACGCTGGATGAGGGAGAAAACGCCGAGCTCGTGGATTTCCGGCATCGCTTCTGGTGGACGCTGCCTCTCACTGTGGTGGTTACCGTCCTGGCCATGCTTGGGCACCGGTTGCAGTGGTTCGAGATGGTCACACAGAGCTGGATTGAACTGGTGCTGACGGTACCCATCGTCCTGTGGGCGGGCTGGCCCTTCTTCTTGCGCGGTGCGCAGTCGGTCGTGAACCGCAGTCCCAACATGTGGACGCTGATTGGTCTGGGAACGGGCGCAGCATTTGTCTATAGCGTGGTCGCGACCGTTGCGCCGGGGGTGTTTCCCGCCTCGTTCCAGGCCATGGGGCGCGTGGCGGTGTATTTCGAAGCTGCAGCGGTCATCATCTCGCTCACGCTGCTCGGCCAGATGCTGGAGCTCAAGGCACGCTCGCAGACCTCGGCCGCCATCAAATCGTTGCTGGGCCTGGCGCCCAAGACAGCGCGGCGCATCGACGCCACCGGCCAGGAGAGCGATGTCCCGTTGTCCCACGTCCATGTGGGTGATCTGCTGCGCGTGCGGCCCGGCGAGAAGGTCCCCGTGGACGGTGTGGTGGTCGAGGGCAGCAGTGCCGTGGACGAAGCCATGCTCACTGGGGAGCCGGTGCCCATCGTCAAAGGGCCTGGTGATGCCGTCATCGGTGCCACGCTCAATACCAACGGGGCACTGGTGATCCGGTCCGAGCGGGTGGGCTCCGCCACCATGCTGTCGCAGATCGTTCAAATGGTTGCGCAGGCACAGCGCTCACGGGCCCCCATGCAGCGCATGGCCGACCAGGTGGCGGGCTACTTCGTGATGGCCGTGGTGGGTATCGCGTTGCTCACACTCTTCGCGTGGGGCCTGTTCGGGCCGGAGCCACGCTGGGTCTATGGCCTGGTCAACGCCGTGGCCGTGCTGATCATCGCGTGCCCTTGTGCGTTGGGCCTGGCAACACCCATGTCGATCATGGTGGCTACCGGCCGGGGGGCGACCAGCGGGGTGCTGTTCAGGGACGCGGCAGCCATCGAGAACCTGCGCAAGGTGGACACGCTGATCGTGGACAAAACCGGAACGCTCACCGAAGGCAAGCCCTCCTTCGAACGTGTGGTGGCCATGCCCGGTCTGTCCGAGGATGAGGTTCTGCGCCTGGCGGCCAGTCTGGACCAAGGCAGCGAGCATCCGCTGGCCGATGCCATTGTTCAGGCGGCCCGCGCCAAGGAGTTGGTTCTGGACAAGCCCGAGGACTTCGAGTCCGGGTCGGGCATCGGTGTACGCGGGCGTGTCTCCGGGCGCCAACTCGCCCTGGGCAACACGGTCCTCATGGAGCAGGTGGGGGTTTCTGCAGATCCGCTGCTTTCGCAGGCAGAGGCCTTGCGCGCCACAGGCGCCAGCGTGATGTACCTGGCGGCCGACGGCCAGCTTCAAGGCCTGCTGGCGGTCTCGGATGCCATCAAGGCCAGCACGCCGGAAGCGCTGGCGACCTTGCATGCGGCGGGACTGCGCATTGTCATGGCCACGGGCGACGGCATGACCACCGCCAAGGCGGTGGGGGCCAAACTGGGGATTGATGAGGTCCATGGCGAAGTCAAGCCTGCGGACAAGCTGGCCCTGGTGTCGCGGCTGCAGGCCGAAGGCCGTGTTGTCGCCATGGCGGGGGACGGGATCAACGACGCGCCCGCCCTTGCCAAGGCGGATGTGGGGATCGCGATGGGCACCGGCACCGACGTGGCGATGAACAGCGCACAGGTCACCCTGGTCAAGGGCGATCTGCGAGGGATTTCCACTGCGCGGGAATTGTCGGAGGCGACGGTGGGCAATATGAAGCAGAACCTGATGTTTGCCTTCCTCTACAACGCGCTGGGCATCCCGATCGCCGCAGGGCTGCTGTATCCCTTCACCGGATGGCTGCTATCGCCAATGATCGCGGCCTTGGCGATGAGCCTGAGTTCGGCGTCCGTGATCGCAAACGCCCTGCGGCTTCGCAAGGGCTGAATCGACTTGGCTCGCTCAGATTTGATCTAGGTTAAGTTCGCGGCCACCGCTGGGAATACCATTCGTACCATGATCTTCGCCAGAAGCACGATATCGCGCCAAGCCCGCTGGATAACCAGCGCTCTGGTGGCGGCGTTGCTTCTGATGCAGTTCGCGTTGGCGGCCTATGCCTGTCCCAAGCTGGACTCCGCAGCCCATGCGGCATCGATGCAAAAAGCGGGCATGGCCATGGAGGACTCAGTCGGCATGCCCTCCATGCCCGATTGCCACGCTATGGCGGGAACGATGGATGAGCAAGATCCTCAGCTGTGCCGAGCCCATTGTGACGGCGACAGCTTGTCTTCCCCCTCGCTCCAAGGTCTCGATCTGCAGGCGCTCGCGGCGCACGCCATCTGGGTCGCCTATGTGCTGCCTGTCATCCTGGACTCCGAGAGCCCTATTGACCCCCGGGCTGTCTACGCAGAGCTGGACAGTCGAGCGGGATCTCCCCCCATCTATCTGACCCATCAGGTCTTTCGGAATTGAACGTGCACGGCGTGTGCGCTGCCTTGCAGCGTGCGCGCAGGTCTGACTTCGTGCCCCTTCATTTCGAGGACCATCATGCCCAACATCTCCTTCGGCGCTCCCTGCGAGCGCCCGCCTGCGCAACTGCGCATTCATCCTCTCTCGCCGCGCATCCGTGTGCGCAACCTCAACCATCTGCGCCTTTGCGCTCTCGGATTCCTACTGGCCGGCATCGGCCTTGTAGGCAACCAGGCCCACGCCCTGGGGTTTGCCGAAGCCTTGGATCTGGCGGAGCAGCACAGCCCTCGTATCACGGCCCAGCGGCTGCAGATTGATGCAGCCAGCAGTACCCAGAAGTCGGCGGGAACTCTGCCGGATCCAAAGCTCTCGGTCGGGGTCGAGAACTTTCCCATCAGCGGCATGGATCGCTTCAGCCTTACGCGCGAGTCCATGACCATGCAACGCCTGGCGCTGATGCAGGAGGTTCCCAACCGTGCCAAACGAGATGCGCAGATCGCCAGCGCCCAGGCCAAGGTGGAGCGCGAACGCGCCACTCTGGGGGTCCAGCGTCTGCAGATCCGCCAGGAGCTGAGCCAAGCCTGGATCATGGCCCAGGCCATTGAACAGCGCGACCAGGTGCTTGCCGGTCTACTGAGTGAGAACCAGCGCCTGCAGGACAGCCTGCCTGCCCGCATCGCAGGGGGGACGGCCCAGGCGGGCGATCTTCTGATGGCCAAGCAGGAGGCTCTTGCGCTGTCGGACCGCAGGGACGATCTGCAGCGGGACCGATCCAAGGCCAGGGCGATGTTGCGGCGCTGGGTTGGCGCCCGCGCCGACGAGGCGCTGCAGGGAGTTCCCGGGCCGCTGAGCCGCCCTTTGGACCAGCTTCGGTCAGAGGTACACCGCCACGCGGAACTCGCGCAGTACCCCGCCATGCAAGCCATGGCCTTGGCGGAAACGCGCGAAGCCCAGGCAGAAACCAAGGGTGATTGGTCCTGGGAAGTGGCCTACAGCCGCCGCGACCGGCGCTGGGGCGACATGGTGTCCTTCCAGGTGACCTTTGACCTTCCCTGGCAACAGGAGCGACGCCAGGCACCTCAGATCAAGGCCAAGCAGCTGGAGCTGCAGCGCCTGGAAGCCGAGCAGGAAGACGTGACCCGCAGGCACCTGCAGGAGCTGGAGGACAGCGCCTCAGAGCTGGCGGCACTGAACAGCCAGATCGAGCGGCTGCAATCGGCTGGCATGGGCTTGGCACAGGGGCGCGCCGAACTCGCGCTGGCCAACTACCAGTCCGCCAAAGGCGACTTGAGCGCCGTGCTGGCGGCTCGGGCCCAGGTGCGGGAGACGCACTGGCGGCTGATTGAGATGCAGGCACAGCGGGACACCGTGATTGCCCGCCTGAACAGCCTGATCGCCGACTGAAGGAAGAACCACATGACCAATACCGATTTCAAGAAGACCGCTGTGGCCGTAGCACTGGTGGCTGCTGGCATCGCCCTCGGCTGGACCGTCTCCCAATGGCGCACCGCGAACAACCACGCACTGGGAGCCAGTCCCGCATCGACAGAAGCAGCAAAAGCCGACCGCAAGGTGCTGTACTGGTACGACCCGATGTCGCCGACGCAGAAGTTCGACAAGCCAGGCAAGTCCCCCTACATGGACATGGCCTTGGTACCCAAGTATGCGGATGAGGACAATCAGGAAAGCTCCGGCCTGAGCGTCTCCGCCCAGGCGGTGCAAGCCCTCGGCCTACGCACGGCCGCCGTGGAGCAGCGCGACATTGGATCCGATGTGGACGTGCTGGGCACGGTCCAGCTCAATGACCGGGATGTGAGTATCGTCCAGGCGCGTTCTGCAGGATTTGTGGAGCGTGTCTATGCCCGGGCCCCGGGTGACGTGGTGGCCGCAGGCGCGCCATTGGCCGATTTACTGCTGCCTGAGTGGGTGGCTGCGCAGCGCGAGTTCCTCGCTGTCCGGGCGCTCAAGGAAGAGTCGCTGACGGCCGCTTCGCGTCATCGGTTGTCACTGCTGGGCATGCCTGCCTCGCTCGTGGCCCAGGTGGAGCGCACGGGCGAACCTCAGGGCCGCTACACGGTGACCTTCCCACAAGCAGGGATGGTGGCCGAACTGATGGTGCGCCAGGGCATGACGGTCTCTGCGGGTGCCAGTCTCGTACGCGTAAACGGTCTGGCCAGCGTCTGGATCGAAGCGGCCGTTCCTGAAGCGCAAAGCGGTCCCTTGCAACTGGGGCAGGACGCCCAGGTCCGCCTGGCCGCGTTTCCGGGCGAAACCCTCAAAGCCCGTGTCGTGAGCATCCTCCCAGAGGCCAACCGGGACACCCGCACGGTGCGCGTGCGCCTGGAGCTTCCCAACCCCACCCAGCGCCTGAAAGCAGGGATGTCCGGGCAGATTGTCCTGGCGGGACGCACACAGCCAGCGTTGCTGGTGCCCAGCGAAGCAGTGATCCGAACCGGTAAGCGGGCACTGGTTTACGTGGTGGACGGCCCCGGCAAGTACCACCCCGTCCAGGTACAACTTGGCGCGGAAATCGATGACCGACTCGTCATTCAAAGCGGACTCACCGCAGGGCAGCAGGTGGTCGCCTCGGCGCAGTTCCTGATCGACTCGGAAGCCAGCCTGCGAGGCATCATGCCCGCTCAACCTCCCGGCAGCAGCGCACAACCCATCGCTGAACAGGGTTCCTCGGCCTCTGCGGCTCCGGCGTCCAAGAGCTTTACGGTGCGAGGGGTGGTCGATGAGGTCACGCCAACCGAGCTGACCCTTACCCACGAGGCCGTGCCTGAACTGAAGTGGCCCGGCATGACCATGCCATTCAAGCTGGCAAACCCAGAGCTGGCCAAGGCCCTGAAACCGGAGCAGCAGGTCAAGTTCACCTTCCAGCAGCAAGGCAAGGACTTCGTGATCATCGCCGTGGAAAGGATCAAGCCATGATCGCGCGTCTGATCCGCTGGTCGGTGGCGAACCGGTTCCTGGTGCTTCTCGCGACTGTCATGCTGACCGCTTGGGGCGTGTGGGGCGTGCGCAGTACCCCCGTGGACGCTCTTCCCGATTTGTCGGATGTCCAGGTCATCATCCGGACCTCCTATCCAGGTCAAGCTCCGCAGATTGTGGAGAACCAGGTGACCTACCCACTGGCCACCACCATGTTGTCCGTTCCGGGCGCCAAGACGGTGCGTGGCTTCTCGTTCTTTGGCGACTCCTTCGTCTACATCCTGTTCGAGGACGGCACGGACCTGTACTGGGCGCGTTCCCGCGTGCTGGAATACATGAACCAGGTGCAGGGGCGGCTACCCGCCACGGCAAAGTCATCGCTTGGCCCCGACGCCACCGGGGTCGGCTGGATCTACCAGTACGCGCTGGTGGACCGTACCGGCAAGAACGACCTGGCCCAGTTGCGTGCCCTGCAAGACTGGTTCCTGAAGTTCGAACTCAAGAGCCTGCCCAATGTCGCGGAAGTGGCCTCAGTGGGCGGCATGGTCAAGCAGTACCAAGTGGTGCTTGACCCCATCAAGCTCGCTGCCCAGGGGCTGACTCAGGCACAGGTCCGCGAGTCCATCCAGGGCGCTAACCAGGAAACGGGTGGGTCGGTGCTGGAGTTGTCCGGGGCCGAATACATGGTGCGCGCCAGCGGCTACCTCAAGACGCTGGACGACTTCCGGGCCATCCCGCTCGTGTCGCGCGCCGGGATTCCGGTGCGCCTGGGCGATGTCGCTACGCTCCAGATCGGGCCGGAGATGCGGCGCGGTATTGCCGAACTCGACGGCGAGGGGGAAGTGGCCGGTGGCGTGGTGGTCCTGCGCTCGGGCAAGAATGCCCAGGAAACCATCAAAGCCGTCAAGGCCAAGCTCAACGAGCTGCAAAGCAGCCTGCCCCAGGGCGTGGAGATCGTGACCACCTACGACCGCAGCGCACTCATTGAGCGGGCGATCCAGAACCTCACCACCAAACTCGTGGAAGAGTTCATCGTGGTGGCCGTGGTGTGCGTACTGTTCCTGTGGCATTTGCGCTCTGCGCTGGTCGCCATCATTTCTCTGCCTCTGGGGATCATGGCTGCGTTTCTGGTGATGCGCTACCAGGGCATCAACGCCAACATCATGTCCCTGGGCGGCATTGCCATTGCTGTGGGCGCCATGGTGGATGCAGCCGTGGTGATGATCGAGAACGCCCACAAGAAGCTGGAGGCCTGGCAGCACAAGCATCCCGACCAGCAGTTGGTCGGTGAAGAGCGCTGGAAAGTGATCACCGAAGCTGCCGAGGAAGTTGGGCCTGCGCTTTTCTTCTCGCTGCTCATCATCACGTTGTCCTTTGTGCCCGTTTTTACGCTGGAAGCACAGGAAGGCCGCTTGTTTGGACCGCTGGCGTTCACGAAGACCTACGCGATGGCCGCAGCTGCGGCACTCTCGGTCACGCTGATCCCGGTCCTCATGGGCTACTGGATCCGGGGGCGTATCCCTGACGAGCAGAAAAACCCCATCACGCGTGCGCTGATCGTCGTGTACCGACCTTGCCTGGAGTGGGTCTTGCATCGTCCCAAATCCACCTTGGCTATCGCCGTGCTGGCGCTGGCGACCACGATTTGGCCGCTCTCCCGGCTAGGCGGCGAGTTCTTACCCAGGCTGGACGAAGGCGATCTGCTGTACATGCCTTCGGCGCTCCCGGGCCTTTCGGCACAGCGGGCCACCGAACTGCTGCAACTGAGCAACCGCATGATCAAGACGGTTCCCGAGGTTGAGCGCGTCTTTGGCAAGGCGGGCCGGGCCGAGACCGCCACCGATCCAGCGCCTCTGGAAATGTTCGAGACCACGGTGAAGCTCAAGCCCAGAGACCAATGGCGTCCAGGAATGACGCCCGAGGGTCTGATCGAGGAGCTGGACAAGGCCGTCAAGATTCCTGGCCTGTCCAACATCTGGATTCCACCCATCCGCAACCGGATTGACATGCTGGCCACCGGCATCAAGAGTCCCATCGGGGTCAAGGTGACCGGCAACGACCTGAAGGTGATCGACGGGATCGCTGCCCAAGTCGAGCAGGTCGCCAAGGGCATTCCGGGAGTGACTTCGTCACTGGCCGAGCGCCTGACCGGGGGGCGCTATGTCGATGTCCGCATCGACCGCACAGCCGCAGGGCGCTACGGACTGAACGTGAGCGAAATCCAGGCCGTAGTCTCCGGGGCCATTGGCGGTGAAAACATCTCGGAAACGGTCGAGGGCTTGGCCCGCTTCCCGATCAACCTGCGCTATCCGCGTGAGTGGAGAGACTCGCCCGAACGCTTGGCCCAATTGCCCATCTCCACCCCCATGGGGCAGCAGATCACGCTGGGTACGGTGGCCAGCATCGCCATCACCGATGGGCCACCCATGCTCAAAAGCGAGAACGCCCGCCCATCGGGCTGGGTATATGTCGATGTGCGGGGGCGCGATCTGGCTTCCGTGGCCAATGAGCTGCGCGATGCCGTGAGCCGACAGATCAAGCTGGAGCCCGGGGTCAGCATCACGTACTCAGGCCAGTTCGAGTACCTGGAGCGGGCTAATGCCCGCCTGAAAGTAGTGGTGCCTGCCACCTTGCTGATCATCTTCGTGCTGTTGTACTTGACCTTCTCGCGCATGGGCGAGGCGGGACTGATCATGGCAACGCTGCCATTTGCGCTCACTGGGGGCATCTGGTTCCTGTACCTCATGAACTACAACCTTTCGATCGCCACCGGTGTGGGCTTCATCGCCCTGGCGGGGGTCGCGGCTGAGTTCGGGGTGGTCATGCTCATCTACCTCAAGCAGGCACTCGCAGAGAGATGTCCAGACGGCAGGCAGCCCACGCTGGAAGAGCTGCTGGATGCGATCCGGGAAGGTGCTGTGCTGCGCGTGCGCCCCAAGGCCATGACCGTGGCTGTCATCCTAGCGGGCCTGGTGCCCATCGTGTGGAGCAGCGGGACAGGCTCGGAGGTCATGAGCCGCATCGCGGCCCCCATGCTGGGCGGTATGGTGACAGCGCCGCTGCTGTCCTTGTTTGTGATTCCTGCGGCCTATGTGCTGATGAGAAAGCCGAGAAAACGCGATCAGCCTGACACTGAGGCTTCGTGAGGCAGGCTTAGGGCGGCCCCCTTAGGGGCGTCGAGTTTGCTGATCGAGAGGCTGCGTGGCTGTCATTTTCAAAAGACAACAGCACGAAATATCAAAAGTCGGCCGCACGGTCTTTTCTGACGTTGAAGCACCTCAGAAAACGGAAAATAAAGCACGCTAAGGCGTAGCTCCCTCGGCTACACCGCGTTGGCACTGCGCGGTTCTTTCTCCCCTTGCAGCGCAGCAATCAGCGGACATGAAACGTTCCCTTGCCGCGCATGACAGGCGCACACCAGTTCAGACAGCACGCTTTCCATGCGAGCCAAGTCGGCCATCTTCTCGCGCACATCCTGAAGTTTGTGCTCGGCCAGGCTGCTGGCTTCCTCGCAGTGGGTGCCGTCATCCAGCCGTAGCAGCTCGGCGACCTCGTCCAAGCTGAAGCCCAGCCGCTGGGCTGATTTCACGAAGCGCACCCGCGTTACATCCGCCTCGCCATAGCGGCGGATGCTGCCATAGGGCTTGTCCGGCTCCAGCAACAAGCCCTTGCGCTGATAGAAGCGGATGGTCTCCACGTTGACCCCGGCCGCCTTGGCGAAAAGGCCGATGGTCAGATCCTTCAAATTGTTCTCCATATTGCTTGACTCCGTACATTGGTACGGAAGTAAGCTTAAGCTATCCAATTCAGATTCGAAAGGACAAGCGTATGCCTGAACCTCAAAACGGGCGCGGCGCCCTCTTCACTGGAGGGCTGGCCGCCATCCTCGCCTCGGCTTGCTGCCTCGGGCCGCTGGTTCTGATCGCCTTGGGGTTCAGCGGCGCTTGGATCGGCAACTTGACGGTGTTGGAACCCTATCGCCCCATCTTTATCGGCGTGGCGCTGGTGGCGTTGTTCTTCGCCTGGCGGCGCATCTACCGCCCGGCGCAAGCCTGCAAACTGGGTGAGGTCTGCGCGATTCCCCAAGTGCGCGCTACTTACAAGCTCATTTTCTGGGTCGTGGCCGCGCTGGTTCTGGTCGCGCTCGGATTTCCCTACGTCATGCCATTTTTCTATTAATCACAGGAGTTCACTATGAAAAAACTGTTTGCCTCCCTCGCCCTCGTTGCCGTTGTTGCCCCCGTGTGGGCCGCCACCCAGACCGTCACGCTGTCCGTACCGGGCATGACTTGCTCCGCTTGCCCGATCACCGTCAAGAAGGCGATTTCCAAGGTCGAAGGCGTCAGCAAAGTTGATGTGACCTTCGAGACGCGCGAAGCCGTCGTCACCTTCGATGATGCCAAGACCAGCGTGCAGAAGCTGACCAAGGCCACCGGGGACGCGGGCTATCCGTCCAGCGTCAAGCAGTGAGTCACTGAAAACGGCACCGCAGCACATTTGACGTCATTGCCTGGCGCCACAAACGATAAAGGATCTGTTGCATGACCCATCTAAAAATCACCGGCATGACCTGCGACTCGTGCGCGGCGCACGTCAAGGAAGCGCTGGAAAAAGTGCCCGGCGTGCAGTCGGCGCTGGTGTCCTATCCGAAGGGCACAGCGCAACTCGCCACCGAGGCGGGCACGTCACCGGATGCGCTGACTGCCGCCGTGGTCGGACTGGGCTACAAAGCAACGCTCGCCGATGCGCCACCGACGGACAACTGCACCGGGCTGCTCGACAAGGTGAGCGGCTGGATGGGGGCCGCTGATGAGCGCAGTGACGGTGAACACCAGTTGCAGATCGCGGTGATCGGCAGCGGTGGAGCCGCGATGGCCGCGGCGCTGAAGGCCGTCGAGCAAGGCGCGCACGTCACGCTGATCGAGCGCGGCACCATCGGCGGCACCTGCGTCAATATCGGTTGTGTGCCGTCCAAGATCATGATCCGCGCCGCTCACATCGCCCATTTACGCCGGGAAAGCCCATTCGACGGCGGTATCACCGCGACTGTGCCTGCGATTGATCGCAGCAAACTACTGGCCCAGCAGCAGGCCCTCGTCGATGAACTCCGCCATGCCAAGTACGAAGGCATCCTGGACAGCAATTCAGCCATCACCGTTCTGCATGGTGAAGCTCGTTTCAAGGACGACCAGAGCGTTGTCGTCCGTTTGAACGAGGGTGGTGAGCGCGTCGTGATGTTCGACCGCTGCCTGGTCGCCACGGGTGCCAGTCCGGCCGTGCCGCCGATTCCGGGCCTGAAAGAGTCACCGTACTGGACGTCGACCGAGGCGCTGGTCAGCGAGACCGTTCCCGAACGCCTGGCCGTGATCGGCTCGTCGGTGGTGGCGCTGGAACTGGCGCAAGCCTTTGCCCGGCTGGGCAGCCAGGTCACGATCCTGGCGCGCAGAACGCTGTTCTTCCGCGAAGACCCGGCCATCGGCGAGGCCGTTACCGACGCTTTCCGTGCCGAAGGGATCACGGTGTTGGAACACACGCAAGCCAGCCAGGTCGCGCATGTGAACCGCGAATTCGTGCTGACCACGGGGCACGGTGAAATACGCGCCGACAAGCTGCTGGTCGCTACCGGACGGACACCGAACACGCGCAGCCTGGCACTGGACGCGGCGGGGGTCACCGTCAATGCGCAAGGGGCCATCGTCATCGACAAGGGCATGCGCACCAGCACGCCGCACATTTATGCGGCTGGCGACTGCGCTGACCAGCCGCAGTTCGTCTATGTGGCGGCAGCGGCCGGCACCCGTGCCGCGATCAACATGACGGGCGGAGATGCGGCCCTCGACTTGACCGCGATGCCGGCCGTGGTGTTCACCGATCCGCAAGTGGCGACCGTGGGCTACAGCGAAGCGGAAGCGCATCACGACGGGATCGAGACCGACAGTCGCACCCTGACCTTGGACAACGTGCCGCGTGCGCTTGCCAATTTCGACACACGCGGCTTTATCAAGCTGGTCATTGAGGAAGGTAGCGGAAGGCTCATCGGTGTGCAGGCGGTGGCCCCGGAAGCAGGCGAACTGATCCAGACGGCTGTTCTCGCAATTCGCAACCGCATGACGGTGCAGGAACTGGCCGACCAGTTGTTCCCCTACCTGACGATGGTCGAGGGCTTGAAGCTCGCGGCGCAGACGTTCAGCAAGGACGTGAAGCAGCTTTCCTGCTGCGCCGGATGAGGGAAAAAGGAGGTGTTCAATGAACGCCTACACAGTGTCCCGGCTGGCCCTTGATGCCGGGGTGAGCGTGCATATCGTGCGCGACTACCTGCTGCGCGGACTGCTGCGGCCGGTGGCGTGCACCCCAGGCGTTCGATGACGCCGCCTTGCAACGCCTGTGCTTCGTGCGGGCCGCCTTCGAGGCGGGCATTAGCCTGGACGCACTGACGCGGCTGTATCGGGCGCTGGATGCTGCGGACGCCAACGAAGCGGCCACGCAGCTTGCCGTGCTGCGCCAGTTCGTCGAACGTCGGCGCGAAGCGCTGGCCGATCTGGAAGTGCAGTTGGCCACCCTGCCGACCGAGCCGGCCCAGCACGCGGAGAGTCTGCCATGAACAGCCCCGAGCGCTTGCCGACCGAGACACACAAGCCGTTCACCGGCTACCTGTGGGGCACGCTGGCCGTGCTCACCTGTCCCTGCCATTTGCCGATTCTCGCCATTGTGCTCGCGGGAACAACGGCCGGCGCGTTCATCGGGGAGTATTGGGGTATTGCAGCCCTCACGCTGACCGGTTTGTTTGTCCTGTCTGTGACGCGGCTGCTGCGGGCCTTCAGGGGGCGATCATGAGCGCTTCCCAACCCATTGAATGGACGGTGGCGCAACTGGCGCTGGCGGTTGCGGTTGCGGTTGCGGGCGGTCAGCTTGATCTGCACTACCAGCCGATTGTCGATTTGCGTAGTGACCAGATTGTCGGCGCGGAAGCCCTGTTGCGCTGGCGTCACCCGATGCTCGGACTGTTGCCGCCGGGCCAGTTCCTGCCCGTGACCGAATCGTCTGGCCTGATGCATGAAATCGGTGCTTGGGTGCTGGGCGCAGCCTGCCGTCAGATGCGCGACTGGCAGGCGCTGGCATGGCAACCGTTCCGGCTGGCCGTCAATGTTTCGGCGAGCCAGGTGGGGTCTGACTTCGACGGGTGGGTACCAGGTCAGCGGCGCCCCCCCTGTCGCTATCGCTGAAAACTGAAGATCCGATAAGAGCACCGTCGCCGCCATCAATGGCACCCAATTGAGCTATCGATCAAGCATGGATGCAAAGGAACCGAACACATTCCCACTTCTGAAATGCGTAGTGCTTGCGGGCGGCAGTAACGGGCTCAGGGGGAACGCGCCTTGCGCTGGTCGATTCAGGAAGGTGGTTTACAGAATCTCAATGAGATTTTGTGGCGAGCGCCCCTCAGGACGCTCGCGGGGGAGGCTACCTGGATGGCATGGCCGCCTGGCGGTCCACCATCATTTGCATCATTTGTTCCATCATGGCCATGCGGCGCTCCATTTGAGCGTGCATGCCCATCATGCCGCCTCCCATGCCCGAGTTTCCAGATGCTGCAGGTGCGGCAGGTTTGGCCTGCGCCCCTTGCTGCATCATCCCCATACCCATGCCACCAGAATTACCTGCACCCATCATGGTCATACCGGACTGCATGAGCTTCATGTGTTCATCCATCAGCGCAGAACGTTCGGCGGGAGTCTTGGCCGCCTGCATTTTTTTGTGCATTTCCTGCATCGCCGTCATCTGACGATCAAAGGCGTCCGGTGTCGGCGGGGTGGTAGCTGCCGGGGCAGACTGGGTGGTTACGCCACCGCTCTGCGCATCACCGGGGTGGTGGCCTGCGTGTTCGTCCGCAGGTTTTGGAGATTGCGCGACGGCACAGCCCGCCACGAAAAGGGTTGTCAACAGCCCAGCGACGATATTCAGACGCATGATGGTCTCCTTGTTGGTTCAACTGCAGCATGACGACGTACGGTTCGCAGCACCTTGATTCACATCAACAGAGGTTGTGGACCGAGACGAACAGCAGCAGCCACCGGTTGTTCGGCGCGATGAAGTCGCCACCACGGCGTCTGCTTTGTATCCGGCACGCTCAATTGCAGAGCGAACAAGCTCTACAGTGTCGTCTTCGGCTTGCCCAGGAACGCGGACCTGCCGCGCGGCCACATCGATTTCTACTTCGACGCCTGCTGGCAGTTGGGCCTGAGCTATTGCTCGACGAATACGCTGAGCACAACCGCCGCACGTCATATCAAGAACATTGAAATGGACCATGTGAGCCTCCTTTGGTTGATTCACGTTTTGACTATGAACCTTGCCACGGTGGGAAGGTCAAGGTCTCACGGAATTCAATCGCATAGAAGACCGGAAAGCAGCAAACGAACCCAGTGCTGGTGGTGTCTCTACGAGCTAGAACGCTCGCGCCTTGGGTGAACGATCGTCGAAAATCTCCATCTCAGCCGAGGGGAAGGACACCTTTGGCGCCTTGCGCCTTCACGCCGTGTGCCTAGCGCGCAGGCGCCACCATGGCGGTGGCAATTGCCAAATGCTGGGCTGGCCCTGTACCTGCCTGAGAGAGAAATCCCTCGGCGAACGAGAAGTTTTTAGCAGATCGAACCACATGCGCTTGGAATGCAAGCGACTCGTTGACAAGTGCAAGGGACAAAAATTTGACCGACAACTCCAGGGTGACGATGACCTTGGAATCGTAGTGACCCAGACCGGCAAGCACGAAGGCCGCATCAAAACCTGCGGCGATAACGCCGCCATTGATTGCGGAGGTTCCTCCACCTCCCTGAAGGCCAGATTCGATTTTGGTGAAATTGATGATCGCCAAGCCTGGCTCTTCGAACGCCCCCCTAAACCCAAACCAAGCAATTTCTTTCCTGGCGTTGAATTGAGCCAATTGCTCTTCGCGCTGAGTGGAGACTAGGCGAAACGGGATGGTCGGACTATGCATGGGAAAGCGGTGGTGCGTTTACCGTCCAAATGTACATTGAGGGCTCGTCAAAATGTACATTCAGGATGCGTCTAACCTTGCATCCAAGACACTTGCGGCGGGGGTTTTCTCGAATGAAGATTCGATAGTTGGACCGTTGTTAAGTCCACCGTACCCCGCGAGCTGCTATGGGGTTCTGGCCGACAAGGCCACATGACAGCTGCGCAATTTTTCCCTCAGTTCGTGTTGTACCTCGGGGTTGGACAAGCCCGTAGTTCCCTCGCATGCGACCAGGTTTTGCCGACAGGAGTCAGGCCAATCTTCCAGATCGTCATCGAGCGCTATCCACTGCTGGGGTTTTCTACGCTGAGCGTCTTCTTGAACTTGCACGCCCCGGGGCGTGGTGCGGAACATGGACAGGTTCCATGGGTCCACGCCATGCACACGTCTGTGGTATGTCCCGCCAATAAACCGAGCACGCAAGGACGCTGGAAGGCGCTTAAGGGTTGCGCTGTACCCGGGGCGAATGCACCAGGTGCTACTCAGTACCAGGGCAACGGTTGGGTGGGGTTGGAGCACCGACTCCAGGATTGGAACCCATTCGAACAGCGAATGCCCTGCAGCCTCATACGGGCTCATGTAGATGCCCTTGCGTGGATGCCCGAGTGCCAGATCGTGATCACCAGCACCTGGCGCCTGGAACAGGCCTATGAGGATCTATTGGAAAGGTTCTCTCCGGACATTGCCGCCATGATCGAAGGTGTTACCCCCAGATATTGCGATCTAACGAACGTCCCGAATACGCTGGTGGGGTACGAGCGGGAGGCCGAGTGCCATGCCTGGCTTTGGGCCAACGATGTGCCACATCGCAGATGGGTGGCGGTGGATGATCGATCGTGGCTCTATCGGCCGTTCTGCAAGTCGTTGTTTTTGGTCGATGGGCGAACGGGACTCACGCAGGCCACCGGTTCACAACTGACAGCTCGTCTTCAAACCACACTTTGAAAAGACTGCCAGGAGTGCAGACCACCTAGCCTCAGAAAACACAAATCTAGGGTTAACCCGAGCATCCTAACCGGGTAATCTGCACCGAAAGTGAGATCACCCCAAACACCGATGCCGTCGTGCACCAGCACCTTCATGCGGTTGGCTCTTCTGTTGGCGAACAGGTAGGCGTGGTGCGGGCGCGCTGCGCCGAAGACCGACACCACACGCGCCAGCGCCGTTTCGGTGCCCGCTCGCATGTCCAGCGGTTCGGTGGCCAGCCATAGGGCATCGACCCGGATCATCTCAGCCATTCGCGCAGCCACGCTGCACACGACGCCGCATCTTCCAGTGGCCAGTTCACGGTGACCACCCCGGCACTGCGTCGAACCTCAACGTGGATCGAGCGCGCCACGGGCGGCGATCTGGTGTCAGCAGCAGGGCTAGGTTCAACTGGTAGTGGAAGATTCAATGCAACGAACTCATTCCGGGGCACTGGCAATAGGGAGTCCGCTTGCTCGCGCATCCAGCGATGAACGATGTTGGCGTTGACCCCGTGTGCGAGTGCCACGCCGGCCACGGACGCGCCGGAGACCTGGCATTCGGCCACGATCTGGGCTTTGAGTTCTGGGGAGTAATAGCGACGCTTGGGACGTTGGGCGATCGCTTCGTTCGCCATGATGTGCATGATCTTCATCGTGCACACGATGCCTCGGCGCTGGGTCTATCTCAAGATGGGATTGCCGGACGCTTACTCCAGCGCGTCAAGCTGGACGGGTCGATGGGCAACTCGGTCTGCAGGTAGGTCTCGCCACAGAAGAGCTGCCAGTACGGGTTCTCCACCCAGGTGTTGACCACGGCTTCGTCGGAGGCATCGAAGGTGTGCTGCAGGTACAGCAGCCCAGCCACCAGGCGCGGAGCCAAGGCTGGACGGCCACGACCGGAGGTGAACGACACCGCGAAGGTGCGCTCGATCTCGGCCCAGTCGATCAGCGCGGCCAGCCTGACCAGTGGGTGCTTCATGTTGAGCTGCTCGTCCAGCCGCGGACGGAACAGCTCGCCGGACTGCGGCTGCGAAGGCTTCGGACCCATCGTACTCCTCGGAGCGATTTGCAAGAAAACAGGTACTGGCAAAACCATACCTTGCAAATCCTGCACCCATCAATCAGCAGAACTACGTGTCAGATCAAGGGCTTGCAGATTGTTCAGGGCGGACCAAGTAGACACGGAACGCATGGTCACCTTGCAGTGTACTTTGTGGTCAAGTGCATCTAGCTTCCGCAGCAATATACCTCTGCCGTCACATGCCTCCTGTATGGCCACTAAGACAATTGCTTTTAAAACGGTTGGTCCTGTGGGTAATCGTCAATTTAGTCACTTTTGCTGCATCACTTAATTGATGTCTCACTTTTTAGGTTCAGCCGACGAGTGAATTACGCCCTGTCGTCATAATTTATGTGTTTGATGGTGCTGTAAATGCCGTCGTGGCCCCCTCGAAGTTCTAGGCGCTGAGAAGGTCGGGTTCGTCGGGGGTACGATATCAGCATCGGTGGCAAGCCGTCTCCGCAGAGCAGTTGAAGCATTTTATTCGGATAATTATTCGCGATATTTGACTAGAAGATGTTGCTTTTATTAATTCAGAGGTTTTTAATCGGCTCGGTTGAGGCGGTGTAATCTGGTTATCTGCTCTGGATCTGTGTTAAAAGATTCACGAATTGCTTGACGACTTAATCCACTTGAAAGCAATTCGATTGCAGAGCGCGCGTGTTCCCTGTTACGGGAAGTCGTGTTGAGCCCTGCCGCTAGCAGAACTGTTGTAGGCGTCATATTTACCCCTGCAAGAGCTAACGCTTGTGCTGCCCACAGTGCCAATCTACGATCTTTGTCGGCGTTGATTTTGCTTATCATCGTGTGCAGCCTACTGCCGGGTGGGGTTGCTCTGGTAATTGAAGAAACTCCTCTTGAGGATAGTTGAGAAAGTCTCGATCTGGTGATCTTATGAGGACGCCGTTCTATGCGAATCGCCTTCATTAATGCGAATGCGAGGTCTCTTTCAATATCATTTATTTTTGAATTTTTATGTTCTTTTTTTCTGTTGGTGGGAGTGCTCAAATTTTTGGAGTCAGGGGTTTTTCCTGATGTGAGTTTGGTGATCGGTTTGAGTGGGTGGTCTGTAAAATCTGATGGGCTTAATTTTGCAGTGCTTATCAGCCAGTCCTGGTCCCTTACAATTGCTCTAAAGAGCGGGCGCGATGCACTGGCGAATATTTTTTTAAAATCTCCATTTTTCTTTAATAGTCGGGCTAACTTCTCTCTGTCGCTATCAATGGGCGGCAGTGTTTTCAACTTTGGACACCATCTTTTAATCGAATCTGGATGATGGATCCTCAGGAGCCAGTAGAGTCGAGGGTGAGATCTCTGGAATTTCGTAGCCACCTCGCCTGGGTATGCTTTTGAAAAGTTGAGGAGGACTTCTTCGGCGTGCTTCAAACCGTAGACGTACTTCGGACTCCTTTGCTTGATGTGAATGCCGACAGTTCTTTTTTTTGAAATTAATAGTGCGGATTCGTCGAAGGTTAGTCCAGCGGCAGTGAAGAGGGATGCAAAGTCCTCAGCTTTAAACCTCCCCAAATCCAGATTGAGTCTGAGATGGCAGTCGCTGCTCGGCGGCGCGATAACGAATTTGTGAGGAGAAATGCTGATTGGCTTACCGTAAACTTTGATAAGAGATTTGATATATCCTGTGGAGAAGTCATGCGGCGATAGTCCAAGAGCTTCGCTGGCGGCGGACTTGACTTGAGCGTGCGACCACAGTGAATTTTTAGAAAAAATTGAATCCGCACAAAATTTACTCAATCGCTTGAAGGCACTGCTTACTGGCGATTTTCTGACCGGCAATGACCGTAGATCCGCGCCGCATTCGCAGACGATGGGCATAGGTCGAAGTACCATTCTGTTAATTGGCACAACAAGCATTTTGCACTTGGGGCATGAAATTCTTAACCATTCTTCATGAACTGTGCATGTCAATGCGGGCTGCATCTGATGAATTCGATGAAGATAGGGCTCACCGTATTTTTTGAAGTCCTCATCAAGACAGGATGGACAGAAACGCACAGCGGGTTGGTGATTGCAAGGAATGAATCCAAGGGACCGAAGTCTCCCACTTCGTGTTCCATACCCCGCTGTCTCTAGGTCCAGCGGTCTCTTGTGAGCCGTGTTGAATACTCGAAAGAATTGACTTGTAGTTAACCTATCGGTGACTTCATTTCCTGGTAGCCCCATTTGATCGGTGATGAATGCTACGACTGCAGGATGAGGCGGGCTTGCCTGATAAATTGAAAGATTGGGACTGAGGTGGGCTACAGAATTTGATATTTTTCGAAAAACACTCTCACCATTGTGAACTACAAATCTTGTGAGAACCGAGCACAGAACTTCGTCTGGGTAAGGGGTGGGAACGTATGGCAGGAATACCATGAAGGGGCTTAGAGTGTTAGTTGGTGCCCAAGACCTTTAGGTGTGCTCGTTGATTCGTCGTTGAGCGTACGCGATAAGGTCCGCAGGCCATATACGAAGGCCTGCAGCACGCTGAATTTTCCATAATTTAATGTCGGACTCTCGTTGCACTAAAGAATCGATTGCGAAGTTAACCCTCCGAATTCTGAACGACTCAGGTGTCTCCGAAAAACGTGATAAGAGCGCCTTAAAGTGGGGTAGTTTGTCGCGGCGCCATTGAGAGGATTGCCCCAGCCCTGAGCAAAGCCGAGCTACTGAGATTCGCATGGGTGGTTCAGCCCTTAATAGCAAGATCATCCTAGTGAGAACTTTCGAGCAGAGCTCCTGATCTCGGGCCGGCCAATTCACCGTACCACGCGTGCTCACCGATTTGCGATATTGCGCATTGGAAGTAAGTAGCCAACTGCGATCATGTCGATAGAGCCAAGCATAGTCAGAAAAGCCCAGAGACCTTGCTTTGGAGATTCCCTCAACGCCAGGCGTTTTTAACACTCCCATCCACCGGTCACGCCGAGACGTTCGTTGTGCCATGAAAAGTGAACGTTGGCGGTGCAGTTTGGTGCCCTTCTCGTACGCTAATTCCCGATATATAGTTTGCACGGAAACCCCATTACGAAGGGCAATAGACTGCAATTCCAAACCTGACAACAAGTCGTGCCCTATCGAAGTTCGAGTTTGGGCGCCGACGAATTTACGACGCTCTTTCACTTCGATTTTTCGCTGTCTACGATACTTGACGATGGTGCCGACACTCTTGCCCGTTTGTTGAGCTATCTGACGGCAGGACAATGACGGGTTGCGTAGGAGATGTTCTATTTCAAGGCCTGGTACTTGTAGGGATTTCTTTGTCTCACCACGAGGAATCGCGTGCGCACTTCCTCGTGTCGCTTCGCGTGAAGACCGCTCTGCGTCAACTGTCAAGCTGAACTCTGCTATGGAGCCAAATAAAAAATCAATCATCAGCAGGTGGCATATCGGATGCAATGAGCGGTCAGGACGCTCAACCAGATCTTCAATCCAGCGCAAAGGACTTCTGGCGGTCTGCAGCAGTCGTGATTGATGCTGAAAGTTAGCGAAGTCGGCAAAGTAGTGCCTCACCTCAGTTGCAACTAATTGGTAGTCGAGGCTTCGACGGCTCGACTGAAAGCCTTTTGCCGACAGGCGGTTTCGATATACGTTGGAGCGATCGGCATTGTTTATCGGCGGTAGTGCTGCCAGCAGGAGATCCGCTGATAGTTGCGCAAATCGGAATTGAAAACCACATTCAGGGGTTATGCATTCCTCGCCGCTAGGAAGGCCTGGATACATTAGGGGTTGGCCAAATAGGCCTTCCTTTGGGACACTTTGTTGTTGCAACTGCAGAGAATGGCGGACGCAGCAGTTCACTCCGGGTAGATGGTGCTGCCGATGCCAGTAGTGGCAGCCGTTCATCTCAATATCTTCGGCTACACATGCGGGGCAAAAGCGGTGTGGCGTGTTGATTCCGAACCGGTTTGCAACGAGACCAAGCCGCAGTTTCAAGTCAAGGGAGTTACTTGAGCGCGAGTCCTCCATTAGTTGTGCATAGCGCTCGTGATCCAAGAACGGCCTGTGATACGGTAGCAGCGTACTGACTTCCACAAGATCGGCGAAAGAGTCGTGTGGCAGCGCCCCCGCGCATCGCTCGTTCATGGCATCGAAGTGACTGGGAAGGGTAAGGCTGGGTGTAACCGTCCTGCCGCCAAAAATTTTCCTCACTGCGTCTCGGCCCGTTCCCCACGCATTCAAGATTGCTAACCTGCACAGCCATGAATACAGCAGTTCGTCATGGTGCAGCTCAGGCGTGTAGCAGATAGTTGTTGAAGCGAGGCGAGCGCGGTGCACGTTTGCTAACTCCAGTCAATCAGCAAGTAGTCTCAGCGGGCCAGCGGATCCTCTAAGGGGAGGTCAACCGGCCGAGGCGAGGCCCTTTTTTTGTTCTTTGTCGCAGCGGGACTGGGGGGCATGCTCTCTTCGTGTACATCGTCAAACTCTTCGTTTTTTACCCCTTTGGGTCGAGCAGGCTCCTCTGCCCCAAGCAGGGCGCGCATAGCTTTGTACCTAGGACTGAACAGCAGATCGTCAAACATTCGAAGCTTTGCAGGGTTCTTGCTGAGCAAGGCTGCAATTGCCGGTCCAAGAAATGCCATGTCAGTCGCCGCGGTTCGCTGAAACGCAGTAGCGTCGATAATTTCGCGCCCGCCAATCTCATTGTGCTGAGATAGTGTGAACGCGAGCGCCGCGAAGGCCGTATTTCCCGCTGAGGCCGTGTACCAAGCATCAAGGATTTCTTTCGTCAGCTTTGTCTTTGTCTTGACAAACGTATAGTCCCAATACGTATCGCAGAATTCTTCCCACTGAGGGCTATTCCTTGCCATCGGCTCAATTACCAAGCTCCCGAAGGAAGCGAGTTTGCGGGTGTTTCGTACCGCTCCTTCTACGACAGCTTGGACCGCTGGTGTTGCAAGCGCCAACAAGCTAATGCCGAGCCGCTCAATGATTTCACTGAATAGGTTTAGTACAAGCTCCGCATTTTGGGCGCGCGCGCTGCGCAAATTCTGAACTTCATCAACGACAATAAAGCCCAAGGAGACAGCTGTTGCGACTTTGTTCATCAAGTCGACCATGGGCGCAATATTGCGTAGCGCTGCCGCCTTCCGCGAATAGTCGGTTCCTAGCAGTCGGTCGATCTCGTTGAAGAATTGCAGGCACAACGACTTGAGTGTTGCGTCGTGAGGCACTCTGAGAAGAACGTATACGACCTGATGGCATTTCAGATCAGCTCCGTGATAATTCGAGTGGCAAATAACCTGCTTGTATCTCAGCAAAGCTGCAGCTGCGAAAGTAGTCTTGCCTTGCCCGCTAACAGACATCATGAAGTAGCCTTTAGCCGAAGGTTTCCAGTCAGCGGGCATTGGTAGACCATTGGTTCCGGTGGTGGCAATGGCGTGCCTCCTCTGCCGGTCCATCGTAGTCAAAGGGTGGCGCGCTACATAAGTGTCGCGGGCCATCTTGGCCAGGGTGAAGCCAGCCTTTTGATATTCAGGGAAAGGGTAGACGATGTCGTTGATGGTGGACAGCTCCATCAGTCGAACGACCTCGCTACTCCTGCGAAGCGTTGCCGACGGCTTCGCTGGGTAGTGCGCGAGGTTAGTCAGAAAGTCACTTTTGCTTTGCTCCAGAGGCGGCATTGCCTCAATGAACGGATTGCCTGCAAATCGAGAAACTCCTGTATCGTGATACACCGCAGGGAATATCTCAACATCCTTCATCGCTTGCTCCTGTTTAGCTTCACTAGTTCTACCAATCGAGCCTTCTCCTCTCGCTCCACTTCACTCCAGCTTTTCCCAACGGACGCACTGGCCGTGTGCTCTTCGAACTCTGTGTGTGTTTGGGCATGCAACTTGTTTTTGAGTTTTGCGGTTTCTTGATACCTAGCTCGTTGCATATCAACATTAGGTAAACGTTCGGCGGGGGCGCTCTTATGCCGGTTGTTGACAGGCTTGGCCGCCTTTGCGGCAACCCGTACGCGTCGACTTTCATGGTCGGAGCGGGCCCAAAGGCGTGCATTGACAGCCGCGAAGGCCTCCTCCTCGTCAATTGAAATTCCTTCGCTGTCCCTTGCGTCACCAGCGCCCATCACGAAACACGGCCATTCGCCGTGTCTGCTCGCTATCATGATTACCGCTGGCTGCGTCTTGTCGAGTCGGATGTCCAGAGAAGGCCTGTTTCTGGGCGATCGCCTGATGTAGTCGATTGCGGCCTCGTTAGAGGGATGATATACACGAGTCTTGTAGCGAAGAACACCTCCTGAAATACTCGCTTTATCTGAACTGAGTAACAGTCGGTAATAGTCTTCTTCCGTGTACGGTGCAGACCGAAGTCCCGTTATGTTTTCGAGTCCCCAAACATACGCATTTTTCGGCGTAGGTTCGATGCCGTGTTGTGTAAGGATTTTTCGACGCTTGAGGGCTTGATGGGGACGGTTGTTGTAGTCCTTCACAATTTCGATTAACGCTCGGTACGCATCCGCAAGTGTGTGCACTGCAGCAGCTTCAGCCTTACGTGCGGCCCTTCTTGATTGAGGATCTAAGGGACGGTCTGCGTAAACACCTTTCATCCCCGATGCCGCCATGCGCTGCTTGATAGTGCGGATTAGCCTCTCTACTATTGCTTTGCCGTCTGGGCATAGAGGGGGGAGTGGCGTCAGGTCGATGCGCAGATCATCGACCACGCTTTGCAACATAGATCCACTCATGAAGTCGGATCCACGATCAGGACAGATAACGGCTGGAATGCAGCCTATAGGCCATTGATTGTCAGAAACTTCTATGCCCAATCTCGAGAAGCGTTTTTCGCGAGAGGTAAATGCAATTAAGAGCGTATTGCGAACTTCCTCGTACGAAGGCGCGCGCAAAGAGATGTACGCTGAGACGACAAATCTACTCCACCGGTCAATTAGGAAGTAAATGGTTGGTTTGCCTACCACTACAGGATTTTTTTCGCTGGAGACTAGGTAGAGTCGCCCTCCGGTAGAATCGATCTCATATATTTCACCTGGACCTGCCGAAACTAGCGAGTTGGTGTTGGCAGGGTCACGACGAAGCCTGCGCTCATTTCGTGCTAAGTCTTCCGTAAGCTGCAACTCACCATTTATGTAGTAGCAAAACTGGCGATAGGTTACTGGCTCTGATATCTGTTTTTTTATGTACTGGCGATGAGTATCAGGGTGGCTCTTCTGGAAAAAAGTGCTTAAGTAGGTTTCGTGCGCAGTGGTCTTATTTGTTGGCCCCTTTCTGAGCAATTGCTTATAGCATCTGAGCATGTCGTCGACATCATCCGGAGTGACAACAAAATTGTTAGGACCTAGTTCATCGCTCAGAATAGTTTTCCGGCCGCGGCGATTATTGGCCTTATCCGGAATTTCGCCATTTGCATGGTCTTTTTCACCTGACTCTTCACGACCCCTCGTGGTGCGCTTGGGGCCGCGAGGCAGTGCAACCAGTGCTATTTTTGTGCTGCCGAAGTAGTAGTAACGAAGGATGAGACGGTGCAGCGTCTTTTCCGCAACGTCTATGCTTAAAGCTCTCTCTCGAATTAAGGCGGTAAAGTGATGTCTCGATAGGTTCGTCCTATTTTCAAATGCTTGTATTACAGGCGCGATCTGGACCCATGCTGATTGAATTTTTCCTGCCTGAGAACTACCGCTTTCGGCTGGCACGGAGAGCTGTTGTGGAAGTACTATGCGACCCCATTTCGATGTAGGTGAGGTGAGCGCGCTAAGTTGATTCCAAGAATAGAAAATCGGTCGTTTGGCATACCTGGCTTCTTCGGGTGTGCCCACCCACATCGCATATACCCCATCCTCAAAAATATGAGTTAGGCGAAGATACCGACCTGGTCGTTCGGAGTCATGCAGTGCCAAGCCTACATGAAGGGTTGGCTGATTGGGTAGCGCGCGAAAATCAGTCATCGCTTCTTCTGATTCAAAAACAGTGGTCGATTGAGCGCCAACGGATGACCAAGCGAGATATCTATTTGACCTGACCAAGCACAGTACCGAAACATGTCCAGCACCTGCGAATTGGGGAGTCGAAGAGTCTTGGTGAGCCTTGCCACTAACTCACTGAGCAACTCGTTGCTTTTGTAGAAGCTCTCGAAAGCAAGTAAGAAGCGTGGATCAAGTTGTGTTTCCGGATTGAAACGATGGCGAAACCACCCACGCATGAAGCGCAGGATTTCAAGTAGTGTCTTATTGAAGCGCGACGTATCTACCAAAGTCCAAGGTATGCCTCGTTCTTGACACCATCTGTGCTCCACCTCTAAACGCAATCTCTTTGACGGATCGGCCGCATCTTCAGAAGTCTTAACGCTCGCTGCACGGTAGCTCTTTCCGTCCGCCGTCAGTTCCGTGATCAGAAAGTCGATCGTGAAGGGCTCCGGCAACCCTCTCTTATATATGTGTCGAACCTCAAGTTCCGTACAGAGCTCTAGAGTCCTATCCAAATCCAAGATAGGCCATTGCTCTCGAATGTCCACCACACTCTCACGACGTTCCATAAGGTACAGATAGGTGGCCTCCAGATCGGAAAGACCTTGATGCGGGCGACCCGTAACGATGCCATGCCCACCCAACGAAGTGCCGCGTGAAGGAACGTCGCGTATGTAAAGCCAAGGCAGGTACTCGGCGCCCTGGAGCAGGCCTCGTCCCCTCTTGACGCGTGCTCTTAAATGGCTGGGGTAGAGGAGGGGGTCTGGTTTCCAATGCACGCGTCCATTCTGAGGTAATCACCAAAAAAGTCCATAAAAATTGTTTAAAAAGTCCAAAACATTAGTCGAATAAGGGCGTTGATCGTAAAAATAAACTCTGTAACCTGTAAATAGAGCCTGTAATTAATCCGGGTAATTAAAGTCGTAAACTCGCAAATAAAGTCGTAAACAGACCTCTAGCATTCATGCGGGTTTGCGGGGCGGTCATTTGTAACTGTAAAGTCGTAAACTCGAATTCAACGGGTAAAGAAGACCAATACATGCGGATGTCGCCTAGGTCTGAACTGGACTTGTTGCTATACAAAAAAGAGCGCTCAAGGTGAGCGCTCTTTTTTTGGTTTTCCCAGAAGTTCTTGCGGTCCGAGCAGCCCCTAAACGCTCCGATGACTGCAAGAGGCTGGGAGCAGCCTTTGACCCATTCCGCTCTGAACGACCGCGTCGCCCAAGAGCAGACACCAGGAAAGCTGTCAGGCATCAATGCAAAGCCGACCTCAGTGCGAAGCCGGATCGTTTCCCAAGCAGATGCTTGAAATTGGCGGTCGCAAAGACAGCGAGCCACACCGCTTTGTCGCTGCATCCGCTGGACTGGTTAGATTCTGCAAGGGCTCATGATCCGGTCATGGCAGGCTGCAGCTATCAGGCACGCGAGTGGCGTGAGCGAACGTCGACAAGAACGATGGGGAAGCGGTCACGTCTTGCACGCAGGTAGGCGCCATGATCTTTCACAAGGCCCTCGTCGACATACCTAAAGATCTGAGGGGCCGGAACGTCATGCATCACGCTGAGCCCCATGGGGGCGTCGTTCAAGGTGATCGGATTGACTGGCGCGACCCCAATTCGGGGGCCCCTGCTCTTGCCCTGCAGTTGCAAGGCGCACAAGCGCTCCAAAGTGTCGAACCCGCAGCTGACCGTCATGTCTGTGTGCGCATGCTTGGCAACGGTTTTCTCGAGTGTGGCCATCCACTCAGAGGAAAAGTTAGCTTCAGCCTTGTCGATAAGTAGGTTTCCCTTGGTGGTATCGGTCCGCGCCATCCGCAAGCAGCGCTCAATCACCGCACCAACAATCTGGGCACGTAACTGATCCTGGCCACGCTCGGCTTCGTTGCAGTCCGCCAGTAGGGAAAGCGCAGCGACTGCGGCCGCCCCGACATTGCCCTGTTTGACGAGGCTCACCATGATGGTGTTGAGGCGAGCGGGCTCTAGCGCCCCCGGCGTGCGTTTCCGAGTAGCGTGATGCAGGATGATGGCGCTCCAAGCATCCACGGCCGCAACATCTCCGGACAACGTGTGTGTGGTGATCTGGTGGCTGATTTCCTCGAACGAAGCAAAGAAATCAAGGTAGCCCAAGGCGATGGGTCCCGCAGCACCTTGCAGGGTGGCATACCAGTCCAGGATGAATCCCTGATCAGGTGCCAAGCGTAGAAAGGCTGCAACATCGTCGGTTAGGCTGTTGGAGTAGTCGGCATGCGCCGCTGGTGAAGGCTTTACCAGCCGCATGCGTTCTGCGACCAAGAATTCCTGGAAGGACCGGTGCGCGAAGAAGAGCACACCGGACTCTTTTTCTTCCGTCAAGGTCGAGACGATGTACTCATTGCGTTTTCCCTCTTGGTCGGCGCTATTGCCATTGGGCAGGTCATGTAAAAGCATGTCTGGCAGTTCGCGCCGGTAGAAACTGCCCTGCGTGCCGTCAGGTTTGCGCCATGCCCACCAGGCGAGTTCACGCTGGAATTGCAGGCGGGCCTCCAAGGCAATGGGCCTGCGCGCGGCCTTCTGCACTGTGTCGCGTTGGACCATATTGCTGATGAAATGCTCATACAAACGATGAGCATTGAATCCGCGCAGATCGAAGTTGGGATCAGCGGCCACATCCGCGACGAGTTGCACATGGACAGGGCGGCGCAGCAGATCCTCTGGCACCTGTGCAAAGATCTCTTCGCAACGCTTTTCGATGAAGTCCGGTTGGTAAGAATAGCGCTGGCTATATTCGTGCTTGATCTGGTTGACCCGCAGACTGGAGGTCAGAAGCCTGGAAGTTTCTTCTGCGTTGAAGAAAGCCATCTTCCACTCATGCCAGGGCGGATAGTCCGCGCTAGCGACGAGTTGCCCGCCAACCTTGGTCATGCCACGAAATACCACGTCTCGCTCATCGGAAGGCAGCGCATTAGGTCGGCCCAGTAGCAACACTTTTGCCTTACCCACCAACAGCTTGTTGAATTCGCGGAAATTGTTGAGAAAGTCCGCCGATGTCATGGCGTGTTTCATCTCATCGAACCCATCCAAGATGATGAACAGACGGCCCTGCTTGTTCAGGTACTCCAGGGTCGCGTACTGATACCCCACGCAGGGAAAGCGGGAGGTGAACTCCTTGCCAAAAAGTCCCTCGAGTTGGGTCTCATGCACCACCTCACCGAGTCGCAGTAGGATGGGCATGCGAGCGGTGGGGTCGTCCAGGTGCAGATTGGCAAAGTGGGCAGCAAGTCGCTTGGCAAAACTGGACTTGCCCTGGCCGTATCCCCCTAGGATCGCCCGACTTGGTCCTTCATCGCTTTGTAGCCAGTTCTCGACGATCTGGATGGCTGGTTCTGTGAAGCCTTCTAGTCGTGCTTCGACGTATTCGGTCAGATCGGTGGGCCGCAATGCTGCCAGGTGTGTGATGTACGGCTTAATGCCGAAGACCGACTCGGCCAGTTGATCGTAGGTCTGGTGCGAGGCGCCACGCCAGTTATCGATGAATTCCTGCGCGTCTGTTGAAACACCACTGCGGCTTACGATAAGGATACGGTCGACCCGCCCCTTGTCACGCATGACCTCGTACTGCGGATAGACCTGTGAAGACACATAGTTCTTGTCTAGCCGGCTGCTGTAGTCCTTGCATTCCACGGCCCAGATCTCGGTCTTTCCGAAGTCTTCGCGTGTGAAGCGGATGTCCACCTTGGTGCCGGATTCGCGAACTTCTACTCGCAAGTTTGGATACTTGGTCCTGAGCAGATCACACACGAGGTCTCTGAATCGATCACCACGTTCGGTGGTGCTGGGTTGCTTTCTTTGATTCGCTTCAGGTGGAGACATGCTGGCAAGAGAAGAGCAGAGATGGGCGTCGCTTCCACGACGTGGGCACCACGGCAGTGCCAAACAGCTTTCTAATACAAAAGTATCTCCCTGAACGCATTCCGCTGCAATGCTGGCGGCTTGCGTACAGGTTCCTCAGTCTCAGTGCACCGTCTACGCATTTTTGACAATATCTCTGACTGTCTGGAGTTGGCATAACGCTCCCAGATAGTGGCTTAGGTTGGCCGACCACAACAGCAATGGGCTGGCGGCTGAAGTTCACCAGCGACTCCTTTATGGCGAGTCGATGCTTGTCATTGAATCCTAGGGGCTTGCGCAAATTCTTCACATTTCCTTGACATAGGTGCTGCGTTGCAGGGCGCAGTTGACATCCGCCTTTAAACTGCCAGACTAGACTAATCTCCAATGCCATGAGTGACTGGTACCCCGACGCTGAAGACTCGATCAAGCTCTGTAGAGAGTGGGCGCAAGAGTCCGTTAAATGTGAGCAGCTCAAGTCATGCCGCTTTTATCTCTTCGGTAGCGCGATCTATCTAGAGGGCGAACAGTTCGACGCACTTCGGAGCGATTTGGATATCGTCTGTGTGATTCCAGATAGCCTCTCCCCGGTTGAACGGCTTGAGTTGCTTTCGGCATTGAAATCCCGCAAGGCGAGGCTTGAGCTGGATATGATCCCTCAGCTTCATAGAGAAGTTTGCGATGAGCCAGGGGTCAGTGTCGTGGCGCTTACGCCTTTAGAGATCACAGCAAACGTCCACAAGAGTGGAGCGCGCAGTTTCTTCGACAAAAACTTTTTCTTGGATTTGGCGAATGACGAAATCCGCCTCGGGCTTGATGGCGCAGGTGAACGCGCGATCGTTGATTCACGACGTCAGGCTATTGAGTTTTGCCAAAAGCTACGCAACGAATACCTCGCGGTGAGCGCGAACAGCACCGGCGGCTTGTCTGAATACCGCGGCACCGACCCGATGCCGAAGGCGTTAATGCGCTGCGCTGCGCAGATTGCCCCCAATCTGCCCGAAGGCGCGTGGTACGACACGCGCCACGGTCTAGAACATATGTTCTCCCTGCTCAATGGTTGGCGGGAAGATGAGCCGAAACTCCACGCGCTCTACAAAAAAATCTCGATCCGCCGGGGCGGTAAGGGGCATCGAACGCCCCTCTCAGCAGAGGACCAACTGCTTCTCGCGGAGTTGCTCTTCGACCAAGCCAGCCAAGGAGCGACCGAGGAAGTCGTGGGTTGGGAGGTGCGCATCGCCAAAGCAGGCAGTGCTTCGTCGCAAGACGATGTTCAGCGTGTCCTTGATGCGATTCGGCGTCTGGTACCGGACGCGCGACTGCGCAGTGTTCGCGAAGGCAGCATCATCCTGACGCTACAGAGCTCATTGCGAGCGTTCGAGCTGTTTGAAAAGTTATTTCACGCTGAGGTGCTCGAAGCTGCTATTGGCCTTGACGTGCTCGAAGTTCGACGCATAGAGAACGGTACCCAAGAGTCGCCGCTCGACCAGGGCAGCCGTCTTCAGAAGATTGTCAAGTTTCTCGAACGTTGGCAGCCGAACAATGGGCTACTCGGCGCATGGACGGAATCCCATTTCTTAGATAACTTGCGCTCAGCTCTTATTGAGCTTTTCCATAGCGACAGAGCACTGTCCGGAGGGACTTTCATAAATCCGTTTTACGACACTGCATCGCGAAGAAGTCACCTTGACATGATGCTTGCTTGGCCGTCTGGCGACGCAAATGGCGAGCGCATCGGTATCGAGGTTTCATTGGTAAGGTCGAATAGCAACTTGCTGAGGGCTGTCGCATTCATGATGGAGATTCAGGCCCCAGTCATCCTCATCTTGATCGCGCCCAAAGGTCTTTCGGCGCCCTCGCGTGAGGCGATCGTTCAGATGCGTAAGGTCAATCCCAACGTACATGTAGTTATCCGCGAATCTTAGCCTCGCAGTGGAGGATCACCGCTCGAATGGATTTAGTCATTGTTTGGCAGATCAGCCTGACATTTGCATTGACTACGCCACCTAAATCCGTCGAGATTGACACTCGACAACTCTTGACTTGCAATATTTAATGGCAGCTTTCGGGTGCAATGCCCAACGAGGTGGGAGATCGCATACGCTTCGAAGCAGGCCGCCGCTGTGACAGCCTCAGGCTGGTTTCTGCCACTCACTCGGTGTGGCTAGACGAATGCGATGGTCAGGAACAGACTTCAAACTCTCCGCAAGGCCGTCCGCTTTTGGCAACTCGCTAAGACGTCCAGCCCATTGCGCGCAACAACCTCTTTCCGTTGGCATTCAGCGTTACCAACGCTTCGTGCTCCGTGCATCCCCAGTGCGGGGCGAACAGTTGTGCCGTTCTTCCCATGCTCCACGGCTGAACGGGTGCACCATTCTCTTCGGCGAACGGTCCATCACTTTCGGGAACGACTCTATCGCGCGGCAGCTTAGCGGCGAGAGCGCGACCGGCCGCGCTCTCGAACGCGGCAGGCCCTATGCTGAACCAGCACCCCATTTTGTACGCAGCGTCCATCTCTGCGATGGTCCCAGTAAACCAGTGAAGTACAGCCGTGCCAAATCCGGGGTACTTGAGCAGAATGGACAGAACGTCTCTGACAGCACCTCGCGAATGGATGCTTAGGACTCTGCCGCCGAGCTCCCTGCTGCGCGACACGACGGCATCAAACACCTGCCTCTGTGTCGACAGGCTGGATTTGAAGCGGTAAGAACCATCAATGCCAACTTCACCCACTGCCGCCACCAGAGCCATTTGCTTAAGCAGGTGAGGGAGCTCGCCAGTGCGGCTTTCAACCAACTCGGGATGCAAGCCAGGGGTTATAAGCACGCGCGGAACATGGCCAAGAACTTTAGACGTGGCTTCATAGGCTCGAGGGCTCGTGGTAACGAGCCACGTGAACTCGTTGCGAAGCGCAGCTTCATCCGAGACCGCTTTGGCACCCGGGTAAAGGTCGAGATGGCAATGGAAGTCCATCAAAGCACGCCATCCCTCCGCAGAATCGCTTCTACCTCGGCCAACCCGTCGCTCAAGACCCGCCGATACGAAGACCGCTCGTCCGCCGTGGCGAAGCCGAGCGTTGCGCCCAGGAATCGGTCGAGTCCTCGTTCCTCTACGGTGAGCACCGCGAGCGCTGCAGCCATTGCGTCGTCCGGGCCGCTGGACTTGTCCGCTTCCGCAAGGGAATCGTGGACGTACTTTGTCCCATCCCGCGCCGGCCCCCATGCATAGAACGCCCCTTTACGAATCATGCACGGGATACAGCGCCCGCAGTGGGTGCGGTTGTAGGTCCGAAAGCGGCCGCAGCTCGTGGTGTCGGACGAAAGCTCTACCAGAAGTGGCTGATTGAGGCACTCTTGGAGCATCTGACCCTTGGTCTTGAACCTGTAGGGCAACTCAAGCGCCACGCCAACTCCAAGCCCGTCTAGCAGTTCCTGCATCATCCCAATGAACTGGGGATGGGTGGTTTTGGTGCTCAAGCTCGACACACGACCAGGTACCAAAGGCGGATTGATGCAGATGAATCCATTTTCAGGCACGAACACCTGAACACGCTCTCCTGCAATCCGAGAGGCAGCCAAGACAGCGAAGGCATAGAAGGCCAAGGACCGAGCGCGCGTGGATGGCTCACGAGCCCCCGGGAAGCTGATGCCGTGACTCCACTGCCAATGTGCATTGGCACCGCCCAGCCTGGCCGCGTATGACACCTGACGACGCGAGTCATCGTGGGCGAGTTGAGAAACGAAGACCGGCCGTCGGGCTTGGGACACGAGGTCGATGCCCCCGACCAGACTGTCCAATCCACCGGAAAGCAGGCACACGCAATCATGCGGTACTACCGTCACTGTGCCTGCAGGCGGTGCTTCGCCCCCTGCGACGAAATGGAGCGTCCAGTAGTCGCCTGTCAGCAACTTGAGCATCTTTGCAAGGTGCTCCTCGAATCCAACCCACCGCATGGGCTCATGCAAACCGACGGTTAGTTCAATGACACGAGTCCAACCATCAGCGCTGGTCGCTCTCGGGCAAGCCAAGTCGGCCGCGCAGACGGCAAGGCAGAACTGCACGAAGTCCCAGGTCGCGGCGTCGGGAGCGAAGCCCTTGCGCTTCAGTAACCGCTTCCACTTGTTGGCGATGTTGCCTACGCCTTCGCGACCGGATGGTTTGAAAAACGAGAAGGCCTGCTCATCAGGCTGAAGGTTTACCGGCAGACTATCAATGCTTGTGCATAAGATTTTCATTCGCCGAATACCTCCAAAGTTGCAGCAAGGACGTCACGGGCCAGCCCGTGGGAATCGACGGGTCGTGGCCCTAACTTGTCCAGCTCCACTCGTACCAGACCGCGCACATACTCGCGAATGTCATTACGGCACAACTGCACCTGCTGCGGTGTGTACTTCAGCTTCTCATAGCTCTGGCCGAGGAGAAGGTCCACGCGATTGCAGATGTCGTTGGCGACGGTAAAGCCAATAACGTCTGCGATTTGCTGGTCCGTCAGATTGAAGATGTCGACATCGGGCGACGTTTCATACAGCATGGAGAACGTCTCCGTAGCTGCGTTGCGAAGCGACTCTTCATCAATGCTGCCTGAATTCGGGATGACCTGCTTGACAACTTCCAGGATGAGGTCATTCGCCGAGAGGTTGGCCGCGCGGACACGCTGGACCCAGTCGACGACGCCTGGGTCGGTTCCATCACGCGCTTGGGTCAGGAACTGACCCAGTGCACCGGCGCCCTGCGCGGTAGAACGCATGGTGTTGGCAGCACGGGCGGGCCCACCCATCCCTCGCCCAACCATTCGCTTCGCAGCGGACTTGAAGTCGCCCCTTCCGCCACCTCCCAGCGCCCCAGACATGGCGGTCCTTGCTCCTGCAAGTCGTCGCGAAGGATTTACGGGAGGTAGCGGTTGACCCGGTGCCCCGTCGCCCTGAGGTGCGCCGTCCCCTCCGTTGTCACCACCGTCTTGCTCACCTTGCCCATTTCCGTCTCCACCGGAATCTCCTTCGGCGGGGCCGTCCAACCATTCGGGGTCGAATGGAGAGCGTGGTCCGCCCCCTTTGCTCGAAGTAGACGTCCCCATCAGCGAACCCTCCTGTTCATCTGCTCGATTGCGCGCTTCGCGTTCCCGTCGATGTCCGGATGAACGAGCCACGCATCGAATACGGGCTTTGCCCATTGCTGGGCATGGAGCTCTGGAATGAGACCACTGCCAATGGAGGCGACGGGGGCTTTGGACAGCAATTCCGCGGCCATAGGACCATGCTGCGCGAACACTTTGCAGGTCTCGATGAGCATCAGCACATCTGCTGCGCTGCGCCAGGTCCGCTTCGATGCTTGGAGCGCCCATGCTCGAGTCATCGCTAAGCCAGCCTGGACCGCACCAGCCCTGGTGATAGCCTCTGTCAGGGGGGCATTTCGCGCGGTCGCTGCCGCAAGGGCGTCACGAAGGTCACGACCAACCGCCGTCAAATTGTCGGTACCGAAGTCGCGGGTTTCAGTGTCTCGGCTAAGGTGCAGCAATGGACGAAGGTCCACACCGCCGAGCGGCGGGGCGAGCCCAAGCCACTGGTGCACAAACGGGTCATTGGCATCGAAGGGCGCTGCGAGCTCCTGCGCCAAGGCGTTGGCGTCCTCGGCAGCCTTCAGCGCAGCCACGCGTCCGTCAGACTCGGACGCAACCATGTTGGCCAGCGCCGAGGCAAGTGTTGGCGCACAACGCTCGAGCAGATGCCACTTCGCAAGTGCCTCAAGGTCAAGCTTGATACCTTGGGGTTCCGCCAAGCTGGACCGCAGGAAGACGGTGTTCAGAAAGCGCTTCATCAACCTCGGATTTCCATCGACTGCAAGAGACCTCGTCAGCAATGGCGCGAGCCCGTCCGCAAGCTTCATCAAGTCGACCATGTGCTGGTCACCGACGCCTACCTGCGCTTCCAGGAACTCCAGCGTCACCGAATCGCCGCGCCAGGCTTCTCGCAGTCTCTTGGACATGGCTTCCAAAGCAATTTCGAACTTCATCTGGTCGAAGACTTCGTTCTCTCTTGCACGCTGCATGAGCAAGAGCGCGATGTACGCTTTGGCTTCGTTAACTCCCAGCCGCGGAACTTGCAGTGGAACCTGAATGAGTTTGTCGAAGTAGTTCGTCGCGACTTCGTCTTTGATGCCAGTCCCGGCGAAGTGAACCCGGACCGCCCCTTTGATGAAGTCATTGTCGGCAGCAACCACGAACGCGCTGCGTTTGATAAAGAGCAGCAAGCGGATGGATTCAAGCGTCGAAATCGCAGTCTTGGGCAAGCAGCGGTCGAGGTCATCAACGAAAACTACCAGGGTGATTTTCAGTTCTTCCAGCAAGGCCTCGAGCGCCAATCGGAATGCCTGAATCTCACCGGGCAGGGAAACCGGTTCAGCCGGCTTGAGGAGACCGTCTTCGCCTTCCTTCCTGTCCTCGCCGTTAGCGTCTTTTTCGTCTTCATCGCCTTTGCCGATGAGCCCGAACCTCTGCATGGCTCGACCAACTATTCCAACAGGCACGCCAGTGAAATAGGTAGCAGCGGCTTCACCACCCAGCTGGACAAGCCGCAGTATGTTGATGCGTTTCAGAAGGCGCTTGGCCTTCTCGTACAGTACGGCATCCTTCCGTGCTCGCTCAAGTACCTCGTCACCTACCAGCTGCAGAAGGGCATTGCGGGCGCTATCAAAATCTTGGTAGAGCCACGGGTTGAATGTGACAAGCACGTATGTGTTCTCATCAGGCATATTTAGCGCTTCGAGTCGCTGGGCAACCATTTTCACCAGTGAGGTCTTGCCTGCGCCCCACCCGCCGGAGACACCAACGGATATAGGCTCCCCTCGAGCTTGCTGAAGCAACTTCGCGCACGCATCTGCCACTACACCAAAGTTCAGATAGTCGACAGTCGTTTCATTGTCATGCCACACAGACTTCCCTCTCGCGTTTGCGTAACTCTGGATCTACCAAGCTGGCTTTTTTTCAAACACGTACGTCGTTAGTGTTTATAGTGCATCAGCACACCGCTTGATACTAGTTGTTACCACCACTGCCTCTTGAGAGCATCGAGCGTTGAGTTGGCGTTGTCGAAGATTGACGGCACCGGCTCCGTTGCGGCGATGAGTACCCGTGAATGCGGCCTATCCGTCCGAAAGTTGTCTCAGCGGGCAAAGCTGGCGCGTAAGCTGTAGCCCTCTAGAAAGGGCTGCGAAAACTACGGCCCCTTGACTAGAGGCTCTCTTACTCCCGTTCACTCGTCCTCATCGCGCTCAGAATCGTCAGAACCCTCTCGCAAGAACTCGTACAGATTATCGAAGAGCTCGTCACTCGATTCTTCATACCGAACTTGGAGGTCGTAGTAGAGGGCGCGTATCGCCTGGAAGTCTTCAAGCCGCACTCGTCGCGAGTAAGGCTCTGCATGCGTCTCCAAATCCGAGTCTGCTGAACGGTCGAGGCAAGCTACAACTGACCCATCACCGAACCGTTCTTCGAGCTCCAGAATGCGGGGGTCGTTCTCGAAGAAGTCGCTAGGTAAGACGTCGGAGGAGTTGTCGAGCGCCCAGCAGATACATGCAAGTATGAAGTGCAGCTGCCGAGGCCTATAGCCAGCAGCGTCAGCTCGCGCTCGCTTTCGTACGTAATCATCTTTGCTCAAGTGTCGGTCGATCACTGCAGCGATGGTCGTGGTTGGCATGCGCAGGAATGCCAGCAGGTCCCTGGGTCCTATCACTCGCACCTTCTTCAGTTTCGTAAATTCGTTGGTGATGCCGGTGATGCGCTTGGCGTGCTTCGTGGAGTCTCCGCACAACAGGATGTAGTAGCGCTCGAGACCCTGCTGGTAGGCAGTTTTCCGCATCGACCAGCCCCGCCTTCAGATTCCGAGCAAGCTGGTTGTCGCGGTCTTCGAGCTCGTTATACGACTTAATTTGAAGAGCGAAGATGGGTACTCCCCGCGCTGCTCCTGCACCATCCTCACGGCGCGCTCACGCACCTCAGGCGAGAACTTGTTCGTCTTCTTCATGGCTCAATCCTCTCAGAGTGTTGAGCCTCCTCAAAAACCGGGGCGATTCAAGCCGAACCTTCACCTGAGTGACCAGCGGCGGCGACTCCCGATCCGGCAAGCCAAGACACCTTGCGGAGCGACCTCCTTCGGCATAGCCTACCGCGATGCCAGAAACGGACAAACTCTTTCCCGAGTACCAGCTCCTGTCCTGGCTGCCTGACGAGACATTCTTCAGTCTGGTTAGCCGTCATCACCAGCTTTGGGGGCATGTCACAGCTGCGCAAACCTGCCAACTGATGTTCGGTAGCGCGCGTGCCGGTGTTCACCATGATCTACCCAATAGTCTTGGTGCCTTCGCGCAGCGCACGAATGCATTGCTTGGTGAGGTCGATTCCATTGCGAGAGAGCGGACGCTGCTCAATTTCTACGCGGCCTTCGCCCCACCAGACGAGACTGCAAACGCTGTCGCGTGTATGTCCGGTGCCACTGTGGCCCATCTGAAGCTGCGCCTGGGCATCCTCACAAGCCGATTTCGCGCCAACCATCCCCTCAAGGCCTGCCCGCAATGCATGGAGGAGGACCTCCGCGAGACTGGATGGGCTTATTGGCATTTGAAGCACCAGTTCCCGGGTGTGTGGATGTGTACGGCACACCAGCAGCCGTTGCTTCAATCAGCCCTTAAAGCCAATGGAGTCGAGCGCTTCCAATGGCTCTTGCCGCGCTTGGCTGACTTGCATTCCGCAAGCACGCAGTCCCCTGAAGCAGCTTCGTGCTCTGTGCTGTTAAGTCTCGCAGAGCTCATTGAACATCTTGTTCAGTCGGGAGCCTCCAAGCCACTAATGTTGAGAGATCTGCACGAGGTCTACCGCGACGAATTTCGGGCGCGTGGATGGGTTGCTGGAGCCGCAAGCTTGCGCACTGGACAGATCGCGACAGCCTTCCTCAGCTACTGCGAGGCATTCAGATGCATTCCGGAGTTTGCGGCGCTCGCCCAAGACGAGGACGGTATGGCGACGCAATTGGGTCGGTTGCTGAGACCTCCTCGCTCGGGAACCCATCCCCTCAGGCACCTGCTCCTTATCCATTGGCTGTTCGGCACTGCACAACGGTTCGAACTCGCAATGAAATCCAGGGGTGCTCACACCCAATCAACCGCCCCAAACAAGGTGTTGCCCGGATTCCCCGTCATTGACCCGCGCGTTGCCCACCTGCATCGTCTCATTCAGGAAGAGGGGGAATCGGTGCGCCAGGCAGCGAGCCTTGCTGGTGTTGACCCGCAAACAGCGCTCATGTGGGCTGCAAAGGCAGGGATAGCGATTTCACGTCGACCACAGAAGCTGTCCACAGAGGTGCGTGCCAAAGCTATCCGGGACCTACGCAAAGGGGCTGACAAAGAACAAGTGGCATCTCGAGTCGGAGTCTCTGTCGGGACCATCACCCGTTTGCTGCTCAGTGACGCAAGGCTGCATGCAGACTGGTCTGAAGCGCGAAGCGAACAAGCGAGGACCCATGCTCGAAATCTTTGGCTTGAGCTGTTGCAATCCTCAGGAGATCTCGGGATCAAGTGGATGCGCACCATGGATCCACGCACCTATGCGTGGCTCTATCGAAATGACCGCGCCTGGTTGGACGCTCACAAACCGGATCCACTTCCTGAATCCCAGCGCTCCAGGCCACCCTCAGTGGATTGGGTAGCCCGAGATGAGCAACTATGCATCCTGGTTCGTGAAGCAGCATTGCGCCTGATGGAGGAGCAGGGCGTATCGCGCATATACCTCTGGCAATTGTGTCAGCAAATACCTGACCTGCGGGCCAAGCAGGCCCAACTGACCCGATTGCCGCGCACTCTTGAAGCCATCAAAGCCGCTCTGAGTGCCCATCTTCCGTCCCAAGATCTTTTTCGCTGAGGCACATCCATTGTCGGATTCTTTTCGTACTTGATATGCATATATGCAATAGGTTATGCTTTGTGCATGATTGAATCGGAAGTCAAAGCACGTGCAGCAAACGCTCGTCGTATTTGTTTGACCCATGGAATAGCCCAAGCGGACATCGCCGCCCACGTAGGGGCCAGTCAATCTCAAGTCAGCCGCATTCTCAAAGGAGAGGGCGTCAGAGCCTCACGTCTGTTTGAAGAGGTGTGCCTTTTTGTGGAGCGCTTCGAGGGTGGCATCAGCGCCGATACCGTTCGCAGTAATCGGGAGTTGATTGAGGCGCTTCAAGCCACTTGGGATGGTTCTGCTTCGCATGCCAAGGCATTGGCTGCCGTGATTCGATCCTTGGCAATTCTCAAACCCGCTTGATCTGATACGGAGACAGCTGATGAACATGCTTGTGCAACCAGCTCCATTTCCAGAAGAGATGGATCGTGGTTACTTGGGGCGGATCATGCGGATCAATGGATACCGCACTCCGAAGGACGCGGTGGAGGCGATTGCTGCGCACTTTGGCGAGGAAGGGCGGACACGCCGTGACCTCACAACGCACGAGCTTCTAAGCAGGATGGCGGGAATGACTACCGAGAACTTCGCGCAGCGTCATACGACCCTACCATTGCGCAGAGGGATTACCTCCTATCTTCCAAAGCTTGTTCATGGATGTGGTGAACGCACAAGCCTGCTGTATGTCAGTGGCACCCTGCGAAAGTATCCGGCGGCCTTCTTCTGCGAAGAGTGCGTGCGAGCCGATATTCAGTTTCATGGGACCGCCTATTGGCGCAGGGACCTGCAGACTCCAGGTCAGCTGTGGTGTTCCAAACACTCGAAGCCACTGAGCTTCGTCGCCGGAAAAGATCCTTTCCTTGACTCCCCTGCAGCCTATATCGGGAAATCAGAGCAAATACCCCAAGATTGGGTAACGCCTGCAGTCAACAATGCACATGTGAATCGGTTCTTAGAACTTGCCTCGGCTCTCTATGATCGGCCGGTTCCTCTCGCTGTTGCCCTCATCGCTCCACTTCTTCGCGATACGGGGAGTGCGCAGGGTTTCAAACCTAACGCTTGTTCGAAACAAGGGACACTGATCAGTGATCGGATAAAGGAGCTGTTTCCAGAGAAGTGGCTTGGTACCGTATTTCACGAAGTGGTTGCAAAGGATCCAGGTAGCTATCTCCACCAGGTGGATGGAACCCTCTACCTGCGCAAATCAGCCTCGTCTGTGATCGCCTACCTGCTCGTGCTGTCTGTCCTGTTTGAGAGCGCTGACCAAGCCTTGCACGCCTTGGTTGACGCCTGCAATGGGCAAGTAGCGCCGTCATGGCGGCCACGGTTAGCGAAACCGAGTGTTCCAGGAGTAGATGATTTGCTGGCGCAGTATGTCGCAGCGAAGGGAGTTCATTCAGCAGTCGCGCAGCTGCTTGAGTTACCGCTTCATACGGTACGAAAGGCGCTGTGTGATCTTGGGTTACCCAGCCTACCTGAGTGGGATGAGACGGCTGATGTTGGGCCTGTCGCAGCGTTGAAAGCGTACTACCTGGACAAGCTGCCCTACACGTCCTGCTTGAAGATAGCGGGTGTCACTGAGGCTCGTTTTGATGCGCTGATGCGTCAATGTAGTCCAAAGATGGCAATAGCCCTTGGGCGGATGAGTCTGAAGACAAGCATCCGGCCAAGGGCGCGCCAAGCGAAAGGTCGGCTCCCCGTCAGACTGGAGCAAGGGGCTGTGCTGGCAGTCCCTCAGTTCCGCGAAATGTTGCTCCAGAACTGAGCCCAAAAGCTGTGGTCCTCCGGAGAAAGGTCTTCGTACATTGATAGCCGTCCTGGGTCATTGCTGTGAAGCGCAGCAACGGCCTGAGCCACTGGAGCCAGATAGGTATCTGCAGCCGCCTTGAAGTCATCGAGACGAAGATCGTCGTCATTGCGCTCGAACGCCACACGGTGCGCGGCAATCCAAAGCGCAATGATCAAACGTTGAACGCCTGCAGTTCTTTCGAGGATCAGATCACCCAATGCTTCATTGATAGCTATTGGGCGAGCTACGTACTGGTAGTGTCCGAGTCTCGGCAGAAAGTGCTGCCGGAACGCCGCATCATGATCTCCCCAGAAATGCTTGAAGGCGTGGTACCCGGAGGTGACGATGCGTTCAGTGTTGCTCAAGCGCTTGGTCAACGCGCCGAAGCCGTCCGGTGTACCTGAGACCAGCAGAGGTATCTGCCATTCATTCAAGGCCGTCAAAATCCACTTGAGTGACTGGTCATCAATGATCCGCAGCTCTGGCGGAGGTTCGCCGAGCTTTCTTTTGCTTCTGGACTTGAGCGTAGGAAGCTTGAACAGGTTCTGAATCTCGTCCAGGTGCAGAAGGCCAAGAAAATGACTGGAGGCGACTTGCCGCCACTCGTCCAGCATTTGTGGCCCATTGCGCCATTCACCAGCCAGCGTCTTGTCAAAGCGGGTGCTGTCTGTCGCCTTCTTCCATGCCGTCATCAGCGCCGCGGCCAGATCGGTGGCTTTGCCCCCCGCAGGAACATCCAACGAGAGCCAAACTACTTGCTGCAAGCCATTGACCATCCGAAAAAATGAAGTGTGCTGGATAGTTTGAGGGAATGTGGAGAGGCATCTGCGAATCGCTTGTGTCTTGCCAGAGCCCGAAACACCCACAACTGCTGCACCGTAGCTTGGTGCCGTTACCGGTGGCCTAAAGCGGGCCTCCTCGCCACTGATCATGCTCCATGTACTTGATGACGAGGGTTGCAGGTGGTGGTAGTTCTGACGGATCATCATGTCCATCGTTTCGTACAACTGCAGCTCTTCCAAACTGGGTACATGCAGATCGCGCACACTCGTCAGCATGTGTAGGCGGACGTGGCGCGGAATAGACGCGATGTCTTTGGGTGGACGAGCTGGGAACTCCACCAATGCCTTGAGTGCGTCGGGCCGTGAACGTATCGGTCCAAGCTGGGCGATGAGTGAATTTCCTGCGTAAGGGTCGTGCACTGCGACGGTTTCAGGTGCGCGCTTAGTCATGCATGGCCTCCGCATCCATTGCTTTGACTAAGTCGCCCATCATCGCGTCATAGTTGGATTTGGACTCCGAGCGTGTCTTCGCCGTTCCGCGGACCTCACCCACCATCAGTTGACCAGCAAACTCATTTTCGATTGCACGAGCTTCACGGATTGTGGGAGTGATCCCCCGCGCGCGTTGACGTGCAGCGCGTGTCTCCTCAATGGCTTGCTTGCGGATTGACTCCATGCGGTAGTAGCCAAGCACCGCTTCCTGCACACGTTGGTGTTCAACGTCGGCGGCCTTGAGCTTTTGGAACGCAAATGCGTCAACCATCTCGTCGTGGGTGAGCGCGGGATCGGCTCGGGAATGGTCGGAGATGGTGAGATCGATCAGCCCATTTCCGCTTTCGTACGGAGTCCAGATGCGTGAAACTGAGCCTGGGTAGTACTGGGCCGGGATTTCCCAACTGCCCCGGACTGATCGTGCGCGAGTTGTCCATTGCTCAGTTTCTACGACCGGCGCGCTATAGCGATTCGTGCGAAAAACGACACCGTTCCGAGTGACGCGTGCATTGCCTGTTGGGAGCAGTTGCGTGATTAACTCCGCCTGCGACTGTGCGCGAGAGAAGCCAATCCCCATGTCATGCCCCCAATGCCACAGCCCTGCGGGGCTGGGGAAAACACCTTGCGCGACCATGTGTGCGTCCAGGCGTTTGCTTCGATCCGCCGTCAGGTTGTAGACATAGAAGCATTCATGAAGAAACTGCATGTACTGACGTACCGACATGGTTGCCGCTGCGGGGTTTGAGCGACGCAAGTCGTACTCTTTCCGTCGAGCGTCCATAGCACCTGGAATGAAGTTGTACTGGACGTTCTTCATGATGCGGTGCATGACCTCCACCACGCCCTTCAGGTCGGGACGGAAGGGCGCGGTGTAGCTGAGAGTAGTGAGCAGAGCCATGCCTGTCGCCCGTGCAAGTATGGACAGATACTCCCCCCGATCACAGAGTAGTCTTGCAGGAAGGGTAGGGGCCGGAAACAGAGACTGGCGCATGTCGTATCCCCACAGATCGCTCAGCAGGTCAGTCGATGCGACAGTGTTGAAAATCGCGACCTGCGCGGTGTCCCAACTGGGCCCAGTGAGACAGACGTAGAAGCCCACCACAGCAGTCGAGAAAACGTCCACAATGACATACACGATGGGGCGTCCGATGATCCAGTTGGGGTCGATTGACGATCGCAAGTACACGTCCCCGATGGTGGAGTCGATGGCGTACATAAGCCCTGGTCCCTCGGCACCCTCCCAGCTGTAGCCCTTCAAGCCGCGGAGCGCGCGTTCGAAATGTCCGCTGCTGGTCTTTTCGCGGATTCGGTAGATCTCCTCGATGCCTTCCGTCAGAACCCGCTTCACCTGTTGGTAGTTGGGGTACTGGCCTTTTTCAAGATCGATTGCGACGATGTTCCCGTTGTCGTCATAGCGCATCGCCGTGGTGAACTGGCTGGCGATGATGCGTTTGTGGCGCTCCGGCATCGAAGGCTTTGGCGTTGCGATGCCTTTGTCCGCCATCATGATTTTTGCCTGCCAGGCAGTGCTCATTCCTGGCTGAACAGGCTCACCCCAGCAGCCGTGAATCAGCTTGGAGAGTCGCTGCGCAAATGTTTTTCTGCCGGCCTTCTTTCTTGTGCTGCTGGCTGAAAGATAACGTCGTTCTCCGGGCGCACCGCACTTGTCAAAACGAGTGCGGAGACTTGTTTTGGTGAGTCCAAAAGTGCACAGAATGGACCAGAGTTTGTATACGTACGATTTACTGACGTTGTGTTGCTTGATCGCCTCGCGTACTAAGTGCCCCAAATTCCCGTGAATCAGAATGGATTCCTTGAGTGTCTCGTTGTCAAGGAACTGCTCCATAACCCGGCAACGCTTGTCGAAAGCATTTTGTGCGCTTAGTTGATCAATCGGTGTGTAGTACAGACCGGGAAGCTCAAGGCTAATGGAGATCACTGCATGTGACTCTATGAGCTCAATGAGATCTTTCCGACAAATTGCGTACAAGGTGCCAACTAGCGATTTCTGGGGAATTCTTTTTTTTCGCTTGAGTTTTCGGTCTTCGATGCGGGGTCTGCCTCCTCGTACGTTTGTTCGCGGGGACTCTTGCTTGATCAAAACGCAGTAGGTGATGTCTGTGGAGGAATCATCCACAACGATCCGAAAGATGCCTTCGGGGAGTCCCAGCGCCACCGTCGTCAACTTGAACGCTTGGTTGTGCATCAGATGCATGCCGACCTCCGCGCCAGAATTGGGTTGAGGGACACGAACTCTTTCTGCGAAATCAAGCTCAGGGGGTGGTGAGGCCTCCAGCCGCGGCGCAAATCCACAGGTAGTAAACCGCGCCAGATCGATTGCCAAATTGCCCGCTGCGCTTGATGGCGGTGCGCTTCTCCTCCCAATCGGTCAGTCAGGTGCTGGACGATGTCAGAGAAGGCATGCCAAGGTGCAGAGCGCACCACTTTGCAGGCCATCTGGATTTCTGAAGTACTTGCTGGCTCGTCAAATCCCCACGGCGAGCTTCGTCGCAGGGTTAGACCAACACTCTTTTCGTACTGCTCTGGCGTGATGAGCAGCCACTCCACGGCCCGGAGATTCCAATAGGTTTTCTCCAGGCGGAGCAACTCTTTGGCCCGTTTTGTGAGGGCGCTGGATGGTTTGCACGAGACAGCGAGCAGCCCATGCCCGCCGCGTTGAGTGCGTATGACGAGCAGCAAATCAGTGGAGCTGGTCCAGACATGGGTTTCGTCGCCGTCTTTCAGCGCAGGGTGCTTGATACCCAGATTGCCGGCTATCTCCAATGTTCCAGGGAATTGCGTAAGACCACAGCCGATTTGCCACCGAGAGAGATCATGCGAGGCGGAGTCCTGGCTTATCGGAAACTGCTCGGCAAGATCGACCAGGCCTGGAACTAAGCCGGCGAAATTCAGCCCCCCCCATTCCTGGTCAGACAGAAGCTCCCGCTGTCGATCCATCCAGACGATGAGGTGGGAGCGTCCCTTACTTGAAGGATCGCCCCGCGAAACGCGGTGCCACGGGGTGTAATCGGAATATGTGCCTGTACCCCTGCCTTCTCTCCGGAAGCGTTCGAGGACTTTGGGCGTGAAGCGCTTTTCGGTCCTCATCGCGTCGCCTCCATTCCCTGGAGTTGAGGAGGCGACAGGAGAAAAATTACGACGTGCCTTGAACAGCCTGGAGGGCCTATTCGCTGAAAGCCGGGGGCGCGGGCGACGCAAGTGGCATGGCGCGGGCGCGTCAAGAACGCACTGCGAAAAGTGATTTTCTGCATAGATCTGACTTTCGGGTGTTCGCTTGTGAGGAGCGAACGTTTCCCACACCCGTTGTCAGATCTGCTAAGGTAGCGTTGCGAACCGCGAAGACTTAGGTCTGAGCACCCGGGCGGCGGGGCTTCTGAGAAGGGGTCCTGCCGTTTCTTATTTCATCGCGATGCCTCCTTCCAGGAGCTGTGCCCTGATGTTGTTCGCCTGCGTGGGCGAAAGTTGATGACTCATGCAGGCGATGTCTCTGAGGAGAGAGGCCACATGCTTTGGTGTTGTCTTGCCTATCTTCAAACCCAGCGACTGCCTTTCCCGCGCCGCCAAGTCAGATAGGGTGGCTTGTTCACTGGATGACGCTTTCAGGGCTCGCCCAATGCTGAGCACGTATTTGTCTGGTGGCGGGGGGCGTCGACCGTTCTCTATTTCACTGACCATCGAAGCTGGCAAACCAACTGCGGCGGCCAGTCGCCGCTGGCTCACGAAGGCCCTTTCCCGCAACTGAAAAAGTAGCGCTCCGAAAGTGATGGATGTGTTGCCAAAGGTCATGGGTGCAGCGTGTTTCTGTCTCATGGTTCTGGCGAAAAGCGACCATCAAAACCACCGGTAAAAGTACCCGCGGTCCACAAAAAAGTCGACAGCAATTTCTGAGAAAAAAGAACCGTGGTAATTGCGTCATGCTGGTGTGACGCGGCGCGCAGGCCGGCACTCTGGCCTCATCTGTGATTCGTATTCCAGTCAAAATGCGAGTCACCTATGGACGCCAAGACAAGCCAAACGACGCACCAACTGCGCTTGAGGGCAGGGGTAAACCATTTCAAGCATATGGTCCTCGGCCAAGCACATGTGGCGAACGAGCCTCAAGCTGCGCTGGTGATGGACCGCGTGCCACAGGGGCTTGGAATTCGTGGACTCGATTCGCGAACATGGTCGAGCTGGTTTGCCGATCCACTGCCCAACCCACGTCCCTCAGCCGTAGACTGCCTTGACTTGTGGGTCGAGAAGGGCGGGTTTGAGCGGGCTTGCGGCTTTCGCGATCAAAGACATTTCTATCGGGAGCTGATTACCCAGGGGCTTGGGAATGTTCTCTTGAAGCCGTTGAAAATTCGAGATCCTGAGATGGCCGCGCGCGTGCGAGTTGCTGAATACGTACCAGCCAGTGCACTGCATTTGCATCTGGATGCCATTGAAATCGTCGGCCTGAGCAGCTGCAATGGTGCTGTCTCCTGCGAAACGCTGCAGGTGATGGGCGCTGAGCGAATCATGCAGTTGCTGCACGATCGCTGGAATGTGCGCTCGGGATGGATCTATCCGTTGCTGTCATCTGACTTGGCCCTTCATCTGTCGCAAGTGAGCGAAGAAGAAGGCGCTGAGATCAAGCGGACTCTCGATCAATTCAAACCTAGTGCGTTTGGCCCGTTGTTGAAGAAGACGCCATTCCCAGTTTTGTGTGCATTTGCTGATCAACGTGATCTGGGACCATCACAAGTGCATCAGACACTGCTGGCTATCGCAGGGGATGGTAGTTTTCTCCAGGGTGATCGAATGGAAGCTTGGTGCATCGACCTGGCAAGCTCCTGTTTGGCGCTGCATGCGCAGACCTGGGCGAATCGGCCAGTCCGAAACGCGCGTCGAATCGAATCTGAGACGATTTACCTTGCAGCGCTGGAGGCACTTCTGTTCGCCGAACTGAACGAGGATGAATTGGGCGAGCTGATAGGTCGGGTCAACGTAGTAGGGCGATTCGACTGGTCTGCAGATGTTTATGACACCCTTGTCCGAGCTCGAGAGCACTACCACCAGCTGCTGCAGTTGTATGGGCTCACCACACACGATGTTTGGGCTGGGGCCCTGCGAAACGAATCTCTTCGCCCTTGTGTGATTCGGCAGTAGAGTGATTGAGATCGGGAGCAAATGCTGATGGCGACGGATCAATTGCAATCAGCTTTGAATCACCTATTTGGCCGGAATGGCGGTGCAACTCTGAGTGTCCCGCATTCAATGAACTAACGCATCCGGAGGTTTCTCTCCCAGTCTGGTCTTTTGCGTTTGTGTGGAGTGGCTATCGCATGAAAACACTTTTCTTGGACTTTGACGGTGTCCTCCATCCGGAACACTGCCATGAGTCTCGCCATTTCTGTTGCCTTCCCCTCTTCGAAAATGCGCTGCGCAGTGTTCCCGATTGGGATGTCGTGATTTCCAGTACCTGGCGGCTCCAAATTCCGCTCGAAAGTCTGCGTTCCCGTTTCTCCCCCGACGTTGCCCACCGCATCATCGGTGTTACGACACCATTCAGCCGCTTGGAGAGCATTCCTGACTCACTGCAGGCTTTTGAGCGGGAAGCCGAATGCGACGCTTGGCTGCGCGCTAATGATCGTGTCGTATTTCCGTGGTTGGCTATTGACGACCGTTCATGGCTGTACCGTCCGTTCAATCGCTCTTTATTCCTCGTCGATGGAAAAACTGGTCTAACTGCAGCCGATACTCAAGCACTCATTGATCGTCTGAGTAGCCTGTAGCGGAATCCCTTTCTGATGCGGTGATTTTTCCGGTTTGCTGTAGACGTACGCCCGTCTGTATCGTTACCTTGGCTCTGCATCGCACTCCTATCAAAGCAAAGGCCGTAGCACCTTCCTAAAAATGTGCTCCGCCTGCTCCTGCCCCCGCGTCGGGTGATTCAACACATCCAGCCAGACCTGGATCACATCGGCCACCATCACCCCATCCCGCCGCACGGCCCCACGAAACGTTGACTCCGGAAACTTCGCCACCCGCAGCAACACGTGCGGCGCTTCCTTCGGAAACGGCTGGATGGCATTCCATGGATTGCCTCCCGGAGTCGCCAGGTTGAACCGAGGCATGTGACGAACGCAGATGTACCTGGGAACGCCGCTCACATGCCCCACGCGGAGCCCATCCGCTGCCGCAAACAGCCCCAGGCAGGCATTGCCTTCGACTTTGTTCAAGAGCTCTTGAACACGCTCGCCAATTTGTATGTTGACCAAGAACCGGGCAGGCACATCTGGAGTGCCGTAGGGCGCCACTGAACTCCAGCGCTCGAACAGCTCCTCTCTCTGCACCAGCGTGAGGAACTCCTGGGACTCCAGCAGGAATCTCTCGCGCCGCAGCTGCTGCAAGAACCTGGAGGCAGTCATCGCAGAAACCTGCGCCGCCCGCGCAAGCTCCACCCCATTGCGGTACCGGCCCCGGGGAGCGTTCAGCATCCCTTCTGGCAACTCTGGCGCCAACAAGACCTTCAGCATCCATTGGTTCAGATCAGAAAACAGGTTGTCCGTGCGAATCAGCGTGCCCTTGACCTGTCGTGGCCTGAAGGGCGCGGAGACGTTGAGACCCTCCAATCCCTCCCCCCGAAACTCACTCGCTCCCTCCGCTGATACGAAGCCTACGGCCACCTCCGCCGCGAACTCCTGCGCAAAAGCCATTACATTGGCAGTGAGCGCTCTCGGCGCATGGTCCACATGCACCACGGCCAGGGGCATGGATCCACGTGACTGAAGGGCATATGCCCGGGCCTCAAGAACGGCTTGGGACAACAGAGGAATCACCCGGTCTGCTCGCCCCTCGGATGTGGCTTTGAGTACCACTCCGTAGCGTTTACCCCGCCGCCGAACGACGAGGTCCGGCCCGGTGCTGCCGGGCTCACCGGCCAGGACCTTCCAACCCTTGGATTTAAACAGCCCAGCCACGCGCTGAAGTGCTTGCGCAGTTCGTTGGGATGTCTTGGGAGAGGGCATGGCGGCGAGGGTAGTAACACGGCCATGTTATCTAACACGCGCGTGGTAGGCAAACACGCGGGTCGCATCGTCATGACAAGACCCAGCGCCAGGGTTGCGAGTGGCGGGGCGCGAGACCAGAATGCGGCATGGCCCGCCCCAACGACGCTCATCCCCCACAGGTTCTGACGGATCTGGTCCAGCAGATCGTGATGGAGTCGGGCAACCCCGAGGGATTCAACGCCGAGGCTTGGCTGCAGGAGTGGCTAGCGGCGCCACTCCCCGCTTTCGGAAACCGCCGCCCGTGGGATGTCCTGCAAGAACCCGAAGGGCTGGCGTTGGTCCAAGCAACGCTCTTGCAAATCCAGAAAGGCAGCTTCGCCTAGATCCTCCGTGGCGGTCCACAGCGCAAGCAGCGCAGCTGGACCTCAGGCCTTTGCAGGCTGGCGCATCTTCTTCTCGGCCTTGGCTGGTCCCATGTTCACCAGTTCCTCAATCTTTGCCAGCTGTTTGGTCCGGGGCTGGGCCTGCCCCTTCTCCCACCGCGAGTACGTGAGAGGAGAGACGGCCAACAGGGCCGCCATTTGAAGCTGGGTGGCGCCCAATGCATTGCGCATCTGCGCCAGCATCTCCGGCGCGAACACGAAATCCTCGCGCGCGGCGCGTTTCGAAACTTTGGGTTGATCTGGTTGAGCTGTCACGCCCCCAACCTTGGGCTGGCGTTGAGCCGCCTTCAGCTGCGAGGTGAGGCTCTTCACTTCCCGCTTCAGTGCTGCGATCTCGGAGCGATGGCCGGTGATCGCCTTGCGCATGCCCTGAAGCTCAGGCTTAAGTTCCTTGCGCGCCATGCGAACAACCTCAGCGCGAAACGCATTCGAAAATGTATTCATGGCCCTGATGGTACGAGATGCCCCTGCCTGCCACCCAGAGCATCAAATCGACACCCCCACCTCGTAAGATTCCGCACCATGACCACCAAACCCACCTGGACGCAGGAAGCCCTCGAACAGACGCCCTGGGCGAAGGAGTTCAAGAAGGAAGCGCCTGTCAGCTATGCCACTGCCATCCGCTATGCACTGGAGACCAAGCTAGAGGTGATCATCGATAACACTACCGAGACAGGTGAGCCGCAATGGGTCATCCGTGTACTGGGCGATCCCTCCTTCTGGATGGACGCCGTGCCCACCAAGGCTGCTGCGGTGCAGCTCAGTCGAGAGATGGGTTGGAAGATTGTCTGATAGCTGTTGAGATCCATTTGCACGCTATCAATCGATAGGCCCTCAGCGTCTCAAAAAACAAAACCGCCGAAGGCTTGTGCCCATGGCGGTTTGTTTCAATGGCGGCCAAGTAAGTCGGACTTACTTCCCAGCCTTGTCCGCCTTGCGCTTGGCCGCCTTGGGATCGACCACGGCTTTGAACTTCGCACCCGCGACAAACTTCGGCACCGTGCTTGCAGGGATCTTCAGCGCAGCACCGGTCGATGGGTTCTTGCCCGTGCGGGCTGCACGTTTGGCGGACTTGAAGGTACCAAAACCCACCAGCTGCACGGCATCACCCTTCTTCACTGCTGTTTGGATGGTATCGATCAGCGTTTCCAGCACTGCATTGGCTGCGGTCTTGGACAGGTCATTCTTGGAAGCCAGGATTTCAACGAGTTCTGCGCGGTTCATGGATGCTCACGTGTAGAGGTTGGAAAGGATCGATTTATAACCCCGCCGCTGACACAGCCCTTGCTGCGACTCAATGCTGCAGTGCACTTCTTGGCAAAAACTCCACTCCCGTGCGCTTCACCAACTCCTGGTAGCTGATCGGCCGACCCACTGTCTCCCCCTCGCGGTTCTCCTGCCAGTGCGCCCAGGCTTTGTTGGTCGTGGCGTCATACACAAGCTTGTACAAATAGGTCGGCACCTTCACCCCGTTGGCTCCAATGCGTGGCCCCGCATCCGTGAACACCGGCCCGGTGATCACAAACACATCCCCCTTGGCCCGCTTCACATAGTGCCGCGTGTCCTGCTCGATCTTGTTCCAGGCGCCCCCATTGTGCTGGGCATTCTGAGGAACCATGTTTGCTAGGCTGAAGCTCTGGGCCATCGCCGTAGGCGTCGGCATGTCTCCCGCAGGCGCCATGTGCCCACGGCTGTAGCCAGAGTTCTTGTAGTCCTCCAGCTCCGCCCGCTCGCCACTGGGCAAACGTGCATCTGCAAAGAAGCGCTTGGCCCGCTTCTCATCAGCATCCTCGATGAGCCTGCGGTTCAGGCGCTGGGCTACGAACACCGGTGTCTTGGTGGTGCCGGAGTGCAGCACCGCAAACGCTTCATAGCAAAGCTCGCGCAGCTGCGGCCGGGGCGTGATGGCCGGTGGCGTGCCGTTCGCAAAGAACTGCGGACACTGCGCAAAAGAGGTGGGCTCGGGCGTGAGCAACGCCGCACTGTCGAACTGCGGAGAACGTGCCCATGAAAGATTCGGGAGAGCAACGCTGGCAAGAGACAGGACCAGCACAGCTGCCAGGCGCACACGGCCTGGCCAAAAGAACAAACGATTCACAGAAGGAGCATTCGAGTCAAACTAAACGGAGCCCGATTGGAGCACCGTTCACTTCTCCCTTCTGGCCCGAAAGCTCGGATCCCGCAGGGTTTTACAGCTGCTTGCAGAGATGGGGTCCACAAACAGAAAGGGCTCCCAAAGGGAGCCCGATCTGCCTGCCCGCCCCTGCGGTTCAGTTAACACTCCCCATGGCAGCAGCACCCGCAAATGCAAAGTGCCACCACCATGGGAAGTCCCGCAACTGCTTCAATCCAACTCAAGCAGTCGGTATACCAATTACATGGCGCTGAATTCGCCGTGGGGGATCTGGCCGGTGCGCACGGCTTCGGCAGCCAAGGCACGCACGGCAGCGCGGTCGGCGTTGGACTTGTAGGTCACCACGCGCGAGCCTGCGGGTTCCATGCTGTGGGTCTTGGCTTCCACTACAGCTTCGGCTTGCACTTCAGCACGGGTGCGGCTCGTGTCGAACTTCAGGGCGAATTGCGAGCCATCGGCTTCGTCAGCGTGGGCACCAAAAGCAGCGAAAGCGGCAACAGCAGCGACGGAGAGGAAACGGGCGGTCTTGTTCATGATGAAAATCCTTAAAAGCTAGAAAAGCGTCTCAAAAAAGCCGGGTCAAAAACCATTCCTGAACCGGGTTCGGTGAGTCGCCTTGCGGGTTCGGCTCATCGATGGGATGAACTGTACGCCGATGGTGTCCACGGAAAAACTACCCAGTCGCAAACTAACTGTTCCAGTATTGAAAACAATCTTTCGGAACCTTTCTACGCCGTTTCTCCACGCCTTCGCTTCCCATTCAGCGCTCCCTCAGCTCGCCTTCAAAGCTTCCAAAAACTCCCGCGCATTGAGCTGGCTCTTGTCCTCCATGCAGTTGTTGAACACCGCATGCGGATACCGCACCGACCGCGCAATCGGGCTGTATCGCTGAGCCAGTGTCTGCAACTCAGCAGAGGTGTACGCATAGTCAAACCGCTCGGCTGCTGACCTGGCGGGCATCCCGTACGCCACTGCATTGCGCCCATGGAGCCTGAGCAGTGCATGGTCAGGATGGGTGGTCTCCCAGATCGCAGGAACACTGTGCGGCGCTCCTTGCGGCCCATCCACGATGGTGTGGACCAGGCCCAGGCTTCTGAGTAGGCCTAGGGTGTCTGCCGTCACCGCATCGTTCTCCCACCAACTCGGATGCCGGAACTCGATGCTCAGGGTGTGGCCGGGAAGATGCTCCACACAGTGCTCGATGTGGGCCACAGCAGCTGGGTGGCGCACCACCTTCGGTGAAAACTGAAAATGCACCAGGCCCAGCTTGCCGTTGACCTGCAAGGGCACCAGACAGGCCACAAAGCGCTTCCACAGCTCTTCCCGAAACTCCGCCGCCATGTCCTTGTAGACCAGGCGCCGCCCAGGTCCCAACGCCTCCTTGATGTCCTTGGGCAAGACATCGGTACTGGTCCACTGTCCTGTAAACAGGCTGAAAGCCTTCACGTTGAATACAAACCCAGGTGGGGTGCGTTCTGCCCAGTGTTGGGCGGTGGTGACCGCAGGGATGGCGTAGTAGCTGGTATCCACCTCCACCAGGTTGAACTGCGAGGCGTAAAAGCGCAGCCGCGCTTCAGGTGTCTTGGCCGTGGGTGGATAGAACTTGCCGCAATCGAGCAGGGTCTTGTCCGACCAGGAGGCGGTACCCACCAAAGGGTTGAAGCCGGGACTGTGAGGGGCGAAAGAGTGCTCCATGGGGAGGCCTCCTTGGGTTCATCCTACATGCGCTTTTGTGGCAAAAGCTGTATATTTATCCAGTATTCAACCACAGGAGAAGCAGCGCCATGCAAGTCATCGAATCCACCTATGTCGTCACCCTGCGCGACTACCCCGAAGAGATCCCTGCCAAGGAGCGGATTGCCGCAGAAACCCGGTATGCCCAAGCTCTGGAAAAGCAACTCGGCGGCCCCGAGCAGGTGGCCGCCGCCCTGGACACCATGCACAGCCTGGAAGAGTCGCCGCCCGAGGTGGTATCGCCTGGCGATCTCACTTTGCTCAAGGCCTGGGGCAAGGCCAGTGCGGCAGCCAAGCAGGCGGGGTTCCGAGATCTTGGGGAAGGGGATGGGGCGTACTTTGAAGTGCGGCTGGTGTGAGGGTGGTGATCCACTGAGGACACACCATGCCGATCAACGCGCCTTGGAACTACCCGACCTTGATGTGCACGCCACCGGGCAGAGCCGGTGGTGTGTTCCCGACCGAGACCGTGCTGCCCCTGGAGGCGCAGGCGTATGCGGTCACGCAGGAGGGTGAGGTCTGGCAGGTGACGGTGAAGCACTCGGGAGAAGTGCTGTATGCGGGGCCCGGGCCCGTGGAGCTGGTGGAGTCGCCTGCGCCGTTTTGAAGCAATTCGATTGCAATGCACCGGCTTGCGGTTGTATGGTGCATCAGTCAGCAAGGAGTCGATATGTCGATGGACCGTGCCAACTATCCCGGGGTGCCGGAAGACTTTCCGGTGACTGCCGTACCGTCTGCCGTTGCGGGTGCCCAGCCCAAAATGAACCTGGTTGAGGAAGGTGGGAAGTTCTATGCCCGGGGCACGTCGCCAGGCGAGGTCATGGCGGCCTTCCAGATGTGTGACGATCTGGTCTTACAGATGGTGCCGTACTGCCAAAGAAAACTCGCCACCTACGAAGGCAACCAGGAGGCAACAGTGAAGGCGGCGTTGAAGGGCCTGCTGGCCAAGCGATGGTGCACTGATGCGCAGTGTGTGTGGATCATGCGCAGGGTGGTGGACGAGTTGCAGTGGACTGTGGGTGGTGACGCTTGGGCAACCTGATGTCTCAATGGGTCTTGTCCAACCTGCTCGCTCGTCGGACAGCTCATTTCGACGCCATGGCGCTTGAGATGTGCCCTGGGGTTCTTGAAATACCGGATTGCCATAGTGCCGAGGTGTTCGACTTGTTCTCACGTTCGATGGCTAAGCTGAAGCAGGCTCTAGCTTTGAACTTGCCCCGCAGTTCCTGTTTCAGTAGCAAGGTCGACGGCCGCAACGCGCCCTAAGGCGCCATTGATGAAGTCCCCATGAAAACACCCTCGACAACATCAACCTCAACGACTCGCCTCCGCACAAACAACGCCCAAGGCGCAGCTGAACATCCGTCGCCCTACGCGTCTGCTGCCCAGACCAAGGCCTTGTTGGCTGGCAGCCTGGCTGCCCGGATGGCGCGCTTGGAAGCCAAGGACATGCTCAGCACAGACATTGCTGCCGATCTGGTTGGTACCACCCCAGTGACGATCAATGCGTGGATCGCCAAAGGACGGGCTATTGGATTGACCCAACCCCGGCGTGGATTCAAGTTGCCCAGTTGGCAGTTTGAACCCGTTCTATGGGATGCCGTGCCCAAGCTTTCACAAGCCTTGGGAACCAATGAGGGCTGGGCGCTGCTCTCCTTCTTGGAGACACCATCGGGCGCTCTGGGCGGTTTAACGCCGCGTCAGGCCATAGAGCAAGGTCATCTGGCCCGCGTTGTCGAAGTGGCGGGTGCTGAGGGTTATTGACTCTCTTCCCCCTGAATCGCCCCAGGGCGACTCACAAATTTCATGGGGAAAGCTCGCTATAGCCGGCCGTGTTCGCGTGCCATGATGACCGTCCAATAAACGCCACAAACAGGCCCACACCTGTGTTGAAAAGCAGCCGCCCACCATGCGCTTTGAACGATTTGATCTGAACCTGTTGGTCATTCTGGATACCCTGTTGGAGGAGCGAAACGTCACCAAGGCCAGCGAGCGGCTTCACATTGGGCAATCCGGCGCCAGTGCGGCGCTCAAGCGGTTGAGGGAGCACTTTGGTGACGAGTTGTTGGTGCCGGTGGGGCGGCAGATGACGCTGACCCCGCTGGCGCAGACCCTGGTCGAGCCCGTGCGCGAGGCCCTCCTGCAGGTACGTGCGGCGCTTGCGCGCAGGCCTGCATTCGAACCGAAGACCGAACACCGCAAGTTCGTTGTGTGTGCGTCAGACTACGTGACCACGGTGCTCATGGCCGAAGTGATCCAGCACATTGCCGTGCAGGCACCCCAGGTGTCCGTCGATGTACGCAGACCGCCCAAGGGTTTCGCTGAAGTGTTCGACCGTGGGGAGCTGGACCTGATCGTGATGCCCGAGCCTTATCTGACCCATTTCACCCATCCCAGGACACCGCTGTTCCGGGATACCCATGTCTGCCTGGTGTGGACCGGTCATGCATCGGTGGGTGAATCGCTCACGTTCGACCAGTACATGGAACTGGGGCATGTGGTCGTGCGTCTGGGAGAGGACGCCAGAGCCGTGATGTTTGAGGAGTGGTTCCAGCCACGCTATGGCCGGCAGCGCCGCATCGAATGCTCCGTTGACAACTTCAGCACACTGCCGCTGCTGGTGGTGGGGACCCAGCGCGTGGCCACCCTGCACCGGCGACTCGCGGAATATGCGGTGCGGCACCTGCCGCTGCGCATGCTGGAGGTGCCGGTGGAGGTACCCCCGCTGGTCGAAACCATGGCCTGGCCACGGCACCTACAGAACGACCCCGCGCATGCATGGTTGCGCGAACAGGTTCAGCTGGTGGCTGCGCGGCTGGACAACCGCCAGGGCTTGGGCGGTGCCCCCACAGTCTGAGTCGGGTCGGCCGGGTCAGCCCGGCTGCAGTCCCGCCGATGTGACGCCCGCCATGCAGATATCTTCGTCTTCGTCGCCGGTGCCGCCGCTGGCCCCGACGGCCCCGATCACCGCACCGCTGCTGTCCTTGATCAGCACCGCGCCGGTTTGCGGGATGAACTTGCCCTGACCTGTGGCGGCCAGCGCGCCGAAGAATGCGGGCATGTCGGTTGCGCGCTTGGTGAGCACGCGGGAGGAGGCGCCCATGGCCACGGCGGCCCAGGCCTTGCCGGTGGCGATGTCCACACGGAACATGCTGGCGCCGTCCTGGCGCTGTGCTGCTTTGAGGTGGCCGCTGTCGTCCAGAACGACCACGGCCATGGGCCGGTAGGACTTCTGGTCGGACAACGCCAGTGCGGCTTGGATGATCTGGTTGGCTTGGTTCAGGGTCAGGGACACGGAAAGATCTCGCTCGAAGGTTGAAAAAATGCAGCCTGGCCGGTCAAGCCGGCTGCGATTCGCGCGCCAGGGCGCGTTGAAAGGCCGGGCGGGCGTGTTGCCGCGCCAGTAGTCCGGCCAGATGCGGGACTGACGCTGAGTCCCAGCCGCTGTCCATGGCCCGGCCAACGGCCCAGCACACATGGCTGTCCGCGATGTTCCATGCTTCTCCGCACAGCCAGGGCCGACCATCGGCCAAAGCGCGCTCGGCCACTGCCAGCTGTTCTGCCAGTTCGGACATCGCCACACTCTGGATGCGCGATTGCACCTGGGGGTCGGGGTGGATGCGGGACGCCATGCGAAGGCGAAAGACCAATCCGTGCAGCGTGCTGACGCTCCACGACAGCCAGGAGAGTGCTTGCGCACGCATCCAGCTGTTCTCGGCACCCGGAAGCAGGGCGGCCTGCGGGTGGTGCATGTCCAGCCAGCTGACGATGGCCGCGATTTCGCTCAAGGTCCCCTCGCTGGTCAGCAGCAGGGGGACTTTCCCTTTCGGGTTGAGCGCCCGGTAGCTGGCTTGCCGTTGTTCGCCGGAAGACAGTGCAATGGCGCGAGCGACGTAGCCGACGCCGGTGACCTCAAGCGCCTCCAGCGCCACACGCGAACAGGCGCCCGGCGAGAAGAACAGCGTCAGGGTTGATTGGCTGGGTGTTGCGTTCATGTCTTTTAGCTCAGAGGCAGTGGCGCCGACTGCAAGAGGGCCTCGTCATTCGGGTAGCACATCGATTTCCTTGGCAAGGGAGCCCCACCGGGCGTGCTCTTCCCGCAGGAAGGTCGCCAGCCGTTCCGGTGTCCAGCCGGGTTCGGCAATCGGGCCCAGCGTCGCCATGCGCTGCACGATCTCGGGGTCGCTCAAGACCGCGCTCACATCCTTGCTCACGCGGTCGATCACCGTCTGCGGCGTGCCGGATGGGGCCACCAGCGCGAACCATCCGACCAGATCCAAGCCCGGCAGGAGGTCCGCCAGACGGGGGATCGACTCGAAGCCAGGGACCGGGCGGCTGGAAGTGACCGCCAGCAGCCGCAGCCGTCCCTGTTTCACCAGCGCAGCCGTGGACGCCACATCGGCCACGATGGCCTGTACGTGGCCACCCAGAAGATCCTGGACGGATGCACCGTTGGACGAGTACGCGATCAGATTGGCGTTGGCCTTCGAACGGGCGTTGAACAGGCGGGTAATCATGCCGCCGAAGGTGCGTCCGCCTTCGTTGCCCAGGGTGTACTGCCCTCCCATCTCCCTGGAGCGGGCGATCAGGTCATCGACCGAATGCACGGGGGAGTCCGCTCTCACCAAAATGCCGAAAGGACTGCGCGCGATGAAGGTCACCGGAGCGAAATCTTTCAACGGGTCGTAGGGTAACTGCTTGAACAGGTAGCTGTTGGTGACCAGCGCCGCAGCGGTGGCGAAGTAGAAGCTGTGTCCGTCGGCGGGCGCCTTGGCGGCGGCCTGTGCGCCGATGGTGTTCTGACCTCCGGGCTTGTTGTCGATGACGACGGACTGTCCCCATTGTTTGCCCAGGCGTTCGCCCAGCAGTCTCGCCACGTTGTCGGGGCCCGATCCCGCCGGCTGGGACAGGATGAACTTCACGGGTTTGTGGGGCCACTGGCTTTGCGCCCACGCCGCTGGTGCGGCGAGCATGACCATCAATGAGGCGAGGAACGTTCGTTTCAGCATGGTATTTGTCTCCGAGTCGTTGTTCAGTCATTCCAGGCAAACGGGAGGGGTTGCAGGCGCTACGTCAGTCGTGCCCTCCACTCCTTCAGCAAGCTGTCGAGTTGCGCTGCGTCATTTGCAGCGCCGAAGACGCAATGGTCGGGCCGCACCAGTACGGCGGCGCACTCATGACGGTGCATCCAGTCCTGGAGAACGCCCTCGGCTTCCTTCAGGCCGTCGTCCACGCGGATGATCGTGAGACCGTTGCTCTTGGCCGGCGAAGGCATATCGACCTGCAGCGCAAGACGCCAGCCGGCGCCCGTGATGTGATCGAGCAGCACCGCCTGGCCGTCGCACAGCACCCGGGGTTGCGGAAACAGCGTGCCGACCACCGGGTGAGGCGTGGCCGACAGAAGGCCGCCAGCGAGTGGAGGTATCACGTCCTGGCGCGGGGTGTCCTTGACGATGCCGCCGACATCGGCGAGCAACTTCGCGTCGCGCTGCCGTGCGAGTGCGGGGTCGCGCTCGCAAATCACGGCGCCGATGCCTTTGATGCGTGAGGTCAGTTCCTTCACGTGGGCCTTGCGTTCCTCGCCGTAGCTGTCCAACAGCGCTTCAGCGGCCTGGCCTGTCACATCGCCCTGGAGCACCGCCGCCAGTTTCCAGCAGAGGTTGGCCACGTCGCGCACGCCCTGGCACATGCCCTGTCCCAGAAAGGGGGGCTGCTGGTGCGCTGCATCTCCGGCCACGAACACGCGGCCCACGCGCCAGCGTTCGGCAACCAGGGCGTGGAAGCGGTAGCTCGCCTGGCGCCAGAGTTCTCCGTCGTCGGGTCCGATCCACGGCGACAGCAGCCGCCAGGTGCCTTCGGGCGTCGCGACTTCCCTGGGGTCCTCGCCCGGCTTGAGGGAGATTTCCCAGCGCCGGTGGTTGTGCGGGCCGATGACGAAGGTGGTGGGGCGCTCGGGGTTGCAATACTGAACGCTGGTGGTCGGCAGCTTCCTCAGGCCGGCTTCGTTGACCCGTACATCCACCACCAGCCAGGGCTCGTCGAACACCAGGTCTTCGAGGGCAATGTCTGCCAACCGGCGCACCGTGCTGGAGGCGCCGTCGCAGCCGATGACGTAGCGGGCGCGGACGCTGGCCTGCGAACTGTCCTCGCGCTGCAACTGCAGCGTGGCGCCATCGTTGTCTTGCGTCAGGCCATTGACCTCCACGCCCAGCTCAACGGCCACATTCGACAGCTGCGCCACGCGCTCGCGCAGCGCGGCTTCCACCGGGGGTTGGGTGAACACGTTCGATGGTGTGTAGCCCAGCGGGTAGGGCGGTGCGACCATGGTCATGCGCTTGATGAGCTGGCCGTCTACCCCGAAGTATTCCGAGGGCGTGAAGGGTTCCATGTGCGGCACAACGGCATCCACCACGCCGATCTGCTGGAAAACCCGCAGGATTTCATGGTCCAGCGCAATGGCGCGCGGCTTGTCGTAAACGCCGTGCAAGCGGTCACCCACCCACACCTTCAGCCCCATGCCACCCAGCAGGGCCGCAGCCACCGCGCCCGTCGGGCCGAAGCCGACCAGCGCGACGTCGTATTCGTCGCGTGCTTGCATCCCTTTGCCCATGTCAGACCTCGCCGACGATGGTGTTCTTCAGGGTACCCAGGCCGTCGATCTCCACCTCGAACACGTCACCGGCCTTCATCCACACGGGGGGCGTGCGGCTCTGACCCACCCCGGCCGGGGTCCCCATCACGATCACGTCTCCGGGTTCGAGCGTCAGGCAGTCGGTCAGCAGGGCGATGGTTTCGGCCACGCCCCAGATCATGTCGCGGGTGTTGGCGTCCTGCATCGCCTCTCCGTTCAGGCGCCCCTGGATGCGCAGGCCCTCGGCGCCAGGTGGCAGCTCATCGGCCGTCACCAGCACCGGACCGAAGCCGCCGGTGGCGTCGAAGTTCTTGCCGATGGTCCACTGCGGCGTGCGCTTTTGGTAGTCGCGCACGGAAATGTCGTTGAAGCAGGCGTAGCCGAACACCAGCTCCAGCGCTTTCTCCTGCGGCACATGTTTGCCGCGGCGCCCGATCACCACGGCCAGCTCGGCTTCATAGTCCAGCTTGTCGGACACACGCGGCTTCAGGGCCGGTGCGCCGTGTGCAAGCAGCGAACTCGCGCCCCGGTAGAAGAACCAGGGGTACTCCGGCTTCTGGCGCCCGCTTTCCTTGGCGTGGTCAAAGTAGTTCAGACCCAGGCAGACGATCTTGCCCGGTTCGGGCACCAGCGGCGCCAGCGTCAGCGAGGCCAGGGGCACCCGGGGCGCCTCGGAGGCGAGGGCCGCCTTCGCCACAGCGGTGAGGTCGTGGCCTGCCAGCAGGGCCTGCCGCAGATCGCTCGGCACTTGCGGCTGTGCGTCTTGCACATCGATGACGGATTCGCTGTCGAGCAGGCCCAAGCGGGGTTGTCCGTTCCGTAGGTAGGTGGTGAATTTCATGTGTTGGTCTCCTGGATGAAGTGAATGCTGCGTTGGGCCTGCTTCAGGTCGGCGCTCGGTGGGGCCGAGATGCCCCAGCGATCGATCCGGCCGGGAGGCCAGACCCAGTCGGACGGGCCGCCGACGCGGTAGGTGTCGTCGATCTGCTCGACCTCGGCGGTGTACTCAATAACCACGCCATCGGGGCCGATGAAGTAGTTGAAGGCGTTGTTGCCCGGCCCGTGCCGACCGGGACCCCACTCGATGGCATGGCCCGCGTCCCGCATGCGGCCGCCGCCGCGCATCACCGAGTCGATGTCGGGCATGAGGAAAGCGATGTGGTTGAGCGCGTTGTTGTCGGCGTCGCCCAGCGCGATGCTGTGGTGATCGCGATTGATGTTCATGAAGGCCATGATCCTGGTGCGGTCGGCCAGGCGACATCCGAAAGCCCGCTCGAAGAAGGCCTGGCTGGAGGGCACGTCGCGGCTGTTGAGCACCACGTGGGCCAGGCGGATCGGGCGGTCCTTGGCCTCGTGCGCGTCGGTGTGGCGAATGTCCCCGTGCACCACGCGCAGGATGCGGCCGTCCGGGTCGCGCACCGTCACGGCCACGCCGCCGCCCGGTTCGTCCACCGGCGCGAGGGCGCGCAACACGGTGCCGCCCGCCTCCACGGTGGCTTGGGCGATGTGGCGCAAGGCGTCTTCGCTGCGCGCTCGCAAGGTCACATCCCGCAAGCCCGGTTGCGTGCCGCAGTGCAGGGACAGCACATGGTGCGCGTCACCCGTGGCGCGCAGATAGACCGCGTCATCCAGGGCCTCGACCACGTTCAGGTGCCAGACATCGATATAGAACCGGGTCGCCTTGGCCAGGTCCGGCGTGTAGAGCGCCACGCTGCGCAGGGTTTCAATCGGGGAAGAGTTCATGCCTTGTCTTTCAGGCCGAGAAAGCGCTCGGCGTTGTGGTGGATCAGCGCCTGGGCCGTGTCGGCGTCGAAGCCAGCGGCCTCGATCCGCTGCACCGGGTGGCGTTCGTGGAAATTGAAGGGGTAGTCGGTGCCCACCATCAGTTGCGTGGAGCCAAACATCTGCACCAGGTGGGTCAGCGTGGGCGTGTCGAACACCAGGGTGTCGTAGTGCAGCTGGCGTGCTTGCTCGATGGGGGACGCGTTGACCGACTCCTTCAGCTTGGGGAACACCTGCCAGCCCTGTTGAAGGCGTGGCAGCAGCGACGCCAATGTGCCGCCGCCGTGGCTGAAAGCCAGCCGCAGGCGGGGATGTCGAACCATCAGGTTGCCTGTGATGCAGGATGCGGCCGCCAGACCCACGTCGCTCGGGTAGGCCAGCACCTGCTGCAGCGGAGCGGGGCCTACCAGGCGGTCCATTCCGGTCGGCTTGATGGCGTGCACGAAGACGGCGGCGCCCAGCGACTCGCAGGCGGCGAAGAATGGATCGAATCGGGGGTCGCCGATCACGACACCGTTGATGTTGCTGCCGATTTCTACACCCGCTAACCCTGGCATCTGCATCACATGGTGGAGTTCGCGAATGGCCAGGCTCATGTCCTGCAGCGGCACGCCGCCCAGGCCCACCAGTCGTTGGTGCGAGCGCGCCACCATCTCGGCGATCTGTTCATTGAGGTAGCGCAGCAGCACCTGCGCGTCGGGCGCGTCCATCCAGTAGGACAGCAGCTCCGGCATCGGAGAGATCGCCTGGGCCGCCAGGCCCATGGCGTGCATGTCGTCCAGCCGCTTGGGCACGTCCCAACATTTGTCCGACACGGTGCGGTAGACGTTGCCGTTGATCATCACGTGCCGGTGGCATTCGTGCGCAGGTGCCATCGATGGCCAACTGGCGGGCGCCACCTTGTTCTTCAGGTAGTGCGGCAGGTGCTCCGGCACGATGTGGGCATGCACGTCGATGCCGCAGGAGGAGCAATGTTGAAAGTGGCTCATGAGGCCGCGAAGTTTCAAGCGATGGTTGACATCCATCAAGTCGATTTCATAAATACCTAGAATCCATCGCATGGATTTGCGTGGTTTCGACCTCAACCTCTTGATCGTTTTCAATGCCTTGGCGCAGCACCGCAGCGTGACCCGCGCCGGGGAGTCCATCGGGCTGAGCCAGCCGGCCATGAGCGCCGCGCTCGCGCGTTTGCGGCTGCTGCTGGGCGATCCGCTGTTTGTGAAGACCGGGCCCGAGATGCGGCCAACGCCGCGCGCGGCGCAACTGGTGGCGCCGGTGCGTCAGGCGCTGGAGATCGTCAAGGGCGAAGTGCTGTTGACCCAGGCGTTCGACCCGGCCACCTCGACGCGGACGTTCTCCATCCTCACCCCAGACATTGGCGAGAGCAACCACATTCCGCGGCTGCTCTCATTGCTGTCTGCCGAAGCCCCCGGGGTCAACATCAAGGTGCTGTCCATGCCCCGCCATGCCGCCATCGAAGCCCTGGAAGCGGGTGTGGTGGACCTGGCCGTGGGGTACTTTCCTGATCTGCACCGGGAAGGGTTGTTTGTCCAGCGTCTGTTTCGCAATGAACATTTCTGCATGGTCCGCAGGGATCACCCGGTGATTGGCGAGAAGCTGTCGCTCAAGCAGTTCATGGCGGCCGACCATGCGACGGTTCGGCCCGAAGGCCGCGAGCACGTGTTCGAGCACTACCTCCACGCCCGGGGCATCCAGCCCCGCGTGCGGCTGGAGGTGGCCCACTTCATGAGCCTGCTGCCCATCATTTCCACCAGCGACCTGATAGCCACCGTGCCGCGCGACCTGGCCGAGGTCTGTGTTCGCTACGGAAACATCCGCATGCTGCCCACGCCCTTCAAGGTGCCGGCCATCGAGATCCACCAGTTCTGGCACCCGCGGGTGCACAAGGACATTGCGCACCATTGGCTGCGCGGTGCCATGCGAAGGCTGTTCCCCGACGGCAACCCGTAGTGCGCGCAGCGCATCAGCGCTGCCGCGCCTGGCATCCAAGGGGTTTCCCTATGTATTGCCAACATTGATGCAGATCATGACCAGGAACTGTTTTTTGTTGTAGCGGCGTTTCCCTACAGTGCGCTCATTCGCACACAAGGAGACAGCACTTTGCACGCCTCATGCAACCCGCCGGTAACGGTCAGTGAACCCCTGCCTGCGGCCTGTGGGAGCGCTGGAGCGGCGACCCCCACGGGTGTTTTGCTCAGCGTCCGGGTCAGCGCGGTCACGGACGAGGCGCAGGGTATCCGCAGCTTTGAGCTGGTCGATGTTGCGGGCAGTGCGTTGCCTGCCTTTTCGGCGGGCGCCCACATCGACGTGATAACGCCCGGGGGACCGACCCGCTCGTACTCGCTGTGCAACAACCCGTCCGAGCGCCACCGCTATCTCATCGCGGTGCAGCGTGAGGCCGACAGCCGCGGCGGTTCGGCATCGATGCACGAGCGGGTGCGTGCGGGCGATCTGCTGGCCATCAGCGCACCGAAGAACCACTTCCCGCTCGCACGGGATGCCAGCAGCAGCCTGCTGCTGGCCGCGGGCATCGGTGTGACGCCGATCCTGAGCATGGCCGAGCGGCTGCATGCCTTCGGGTCCGACTTCCAGATGCACTACTGCACCCGGTCGATACAACGCACCGCGTTCCACCGGCGCATCACGACGGCGCCGTATGCCGAGAAGGTGCATTTCCACTTTGACGACGGCGAGGCGGTGCAGAGGTTTGACGTTGCAACCCAACTGCCTGCGCCCCAGTCCGGCACGCACCTGTATGTATGTGGCCCAGGTGGTTTCATCGATGCCGTGCTCACCGCTGCGCGAGCGCTTGGTTGGCCCGAATCGCATGTGCATCGCGAATACTTCGGCGCCCACGTGGAGCCCAGTGGGGCCGAAGAGGGATTCGAGGTGGTCGCTGCGCGCACCGGCATGGTGGTCGTGGTGCCGCCGGGAAAAACCGTATTGCAGGCGCTGGCGGAGGCCGGAGTCGACGTGCCGTTTTCATGCGAGCAGGGTGTGTGCGGCACCTGCGAGACGCGCGTGCTCGATGGCAAGCCCGAGCACCGGGACCTGTACCTCACACCTCATGAGCAGGCCGCGAACGACCGGTTCATGCCGTGCTGCTCGCGCAGCCTCTCGCCCCGCTTGGTGCTGGACCTGTAGCCAAAGCTCTCGTGCGAAGAGCGGTCGTGACGAATCCCATTTCTATAAAAAGGAGACAGAAGTGTCAAAACCCATTGGCCTCGGCGGCAAGGCCGTCCTGACGATTGGCCACATGGCCGGAATGATCGACATGGTGGCGCTGCCGCTGTGGATCGGCGGCCTGATGCAGCACTACCGGTTCAGTCCGCAGCATGCGGGCATCACGGTGACGCTGTTCCTGCTGGGCATGGTGATCGCCAGCGCCGTACTTGCCCCCTTGTTCAACCGAATTCCACGGCGCTTGGTCACCGTGTTGGGCTTTGCCGCGGCATCGGCTTGCTTTTTGCTGATTGCGCGCCAGCCCATCGATGGTGCGAGCTTCGAACTGCTCGCACCGCTGCACGCGCTCGCCGGACTGGGGGCTGGTTGCGGGCTGTCGCTGGTGCATGGCTCCATTGGTCGTACCGACAACCCCCATCGGCTCTTCGGCATGGTCAGCCTTGCTGCGGCAGTTCTCGGTATCGGGGTGTTCGCTGTGGTACCTGGACTGACGGCTCAGTACGGTGCATCGGTGCTGTTTGTGGTCTTTGCCGTTGCCATGGGGCTGGCCGCAGCGGTGTCCCTGGTCGGTTTTCCTGACCTTGGTGATCCGGCGCGGGTGTCGGCCGAGGGCGCCCGCACAGCGAGCCCTTCCAGCAGGCTGATCTGGATGCCGATCGCCGTGGTGGTCTGCCTCACGCTGAATCAGTCGATGGTGTTTGCTTTTGTCGAGCGCATCGGTGCGGCGCGCGGCTTCGGCGCTGGTGACATTCAGGCGATGCTGGTGACCCTCGGGTTCTTCAACCTGCTGCCTGGGCCGCTGGCCGCCTGGACGCAGCACCGCATTTCCCCATTGAACGTGGGCATTGTCGGGCCCGTCGGCCAGGCGTTGCTGGCGTTCACCCTGGCGAGCTCAGCGGTGTTTGCGCCCTATGCATTGGCCGGTGTGCTGTACGTGTCCATGGTGATCTTTACACACACCTTCCTGTTCGGCCTGCTCTCCAGGCTGGACCCCAGTGGCCGAGCCACCAGCGCGACACCGGCCATGATGATGATGGGTTCCTGCATGGGGCCAGCCCTGGGTGGCTTCATCGTGTCCGGTCTGGGCTATCAAGGCCTGGGGTGGGCGGCCTGCCTGGTGTCCCTGGTGGCGGTGGTGCTCATGGCGCGCCTGCGCATGCAACTCCGTGGGCACGCCGACACCCTTCAGCGCGCTTTCGCGTGAGGTAGGGATGATGGACTACCTGAAGAACTGCTGGTATGTCGCCGCGTGGGACCACGAAGTCGGTGCAGAACGACCTCTGGGCCGCGTGCTGCTGGATCAACGCATCGTGCTGTACCGGGGTGCAAGTGGTGAGGTTCATGCGCTGGAGGATCGCTGCCCACACCGGTTCGCCCCGTTACACATGGGGACGGTTTGTGGCGAGGCGATCCGCTGTGCCTACCACGGCCTGGAATTCGGTGCCGACGGCAAGTGCTCGCACAACCCCCATGGAAACGGATCGATCCCTTCCGCAGCCAAGGTGCGGGCCTACCCGGTGGTGGAGCGCGACAGCCTGGTGTGGATCTGGATGGGCGACAGCGAACGGGCCGATCCGAAGGACATTCCCCGCTTCGAGTCGCTGAACCCGGACACGCACCATGTTGGCAAGGATTACCTGCTCGCCCGGGCGCACTACCAGCTCGAAGTCGACAACATCATGGACCTTAGCCACATCGACTATCTCCACCCGGGCACCTTAGGCGGAGGGACGGACAAGAACGCCGAAACGAGTGTGGTGCAAGAGGGCCGCCGCGTGTGGTCGTACCGGCTGGCCCGCGACGAACGGCTCTCGCCGGAGCTGGAGGCGCGCAACCAGCTGGAGCCCGGCACCCGCGTTGACCGCTGGCTGGATGTGCGCTGGGATCCACCGGGCGTGATGGAACTGCAGGTGGGCTTCGCGCCTGCCGGTACGCCGGAGCCAAGGAGCCAGGGCAAGGTGCGGCTGTTTCAGCACATTTTCACGCCCGAGACGCGGCAGACCACCCACTACTGGTTTGGCACCAGCGTGCCGCGTGCCGCAGGGCCGGGCGGTGCGCAGATCGTCGCCGAGATGGTGCGGTTTCTGCGCCTGCCCTTCGAGACGGAAGACCTTCCCATGCTGGAGGCGCAGCAACGCGTGATGGGCAGTGCGAACTTCTGGGACCTCAAGCCCATTCTGCTGCCCGGAGATGCGGCCGCCGTGCGGTCGCGTCGTGTACTGGACCAACTTATTCAACAAGAGCGTCAGACAGATGGCGCTAACAGGAGACCCACATGATCACTCTCTACGGCGACCTCCGGTCGCGCGCCCATCGCGTTGCATGGATGCTCAAGGAGCTGCAGATGCCCTTCGAGCACGTGCCTACTCACTTTCTGGACGGCAGTACCCGCACGTCCGAGTACCTGCGCATCAACCCCAATGGGCGTGTGCCGGCCTTGAAGGATGGTGATCTGGTGCTGTTTGAATCGCTGGCCATCAACCTGTACCTCGCGCGCAAGTACGGCGGGCCGCTGGCGCCCTCTGATCTGCGGGAGGAGGCGCTGGCGACGCAATGGACCCTCTGGGTGCTGACCGAGATAGAAAAGCCCCTGCTGCTGACCGCAGCCAACCTGTTCCTCTTCGCTGAGAACGAGCGCGATGCGCAGGAGGCAGAGGCCATGAAGCGCAAGCTCGGTCGTCCGTTCAAGGTGCTCAACGCTCACTTGCAGACACGCCCGTTCCTGCTCGGCGACCGCTTCACGGTGGCAGACCTCAACGTCTCCTCCGTCATGACGCTGGTGCCGCTGTCGGGCATGGAGCTGGGCGAGTGGCCCGCGTTGAACGCATGGCTGAACCAATGCCTGGAGCGTCCCGCCGCCGCCGACTGGAAGCCGATCAGGTTCCGCATTCCGCGTCCGCCCACGCCCCTGGCGATGCTGGAGTCGTTCGTTTGATTATTTCAACCAAGCCGGCGTTGACCGGTTTCCAGGAGACAACAAGCATGAATCAACGAATCGCACAAACGACCCTGCTCGCCCTCGGTCTCGTTAACGCGACCGCCCAGGCCCAGACCAACCCACTGTCCTTCTACGGCACCATGGATCTCGCCCTCGGCAAACTGTCATCACAACCACCCGGTCCGCCGAATGCCCCCGTCACCAGCGTGAATGGTGTGCACAACGGCGGCATGCAGACGAGCTACTTCGGTGTGCGCGGCATGGAAGACCTGGGCGACGGCCTCAAGGCAAAGTTCCAGCTGGAGTCGTTCCTCCGTGCCGACACCGGCGCGTCCGGCCGCTTTAATCCACCGGGTCCACCCCAGGACCCCTTCTGGTCACGCTCGGCCTGGGTCGGCCTGGAGGGGAGCTTTGGCGAGCTGCGTTTGGGCAACAACACCAATCCGGCCTGGCTGGCCAACGTGTTCACCAGCGCCATGGGTAACAACTCGCTGTTCTCTCCCTCGTTCCGCCAGCAGTACAACGGCAGCACCCGCGGCTCCATGGCGCAGGACACGGGCCTGCCCAACTCGTTGAGCTATTCGTCGCCGAACCTGGCGGGCACGGTGGCGACCATCAACGTGCAAGCTGCTGAAGGTACTGGCTCGGGCAGCAACTTCAATGCCAGTGTCGTCCATCGGTCCGGCCCGCTGCTGCTGGCGGTGGCCGGCGCCCGCGTGCAGCATGTGCCATCGCCAGATCCAGCCGGTGCGCTGGACGAACAGTTTGTGATGCTGGGCGCGAGCTACGACCTGAAGGTGGTGAGGCTGTTTGCGCAGTACACAGACTTCAAGGACAAGCTGGGCAACGTCAAGATCAGGACCCCCCACATCGGGTTGACAGCGCCGATGGGTACGGGGCAGGTGCAGCTGGCATGGGCCGAAGGCAAGACCTCCGGGGCGGCGAGTGCCGCGCGCACCACCATCAGCGCGGGGTATGTGCATCCGCTCTCGCGCCGCACGCAGCTGTACCTGATGGTCGGCACCGACAAGGTGTCGGCGGGAACGGCCAAAAGCTACGTCACGGGCATCCGCCATACGTTCTGACCGCATCAGCCAGGCGTTTGCCGTCAAAGGTACTGGCCGACCCGCCCGGCAACCATCTTTCAGGAGACACACATGATCCATTCCTCACAACGCATGACCCGGCGCCGCGCGATGGCGGCCGCTGCCGCCGGCTCCCTGGGTCTGGCCTTCCCAGCGCTGCGCGCGCAGGACCTGCCGCCGCTGGCGCGCATCATCGTCGGCTTTCCGGCTGGGGGGGCGCCCGACTATGTGGCCAGACGACTCGCCGAAGGCCTCACCGGCAAACTCGCGGTTGCAGTCGTCGTCGATAACCGGCCCGGTGCCGGCGGCCGCATTGCGCTGGACGCCGCCCGCCAGTTGCCACCCGACGGCCTGACGCTGCTGCTGTCCCCCGCAGGCATGGTGACAACCAACCCCCACACCTACCGCCGCCTCAACTACGACCCGGTCAAGGACCAGACGCCCATCACGATGTCCCACTCGGTGACTCTGGGCTTCGCAGTCGGTCCGGCCGTGCCGTCACAGGTGCGGGACATCGCCGGGTTCGCCGCCTGGGCCAAGGGGCAACCAGGGGCCGTCGCCTTCGGATCACCCGCTGCGGGTGCGCCCCCCCACTTCATCGGGGACTGGCTCGGCCGCAGTCTCAATCTCGGTCTGACCCATGTGGCCTACCGGGGCGGGGCACCGGCGCTTAACGATCTGTACGGCGGCTCCATTGCCTCGCTGTCGCTGACGCTCGCTGACTTGGTCAAACCGGCCGAGGCACAGCGGCTGCGCATCCTCGCCGTTTCAGGAAGCAAGCGCTCCGTGTTTGCGCCTTCGGTGCCCACGTTCGCGGAGCAGGGTATCAAGGGACTTGATCGCGACGACTGGTTTGGTCTGTATGTGGCCGGTCAGCCTGCGCCCGAAGTCGTGCGGCGGCTCTCTGCCATCACCAAGGAGGTGCAGGGCGGGGCGGTCTATCAGAAGGCCCTGCGCAGCAACTTCCTGGAGCCAGCCTGGAGCACCCCGCAGGAGCTGGCCCAGCGTGGACAGGACGATCTCGCGCACTGGGGACCCATCATCAAGGCCTCCGGCTTCACGGCCGACTCCTGACCCATCGGAGATCCCTGCCGTGTCTTCCCAGCCCTTGCGCTGCCGCAAGCCCGGCCTCTTCTGACCCAACACATTCTTCATCCACATCCATTTCATACAGGTTGAACAACATGAACGACATGACACTTCCCTTTGCAAAGGCCACAGGTCTGCGGTTCCCGGACGACATCGTGTTTCGCGGCTACGCGGCGCCCTCACGCGTGGAGGGCGAGGTGCACGATCTGGAGGTCGAAGGGCAGATCCCGAACGAACTCAATGGCGCCTTCTATCGCAACAGCGCCGACCACGCCTACCCGCCGCTGCTGGGCAAGGACATCTTCCTCAACGGCGACGGCATGGTCCACATGGTGCGCTTCGAGAACGGTCACGCCGACCTGAATACCCGCTACGTGCGCACGCGCAAGCTCGAGCTAGAGCGCAAAGCCCGCCGTGCGCTGTTCGGCGCCTACCGCAACCCCTTCACCGACCTGACCGAGGTGGCTGGTGAGGACAACAACACGGCCAACACCTCGGTACTGTGGCACCACGGCAAGCTGTACGCGCTCAAGGAGTCTGGCCTGCCGTACGAGTTGGACCCCAATACCCTGGAGACCCTGGGCGAGCGCAACTTCGGCGGCAAGCTGCAGCGGACCTTCACTGCGCACCCCAAGCTCGATCCGGAAACGGGCGAGTGCATTGCCTTCGCGTACAACGCGCCGGGACAGCCCACCCGCGACATCGAGTTGTACGTGCTGTCACCGGCCGGCGAGATCACCTCCCACGAGACGTTCCAGGCGCCCTACAGCTCCATGGTTCACGACTGCCTGGTCTCGCGCAACCACATCGCCTTCGTGATCTGCCCGATGACCAGCGACTGGGAACGCGTGAAAAAGGGAGAGTCGTACTGGCACTGGGACAGCAGCCTGCAAACGCACATCGCCATCATCCCGCGCAAGGAGGGCGTCAAGGGCATCCGCTGGTACACCTGCCCCAAGGTGGCCATGCAAACGCACACCTTCAACGCCTGGGAGGAGCAGACGGCGTCGGGCACCACCCTGCATCTGGACCAGTTCATCACCGAGTCGGGCTGGCTCAGCCAGTTTCCGGACATTCGCGATCCCGAGGCCCACGAGAAGCCGCCGTTTGGCGAGCGCTGGTCGTTTGACCTGGACAGCCCCTCGCCCGAGTTCCGGATCCAGCGGTTGATCAACCAGATCGGCGAGATGCCCGCCATCGACCCGCGTTACGCGATGAAGCGCACCGGCCACTTCTGGTTCGGTACCAACAACCCGGCCATTGGTCCGATGCTGCCCTGGGGCCCCAAAGGTCCGCCGTTCACCTGCGTCGGGCATTTTGACGAGGCGGCCAACAAGCTGAACTTCTGGTACGCGGGGCCCGACTCCGCGCCCGAGGAACCGCATTTCGTTCCCCGCAGCCCCAATGCGCCCGAAGGGGATGGCTGGATCCTGACCATGGTGGGGCGCCGCGCGGAGAACCGTACCGACCTCGTGATCCTGGATGCCCTGCACCTGGACCGTGGACCGGTGGCGGTGGTGAAGTTCCCCTACCGGGTTCACGAGGGGTTCCACGGCATCTGGGTGGGTGCCAAGGCGCTGGGTTGGTAAGCCTGCTACAGGAGGACGGGCATGTTCAGGCACATCCGTCGGGTGCATTCCATCTTGCTGCTGGTGGTTGCCATGTGGCTTTCGTTGGCCGCTGCCGCACAGTCCGTCACCCTGGCGCACATCGGCCCCTTCACCGGGCCGGCGGCCAACGATGCGCGCGACCTCAACGCCGGCATGCTGGCCTACCTTGCAGAGGTGAATGCGAAAGGTGGTGTTGGTGGTCGCCAGTTAGACCTGTTGACGCTGGACGACCGTTACGACAGAGCCGAATTTTCGAAGCAGTTTTCGCAAGCGCAGTCGCGGGGGGCGGTGGCACTGCTGTCGCCTCTGGGGCTGAACGCCCTTCGTGCGCTGCTTGAAGACCAGCTCCTTGAACGCAGCGACATGGTGGTGGTGAACGCCCTGCCGGGTGCCACACCCTTTCGCTCGCCGGGCCACCCGCGCCTGTTCCATATCCGTGCCAGTGATCGCCAGCAGATCGAGAAGATCCTGGTCCAGGCGTCGGTCGTTGGTGTTCGGCGGATGACGGTGCTGGTGCATGACTTGAGAGCCGGTGAGGCCGATGTCAAGGGCGCGCAGGCAGCGCACGCCGAGCTCGGTGCATTGGTGCTCCAACTTCATGAAGCGCCCGACAACGCGGATTCGCTTGCTTCACTCGCCAGGACCATCGCCGCCAGCGATTCGCAGGCGGTATTGGTCATCGGCTCACCCCCCCGAATGGCAGAGTCGGTGGCCGCACTTCGGAAGGCCGGCGTTAGGGGCCACATCTATGCGCTGTCCTATCTGCCACACGGCCTGCTCTCCACAGTGGCGGGTCAAGATGCGGCCCGGGGCGTGGCCATCGCGCAGACCTACCCGAATCCGATGGGCAGCACCATGCCGTTGCACCGTGAGTTCCAGACCGCCATGCGCCAGGCACACCCGAAGCTGACCACGTACTCCGGATTCCATCTGGAGGGGTATCTGAGCGCGCGCATGGCTGTGGAAGGGCTGCGTCGCGTGCAAGGGGCGGTTCGGCCGCAGACCCTGGCCGAGGCCCTGCGCCGCATGGGCCCGGTGGACATGGGCGGCTTTAGGGTCAACTTCAGCCAGTCAAACGCAGGCAGCGCCTTTGTCGAGATCGGTGTGATCGACGCCCGGGGGCGCCTCATTTATTGAACGGGTGGGGGAGCAGACAGTACGACTAACTGCAGGTCGACATCCGGTGGTCATGCGTCCTTGCGGTATTCGCCCCGGTGTTTCATGAATCGGTGGTACGACATCCGCAGGTGCAGTTGCATCACATGGCGCGCCAGCTCCCCATCCCGGGCTCGCACGGCAATTACAAGATCGCGATGATGGTGCAGGCTTTGCACCAGCTCTTCGGGTGTGTAGATGTAGAACGAGCGCTTGATGATCGGCATATCGATCATGGTCGCCAGCATGGTCTTGAGGCGCGGCGAGCCCGACGCCTCGATCAGCGCGTGGTGAAAATCCCGATTGGCTGACTGCACCTCGGCAATGCCCTCGAGGCCGGCAGCAATGCCGGCCTCCATGCGCTGGTTACTCACTTCCAACTCATCGGCCAGCCCCTCACCGCCGCGCGTGGCCGCGAGGAACGAGGCGTACGGCTCCAGCAGCATGCGCAGCTGGAAGGTCTCCTCCACATCCCAGTCGCTCCACTCCGACACACGGATGCCCTGGCCCAACCCATCGGTGGCCAGGCCATCTTCCACCAGGCGGTGCAGCGCATTGCGCACCGGCGTGCGGCTCAGCCCCAGGTCGCGGGCGATGGGTTCTTCCTTGAGCTGCTCGCCCGGGCGGTAGTGCCCGCCAATGAGCCGCTGCCGCAGAACCTCGTACGCCTTGTCTTTCACGTTTTGCACTGTTTTTGCACCAGGTGGATGGGTTGGGGTGTGCTGATTCTAGGTGAGCCGTGCAGGCAGTGCTGGATCCGGCGGCGATCCCTAAAAAATACAAAATAAGTGCAAATGTGCGTTGCTTTACGGGAAATCCCTATGAATCAATCGCCGCTACGGTTTCTAAACTGCCATAAATGTTTTGAATTTGTACTTTTATGAAGTTCGCAATACTAGGTGGTGGAATGGTCGGTGCCTGCTATATGCAAGCATTTCTGGAGCATGGGCACAGCCTGGTAGGTCTGTGCGACCTGCAGCCCAACGCTGCGGTGGCGGATGCCGTGCAGGCTGCCGGTGCGCAAGTTCACACCGCACCTGGCGCCTGGCTGGCCGAGGCCGACGTGGTGGTGAGTGCCGTGTTCGGTACTGTGGCGCGCAGCCTGTTCGAGGCCTGCCTGCCTCATCTACAGGATGGCGCGCTGTACGTGGACATGACCACGGCCGACCCGCAGGAGATGCGCGAATGCGCCGAGCTGGCCGAGCGCAGCGTGCAGGGCAGGGCGGTGCACTTCGTCGACGTGGCCATCACCGGGGCCGTCAACCTGGGTGGGAAGAAGACGCCGCTGCTCGTGGCCGGCGGCAAGGCCGGTTTTGTACAGGAATTGTTCTTGCCGTTCGGCGGCTCCGTCCGCGTGGTGGGCGAACGGCCGGGCGACGCCGCCTCGCTCAAGCTGCTGCGCAGCATCTACACCAAGGGCACCGAGGCATTGGCCGTGGAGTGTCTGGTGACCGCACAGGCCATGGGCCTGCGCGAGCAGCTGTATGCCGTGCTGCAGGACATCGACGAGACACCGCTGCGCACGCTGATGGAATCCATGGTGCGCACGCACATCCCACACTCCGCGCGCCGCCGCAACGAGGTGGCCGAGGCCCAGCAGCAGATGGCCCGGCACGGCCTGACGCCGATCGTCTTGCCCGCCGTCGAATCGCTGTTCGCCACCACCGCGCAGGCGCATGCGGCAGAGCCCTTCACTGGCGCGACCACCGACGAAGCCATCTCCTGGCTTGGCGACCGCGTGCTCACCAACCACCCCTAACCAACCTCGCGCCCCTTGCCTATAACCCTGAAGGAGACACCTGCAATGACCTTGAATCGACGCACCCTCGCCCTTGGTGGCCTGCTGGCCCTGGCCGCTGCCACGGCAATTGGCCCGGCCCACGCTCAGGGCAACTACCCGCAAAGGCCTATCAAGATCCTCGTCCCTTTCCCCGCAGGCGGCGGCACTGACAGCCTTGCCCGCCTGGTTGGTACGAAGCTCACCGATGCCTACGGCTGGACCATCGTGGTGGAGAACAAGCCTGGTTCTGGCGGCAACCTGGCGCTTGACCAGACGGCCAAGGCGCCCGCCGACGGTCTGACCCTGGTGATGGCGCAGACCGACAACGTGGTGCTCAACCCACTGCTGTACTCCAAGCTCACCTACAACCCCGACAAGGACCTGCGCCCCGTGGCTCTGGTTGCCGCCGGGGCGGCTGTGCTGGTGGTGAATGCCGACTCGCCCTACAAGACGCTGGACGACATCATGCAGGCCGCCAAGAAGGACCCCGGGCGCCTGAGTTTTGCCACGCCTGGCACGGGCACCATCGCTCACCTCGTCGGCGAGGCTTGGCAAAAGAGTTCGAATGTGAAGTTTGTGCACATTCCATATCGCGGCGTTGCTGGCGCGATGCCCGATCTACTCGGGGGGCGCCTTGACATGTACATGGGCTCGATCCCCACGCTTCTGTCGCATATTCAGTCGGGCAAGGTGCGCGCTGTGGCTGTGACTTCAGCGCGCCGCTCCAAGCTGCTGCCCGACGTGCGCACCTATACCGAGTCCGGCATCAAGGGCGTAGAGCTGGCCAGCGTGTGGGGCGTGATGGCCCCGGCCGGCACGCCCGATGCCAACGTCAAGCAGCTCAACGAAGCCATCAACAAGGTGGTGAACGCACCCGAGACCGCCAAGAAGATCGCTGACTCCGGCGCTGAGCTCATCACCGGCACGCCGGAAGACATGGCCAAGCTGTACGCCAGCGACCGCGCGCGCCTGGCCCCCATCGTCAAGAGTTCTGGCACCACGCTCGACTGATCATTTGCGCCATCAACCCATCACCATTCAATCAACTAAGTGAGAACCGCACCATGATCGGCTGCCAAATCCTGAAACGCAAACGTGCTGTGAGCCTGGAGTTGGCCCAGCAATTCCTGCAAGTGCCCGTCGCCAACGTCAGCGACTGCATGTCGCGCATGACCGCCGGCGGCCCGCGCCTGCGACCCATGCACGATGGCACTGCCATGGCCGGGCCCGCCCTCACCATCAAGACCAGGCCTGGCGATAACCTGTTGATCCATAAGGCACTGAAGCTCGCCCAGCCCGGTGACGTGATCGTGGTGGACGCGGGCGGCGACCTCACCAACGCCCTCATTGGCGAGATCATGGTGGGCGAGGCCAAGCTCAAGGGTTTTGCCGGTATCGTGATCAATGGCGCTATCCGCGACAGCGCCGTGCTGCGCAAGGACAGCTTCCCCGTCTTTGCCGCCGGCGTCACTCACCGCGGCCCCTACAAGGACGGCCCTGGCGAGATCAACGTGCCCATCGCCATCGATGGCATGGTCATCGAGCCCGGCGACCTGGTCATCGGGGACGACGACGGCCTGCTGTGCGTGCCCTACGAACAGGCCGAACAGTTGCTGGCGGCCGCGCACAAGAAGCAGGAGATTGAGGCCGTGATGGTGGCGGAAATCCGCGACGGCACGCAGGACAACACGTGGATCGACGCGGCGTTGAAGCGCGCGAATTGCTCCTTTGTGGAGTGACAGCGTTGCATATGCCGAGACGTGAGTGCGATCAAAGTCAAGCGAACTTTTGAGCACCGCTTCATGCGGCATTGAGTCGGGAGCTGACTCTGGAAAGACCGTCTGCTTCCCGTCAGGCTGATGTAGTTGCTCTGGAACTTTGATCGGCGGGCGCAAGTTTTGGGCGGAATAACGCTCGTTGATCATTCAAGAGCAAAAAATTTCTTTGTTTTAACAGTTGGGTATCTCTGTTGAATGAAGCCTGGTTCCTTCAGATACTGGGAACGGTTACATCTTTTCGAAGAAGCACAGTGATCAAGCACCAGGCTGCGCTTTTGCGTGGTCCAAGTCAAAGAATTGGAGACACCTATGACCTTTCTCAAGAAACTCTGCAACTGCATCGCTGGCGTCCTGTCCACCGTGGCGATCCTTGGGACCGCACAAGCCCAGTCCTCGTACCCTGAAAAGACGGTCCGTCTGATCGTGCCGTGGCCTGCTGGCGGTGCGGCCGACGCGGTAGGCCGGTCCATCGCGCAAGCGCTTACGACCCAGCTAGGAAAATCAGTCTACGTGGATAACGTGGCTGGAGCTGGAGGGAACATCGGAACACAGCAGTTCGTGCGTGCACAGCCTGACGGGCATACGCTGTATCTGGCAACCAGCTCCACGAATGTGGCTAATCCCTATCTGTACGCCAAGCTGGGTTTTGATCCTGTAAAGGATTTCACGCCGGTGGTGTACGTCGCGGCCATTCCTAGCATTCTCGTAGTACCGGAGGCGTCGCCCTACAAGACGCCGCAAGACATCATTGCCGCAGCCAAGGCCAAGCCGGGGAGTTTGTCCTACGGCTCAGGTGGTGTTGGAGCATCCGCGCACTTGGCAGGCGAGCTCTTCAAATCCGTCACCAAGATCGACGTGACCCATGTGCCTTACAAGGGCAGCGGTCCAGCCATGGTGGACGTCATGAGTGGGCAGCTCACCTATATGTTCGACACGGGTGCCGTGCCCTACATCAAGGGTGGAAAGGTCCGGGCTATCGCCATCGCAGACAGTTCACGCCTCTCGCTCTTCCCGAACTTGCCCACATTTGATGAAGCGGGTATCAAGGGTATGCACATGAACGCTTGGTATGGCGTAGCCGCTCCCGCCGGTACGCCGAAGGCTATCGTTGACAGGGTGAATGCAGCGGTCAATACAGCGCTTAAGGATGGCGACCTGAGGAAGAAGCTGGAGGATATCGGCGGACAGGTGAAGGGTGGTGGACCGGGCGAATTCGAAAAATTCTGGCGGTCTGAACTGACCCGCTACGAGGCACTGGTCAAGCTCACTGGTGCCAAGCTCGATTGAGTCTGGCGCACCGCCCGTTGAGACGACAACAAAACAAGACAAAGAGACATACTTATGCAAATTCTCAAACCCCTGGGCGCCTGCATTCTCGCGGCCCTGTTCGGCATGACGTCTGTGCATGCACAGGAGTTTCAAAAGCCCATCCGGTTCATCGTGCCTTTCGGCGCGGGGGGGGCCACCGACGCGCTTGCGCGAATGGTCGCCCCGCGGATTAGCAAGGAGTTGGGGCAATCCGTCATCATCGAGAACAGGACGGGTGCGAGCGGGCAAATCGGCACGCAACTGGTCAAGGGCGGCCCCTCCGACGGGTCAGTCTTTCTGGTTACCACCGAACACCCAGTTGTAATCCTGCCCTTCATTACTCCGGATGTCGGGTATGCCGCTGAGCGGGATTTTCAGATCGTTGGCAAGATCGCTTCCTTGCAGTGGGCTTTGTCCGTACCTGCAACCACTGGGGCGAAGACACTCAACGAGTTTGTGGAATACATCAAACGGGATCCGGTACGGGCGAACTACGCGGTGCCTTCGGTAGGAGGTGTTCCGGAGATGATTGGGGTTGTTGTTGGCAAAAAAGCTAGCATGGAAATGACGGTCCTGCCCTATGCCGGAGGTGCTGCCATCATTCCGCATCTGATGGGAGGACAGATTTCCTCGGGGGTGACTGGGGCCCCCGAAGCGGTCAACATGCAGAAGACCGGTAAGGTGAACGTACTGGCAATATCGGGAATAAAACGATCAGCACACTTGGCGAATGTGCCCACGTTCGAGGAGCTAGGCTTCCGTGGACTCACTGCAGAGAGCTGGTTCGCCGTGTTTGCTCCCAAAGGTCTGCCGCGTCCTATGGCTGAACGCTTCAACCAGGCATTGCGTGTGGCGCTGTCAGAGCCGGAGGTGCAGCAAAAAATTTCGGACATGTCCATTCAGGCAGCGCCCGCGACCCTAGACGAGGCAGCGCTCGATTTTCGTGAGGCAGTCGCATTCTGGCGTAGCGCATCCAAAGCCCCTTCGTCGGAAAAGCGGTGACGCGGTGATGCGGGGAGGCTCTGATTCCACGACCGGGGCTTCGGACGAACCGTCGCATTCAACGGGCTCCGATGGTCCCTCATTCGCCATGCCGAGTCATGCTTGCGATTGCCACATGCACCTGTTTGACAATGCCTATCCGTTGGCAGAAGGTGCCGAAATTCACCATCCCAATGCCAGCATTGGCGCGTACCGGCGGTTGCAGAACCGCCTGGGTCTGAACCGGAATGTACTAGTTCAACCATCATCCTACGGCTTAGATAACCGGCTCTTGGTCAGTGCTTTGGCCGAGCTGGGAAATTCCTCCAGAGGGGTGGCTGTCATTGACGATAGTGTCAGCCCGGATGAGCTGGAAACTTTAACCCGCAGTCGAGTGACTGGCGCTCGGTTCAACCTGGTGCAGCGGGGCGCGACGCATATAGGAATGCTCCAAGCGGTGGCCCAGCGCGTACGCCCTTTGGGATGGCATATCCAGATTCACATGCGGCCCACCGACTTGGTGGCGCACTATCAGGTGATCGATGCGTTGCCTGTACCGGTGGTGATCGACCACATGGCGCGTTTCGCCACCGAGCCCTCTATTCAGCGTAGCTTGCATGAGTGCGTTCGGGCTTTGCTATCCAACGGCAAGACTTGGATGAAACTCTCCGGGGCCTATTTGGCCAGTCAGCAAGTTTCGCCTCCCTTTTCGGATCTTTCTGATTTTGTGGCTGAGATGGTCAGAGATTTTCCAACGCGTTTGGTGTGGGGTTCTGACTGGCCGCACGCCACGGAAAAAATTAAGCCTGATGACGGAGCGTTGCTGAGCATGCTGGGCCATTGGATCCCGGATGAAGAAGTGCGCGATCAAATATTGGAACGCAACCCAGCCTTGCTATATGGCTTCTAGAAATCCGCAACCTCATGTTCCCCGCAGACTGCGCAGCGTGTTGTGTCTCGATGACTACGAGGCGGCAGCGCGCCGGCACCTGCCTCGCCCAATCTTTGGATACGTCGCGGGTGCTGCCGAGCGCAATCGATCACTGCAAGCCAATCGTACGGCTTTCGAAGCGTACGACTTCGTTCCACGAGTGCTAGTAGATATATCGAAACGCAGCCAGCAGCGGACCCTGTTTGGCCACAAATACGATGCACCCTTCGGCATATCGCCGCTGGGTCTAAGTGCCCTGTTTGCCTATCGCGGTGACATCGTTCTCGCTCAGGCCGCAGCTCAGGCCAATATTCCGATGATCATGAGTGGGTCGTCGCTGATTCGACTGGAGGAGGTCGCTCGAGTGAGTCCGGCGGCATGGTTTCAGGCCTATCTGCCAGGCGATGTGCCTGCCATCGAAGCGCTCATTGGGCGCGTTGCCTTGGCAGGGTTTAGTACCCTTGTGATCACGGTGGATACACCTGTGGCTGCGAACCGGGAAAACAATGTCCGTGCAGGATTCTCCACACCGCTGCGACCCAACTTGCGGCTGGCTTTGGACGGAATCACTCATCCCCGATGGCTGTTCGGTACGTTTTTGAGAACACTGATGCTGCATGGCATGCCGCATTTCGAGAACAACTACGTGACCCGTGGGGCCCCCATTCTCTCGCCCACAGTCGAGCGTGACTTTTCTGATCGCGGGCATTTGAATTGGAGTCATCTCGCGCTGATCCGTCGGATCTGGCGAGGCAATTTGGTGATCAAGGGAGTTCTCCATGCCGAAGATGCCCGTTTTGCAGCAGACACCGGTGTCGACGGCATCATCGTGTCGAACCACGGGGGGCGACAGCTAGATGGCGCTGTATCGCCAATGCGCGTACTTCCATCCATTGTGGCCGCTTGCCCGCGGCTGCCTGTCATGCTGGACAGTGGCGTTCGCCGCGGTAGCGATGTGTTGAAAGCCATCGCCTTAGGCGCAAGCTTCGTGTTTGTCGGACGCCCCTTCGGCTATGCCGCTGCGGTCGGGGGCGAGGCTGGGGTGGTTCGTGCGATCGATCTGCTGAAGCAGGAAGTTTCCCGCAACATGGCGATGTTGGGTGTGTCGGTACTAGACGATTTGCAGGCGTCGCGGTTTCTCATCCATCGCAGCGATGATGCATGAGATTCCACAGGGCGTCCGTCGAGAAAGTTGCGATGTGAGCCTTCCAGTCAACGATGAGCTATGCGCGTGGAGAAATCGCATCCACGGCGAGCCCTGGAGGAGAGCGCGGAGGATGCGACGTATGACAGCGCGGACAATTCACTCCCGTGACGTAGACGGAAAGCGCGAGGACCTGGAGTCTGCGCATGATGGGCTCCATTTAGATCGGTATGGTGCTAAATGACGATACACAATATCCTCCAGCTAGGTCCAGATGCACTTCGGCAGATTGGTGCCATGGGACCTAGAGACGGGTGTGGTGATTGCCGCTCTCTACATTGCGCTGGATGGGAGGCCACACCTTCGAGCCTCGACGAAACGAGCCTAAGTCTGCTTGGTACCCTCCGACATTTGGATCAAGATAGCTCCCAAGCCACACTGGACGAGTATCACCCTGCACGCACCAGCTATTGGTCTGATGACGCTCCCATCGCTCCGAACTATTTCCCATACAACCGCTGCGACGTGTGGGCATGCCACTCCTGTGGGCGCGCGTTCCTGCGGTATACCGAGTATGGTGGTTACTATGTTGAGCAGAGAATCCGTCATCTGAATCCGAAGCTGATAGTCGATCCAGATGAATAGACCGGTTCACCAGCTGGGCCTAGCCAGGACAGATCAGTTCACACCGCAATTTCGACTCAGGTGACACCCTGGCCGAGCGGGTGCTTGCCCTGCAGGGAAATCTCCCTTGTTGCAGATGAGATGGCAAAGACCGAAAACGTGTCTGACTTTCTCCGTTAGAACGACGAATTTTTCTTTGGCGTCGATCGTGAACCCTCAAAGCTGATCCACGGCTGGAACCCTCCGGCTGTCCGCGAAACTCGAGCGGGTCTGTCTTCGCGTTCGCGCGGCAGACCGCGACATCAGCGTCCCCCGCCTTGGTCACGGACACGCAAGGTTCAGCCGAAGTCGCACCACGGTCGAATGCTACTGTGGAGGCGTGGCACATGCAGCCTGCTCAGATTGACCAACGGCACGTACTGCCGCTTTCAACAGTTCATCTGCCAAGTGCGCACGGGGGCCATGCGTCGTCCATATCATTCCTATTCTTCTCACGGGCGGTGTGCCTGGGAGTGGGATACGCACAAGGCTTGGCTCTCGCTCAAGCATAGGGGCCCAATTGGGCAGCAACGAGACGCCAAGTCCTTGCGCAACCAAAGCAGCGATTGCCATGAGGCCATCGATTTCCATCCGTTGTTTGGGCTCGATACTCTGTTCACGAAGGTATCGATCTGCCAAGCGTCCGCCCCAGACACGGCGGTCGTAGCGGATAAAGGGTTCCGAGCGCAGGATGTCGTGCGCATCCCGCTTGGCCATGATCGCAGGTGCTACGACCGCCAACGGCTCGACTGCCAGCGTACGCCACTCGCAGGCCTTGGGGTGCGCAAACTGGTGTTCCACCACGATGGCGGCATCCAACTGCCCTGCGATGACGCGTTTGCTGAGTTCGGGGGAATATCCAGGTTCAACGAACACGGTCATGTTGCGCTGGGGGCGGTAAAACTCGGCCATGATCTTCGGCAGAAAGCTGGTCGTAGCTGAGATGAAACATCCCAAACGCAACTCGGGGGGGCGCGACACTTCGTCAACGAAGGACTTGAGCTCGGCCGCATCTCGCAGGATGCCTCTTGATTGCTCAGCAACGCGCGCCCCCAGCTCTGTCGCTTTAACGGATCGCCCAGCCCGCTCCAGTAGCTTAGCCCCCAACTCCTCCTCCAATGCCGACACACGTGCGGCAACAGCGGGACCCGTCAAGTCCAAGCGGCGCGCTGCTTCAGCAATGGAACCGTAGTCGATGATCGCCACCAAACTTTGCAAGTACCGTAGGTCCATCTTTTAGCTCTTTCGAGGTCGAGTCTGATAGCAGTTGTATTGGTGCGTCTTTGGGTTCAAGTGCGGCGCGCTGCTATTCGATCTGGTACGTGTGCGTGAAATCGCAGCTCTCCTGCGCGAGCATGACGATGGAGGAGATCAGCGTGCTGCGTTGCTCACTCTTGTACATGGCGGCGTAGCTTGTTTCGGGCAAAACGGGAGTTGTGTTGACAACTTCTAAAGCACCTCTATCTAGAAGAGGTGCCAGACAGTGACGAGGCAGGTAGCTGACACCCAACCCCGACACGGCCATCCCGATCATTGCCAGCAAGCTGTTGCAAACGATGGTGTTAGTGGGTTGGACGCCCAACGTTTTCAACCAGTGCCCGTAAGCGATACCTGTCCCAGACTGTTGACCTTGAATCAAGAGGCGGTGGGCTGCCAATTCGTGCATGCGCAGGGGTCTGCGGGCATCCAGTAGCCCAGGTTTGCACATCCAAGCATTCTCAACTTTCCCCACGGACTTCGCGGTGAAACGGGGGTCTTCGAGCACACTTGGCACGATCATGATATCTACCTCATCCGCGAGCAATTTGTCCCTCAGGGCCGCGCTCATATCGACGTCTGGTTCGATGATGACTTTGGGGTAACAGGTCTGGATCATGCTGACCAAGCGGGGCAGCCACGTCAAGGCGGTCAGTTCGGTCACGCCAATCTTCAGCCTGCGCTCTATGACAGTGGGGCTGACGAACTGCTCCACTGCAGCGTCTCTCTGGGCCAACATCTGCTTGGCCAGAACGAACATCTCCTCTCCCTTTTCCGTCAGTCGTGCGGTACGGAGCGATCTGTCGAACAAAGGCGTGCTGAACAGCACCTCTAACTCCTGCACTCGTTTGGACACTGCGGACTGCGTGGTGTGCAGCTTGTTGGCCGCTTGCGAAAAGCCGCCCAGTTGGGCCACCCAGTAGATCGCCTCGAGTTGCTTAAACGTCATCATGGTGCATCTTCCAGGGGAAACCCTGGATTTATTCCTTTTAAGAATGCAATTTTATTCTTAAATATCGCTTTTTTTTATATGCGTGAGCTTTCAGAATTCGTTCACTTGTTGTGAATTGAACGAATCCCCGAGGGACTGAAAGGCTCCATGTCCAACGCAAACTTCATCCTCAATGCCGCTCCGGTATTGGCCGATCCAAGTGTCATTGCTGCATTTAGCGGCGTCGTCACGCCGCACATCAGTGATAACTTGCATCGTCTTTCCGGTGTGACCGGCCTGCAGCGCTTTCACCGCAGCCGCAAGCTGGTGGGCACTGCTTTCACCGTCAAAGCTCGTCCGGGCGATAACCTGTTGATCTACAAGGCCCTGATGCAGATGTCGCCCGGGCATGTTCTTGTGGTTGATGGAGCTGGTGACACCACCAATGCATTAGTTGGTGAGCTGATCATGTTGTATGCGCAACAGCGTGGCTGCTCAGGCTTCGTCCTCGACGGCGCCATCCGTGATACCGCCGCTTTCTACGAGGCGGATTTCCCTTGCTATGCGCGGGGCACTTCGCATCGCGGCCCTTACAAGCTCGGCCCCGGCGCCATCAATGTGCCCGTGTCGGTGGGTGGCCAAGTGGTGCACCCTGGCGATATCGTCGTCGGAGACGAGGATGGTGTTGTGTCTTTTTCGCCCGAGGAGGCTGGACCGCTGCTCGAAGCGATTGGGCGTACTGCGGCAAACGAAGAGGCGATCAAAGCTGAAATCGCGACCGGCACTGTGCAGCAGAAGTGGTTGGACAAGGTGCTTGCCGCACATGGCCTTTGAACCGCGCTACGCATAGAAGGAATTGCACCGTGTCCAATCTACTCGCCAATCGCCTCTCCCACGTCAAGCCTTCGCCCAGCATTGCAGCCAAGGCGCGCGTTGACGCCTTGCGTAGCGCAGGGCGCCAGATCATCGACTTCACCATCGGAGAGCCTGACTTTCCTACGCCATCCCACATCATCGCGGGCGCAATCAAAGCGCTGGCCGATGGCCATACTCGGTACACCGCCTCCGCTGGTACACCTGCGCTGCGCCAAGCGATTGTGCGCAAGCTTGAGCGAGAGAATCAACTTGCCTTCCGCACGGAGGAAATCGTCGTTGGCTGCGGCGCCAAACACATCATTTACAACGCGTTTGCGGCAACGCTGAACGAAGGCGATGAAGTCATCGTGCCAGCACCCTTCTGGGTTTCCTACCCAGATATGGTGGCGTTACATGGCGGCAAGCCCGTGATCGTGTCTTGCGGCGTGGACGAGGGATTCAAACTGAGCGCAGAGGCGCTTCGCAATGCCATCACGCCCAAAACGCGATGGCTAATTCTCAATACGCCCAACAACCCCACCGGCGCAGTCTACACACGGACCGAACTGGTGGCGTTGTGCGACGTGCTGAAAGCGAACCCTCACGTCTGGGTCTTGACCGATGAAATCTATGAGCATTTCGTCTACGGCGATGTTAAGCATCTGTCCCTGCTGAATGTGGCTCCCGAATTGAAAGAGCGCATGTTGCTGATCAACGGTCTTTCCAAGGCCTATGCATTCACCGGCTGGCGTGTCGGCTACGGTGCTGGCCCTGCGGCGTTGATCAAGGCCATCACCTTGTTGCTGACGCAGAGCACCACCTGTGCAAGCGCGGTCAGCCAAGCGGCAGCCGTGGCGGCCCTCGATGGCGACCAGACTTGTGTGCAGGAGGCCGTCCAGTTGTTTCGGTCGCGACGTGACCGGATGCTGGAACTGCTGCGCCAGATTCCCGGCGTCACTTGTCTGTCTCCAGATGGTGCGTTCTATGTATTTGCCAGCGTTGCAGGCCTCATCGGACGCAAAACGCCTGAAGGCACCGTGCTGTGCAACGACGTCGACGTCATGAACTATTTCATCGAGCACGCTGGCGTTGCCTCCATAGACGGAGCTTCCTACGGGGCGCCTTCGTACCTGCGTTTGTCGTTCGCGACGTCCATGGACCAGATCGAGGCGGGATGTGCCGCCATGGCCCAGGCGGCGGCGCGCTGTTCCTAGCCCTGTCCATCTCAACGGAGTACTTCTATGCCCAAGCTCACATTCGCTTCTTCTGTGTTGGCCGCTGCGGTGGTCACCCTGGCTGCCTCAGCGCCAGCCCTTGCTGATCAACTCGCCGACATCAAGTCCAAAGGCACGCTGGTGTGTGGCACGCTCGGTACGGCCGAACCCTTCAGCTTTCCCAACCCGCAGACCCGAGAGATTCAGGGATACGACGTGGATTTCTGCGGCGCTCTGGCCAAGAGCCTCGGCGTCAAGTTGGAGCTCAAGCTGATCTCGGTAGCGGCACGCATTCCCGAATTGCAGCAAGGGCGCATTGACGTCATTGCAGCCAACCTGGGTTGGACGCCAGAGCGCGCGGAACAGATCGCATACAGCGATGGCTACTACGCTAGCTTGCAAAAAGTGGCTACCAAGCGTACTGACGGGTACAAGAAAGTTGACGATCTCTCTGGCAAGCGCATCAGCGCAACCAAGGGTTCGACTTCCGAACTGGCGGTCAAAAAGGCGCTACCCACTGCTACCACGATGACCTTCCAGGATCCTCCGAATGCATTCCTTGCCATGCAGCAAGGTAAGGTCGAAGGCTTCGCCGTGTCCGAAATCATGCTGGTGAAGTTCAAGCAGCAGGTCGAGACGAGCTCGCCCATCGACATCCTGGAGCCACCGCTGATGGTCGAAGCATGGGGCGTTGGCATGCGCAAGGGCGAGACGGCCCTGATCCAGCACGTCAACACGACCCTGCAATCCATGGAGAAGTCAGGCGAGGCTGCCAAGATTTTTGACAAATGGCTCGGTGCCAATACTCCCTACACCATGAGGCGCGGCTTCAAGATCGAGCCCATCAAGGGTTGATCTGCCTGACAGGCTCTACGTTATTCATCAGGCGGCAATCATGAGCATCCCCTTAGATTTTTCCATTTTGCTGCGGGACGAGTATCCAAAATGGATCGTCAAGGGCCTGGTCACGATGCTGGAGCTGACGGCGCTGGCATGGTTGCTGGCGATGGTGGTCGGCATCGTGCTGGCCACCATCCGCATGAGCAACAGCCGATGGGGGCAGGCGGTGGTAGCGGCCTATGTTGAGTACCACCAGAACGTACCCATGCTGGTGCAGATATTCCTGTGGTACTTCGGCATTCCGGCATTGCTGCCCGGTCCATGGCAACAATGGATCAATGCTCACAGCAGCGAGTTTCTCTTCGCGTTCGTGGCCGTAGGCTTGTGCATGGGAGCTTACATGTCCGAAGACCTGCGCGGCGGCATTCGCTCCATTCCTAAGTCACAGCTGGAGGCGTCCCGCGCCCTTGGACTGAGTTATCTGCAAGCCACGCGCCTGGTCGTGCTGCCCCAAGCGATCCGTATCGCCATGCCTACTCTGGTCAACCACACAGTGCTGTTGTTCAAGAACACAAGCCTGGCCATGACTGTGGGGGTGGCGGAACTGACCTACGTGACCCGTGAAATCGAAAGTCAATCCTTCAGAACCGTCGAGGTGTACTTGTTCGCGACGATGGTCTACCTCGGAATCTCGTTGCTCATCATGGCCGGTGGTGCGGCGTTTGAGCACCGTTACCGCATCAAGGCGAGATAAGCCATGGCTGACATCTTTTCCATTTTGCGCGACAACTGGACACTGCTGTTGATCGGGCAGTATCCGCACGGCCCGCTAGGCGGCCTGGCCATCACTTTCCTGTTGTCTGTGTTCGGCCTCGTGCTGGCGTTGCCGCTGAGCGTGGCTGTCGCCCTTGCACGGGTCAGTCCCTTCGCCTGGCTGCGCTGGCCCGCCACAGTGCTGATCTACGTCGTGCGCGGTGTGCCGCTCATCATGTTCATCTTCTGGGTGTACTTTTTCGTGCCTCTGCTCATTGGTCGCACGGTGAGCGGCTTTACAACCATGCTCGTGACGCTGGTGATCTACGAAGCGGCGTACCTGGCCGAGGTGGTGCGAGCCGGTATCGAAGGCCTGCCCAAGGGGCAGACTGAAGCGGCACGTGCCGTGGGTTTGAGTTACATGCAGACCACCTTCAAGGTGATCCTGCCGCAAGCCCTCTACAACATGGTTCCCGCCATGATCAGCCAGTTCGTCTCCACCATCAAGGAGACCTCGCTGGGGTACGTGATCAGCGTCAATGAGCTGACATTCGCAGCCAACCAGATCAACAGCACCCTGCTGACCAAGCCGTTCGAAGTCTTCCTGATCCTGGCCGTCATCTACTTCCTTTTGTGCTTCTCCCTGACGCAGTTCGCACGCTCTATGGAGCGGCGCATCACACGCAAGCGCGCTGGCACGGTCCATGCCAGTGGCATACGAGCACCGACGGTTGCCGCCCTAAAGGTAACCCCATGAACCGCTGCTCGAAGACCAAGAACTGAACCGCACCATGACCATGACTCCGAACCCCGCATCGCAATCACAGCCGATGATCAATTTCAAATCCGTGAACAAGTGGTATGGGCAGTACCACGCGCTGAACGACGTGTCTGCTACCGTGGCCAAGGGGGAGGTCGTGGTCGTTTGTGGCCCCTCTGGTTCGGGCAAGTCCACGCTGATTCGAACCGTCAATCGGCTGGAGGACATTCAAAAGGGAACCATCGAGTTCGATGGCCAGGACGTGAATGCGCGCACGCTGGATCTGAACAAGTTCCGCAGCCATGTCGGTTTCGTTTTCCAGAGTTTCAACCTGTTTCCGCATTTGTCAGTCGCAGAAAACATCTGCCTGGCGCCGGTGGCGGTGCTCAAAAAGAGCAAGTCCGAAGCCCGAGCTCGGGCACTGGAATTGCTGGAGCGTGTGGGTCTTGCCGCCAAGGTCGATGCGTATCCGGGCCAACTCTCGGGAGGGCAGCAACAGCGCGTGGCCATCGCGCGGGCATTGGCCATGAACCCGCCCGCCATGCTGTTCGACGAGCCCACCAGCGCACTTGACCCCGAGATGGTTGGCGAAGTCCTGCAGGTCATGAAGTCGCTGGCGCGCGAGGGCATGACCATGATGTGCGTAACCCATGAGATGAACTTTGCGCGGGAAGTCGCTGATCGCGTCTGGTTCATGGACCAAGGCGCACTGGTCGAGTCTGGTACGCCTGAAGACTTCTTCTCAAACCCTCAAAGCGAGCGGGCGCGCAAGTTCCTGTCGGACCTGCGATCCCACTGAGCTGGCGGCAGGGCTGTCAATCCCGTGCTTTCAGCGACCCCTCATCTGCATCCAAATTTCCCTTCCACTCCTCACCAAAGGATTCCACATGCTGCGTTTTTCCAAGCTCATGGCTTGTCTGGCGTTCGCCGGACTGGCGTGCTCTGCCGTTCATGCAGACCAACTGCAAGAAATCAGGGCCAAGAAGACCTTGGTCTGCGGCACCTTCGCGGCGATCGAGCCTTTTGGTTTTTCCGACCCGCAGACCCGGCAGACGGTCGGCTACGACGTCGACTTGTGCAAGGCCGTGGCGCGCGAGATGGGTGTTGCCATGGAGCACCGAGGCTTGACCGTGGAAGCGCGAATTCCCGAACTCAATCTGGGGCGCGTGGACATTCTGATCGCCAACCTCGCGTACACGAAGACGCGTGCCTCGCAGATCGAATTCTCGGACGCGTATCACGTGCTGCATGAAGTGGTGATCGTGACGAAAGAGTCGGGCATATCGACCCTGGACCAATTGTCCGGCAAGAAGGTCAGCGCCACCAAAGGATCCACCTCCGAGCAGGCTATTCGCATGCGCATTCCAAGTGCGACGCCAGTGGCTTTCCAGGATGCATCCGCGGCCTACCTCGCGCTGCAACAAGGCAAGGTCGATGGCTTCAGTATCAATGACGTGACCGCCGCCAAATTCGTGCGCCAGTCCGCGTCAGGGGGAAGGCCGGTAGTGATGGTGGCCGAGCCGACCATCCTGGAGCCCATGGGCATCGGTGTGAAGAAAGGTGAGCCGGCTCTGCTGGCGGAAGTCAATTCAGCCCTGACGCGTTTGGAGAAATCCGGCGAGCTGGCGCGCAACTGGGAAAAGTGGCTCGGCCCTAAAACTGAATACGGCCTCACACGGACCAAAGTCGTGACGCCCATCAAGGATTTGAAGTTCGACGCGTTGCCCTGAAAGCGAGGAACTGGTGATGAACTGCCAAGAGATCCAGCTCATCGCACGTCGGCAGCACCTGCGGCAGGTGGAAGTCGTTGAGGTGCGCGAAGGACTGCAACGGGTGCGAATGGTGATAACGGCTGGGAGAGGAATTTCGGAGGCCGACTCTGCAATCCCGTCCATGGATTCCGCTCTGCGGCCTGTCGCGTCACAAGCTGATCGTGTCACTGTCCGATCGGGCTCTCTGGGCCTTCTGCGCTTGGCGCATCCCCTGCGGTCTCTTTCTGGCGTGGCTTCCGGCGATATTGTGGTCGCCGGTCAGCCACTCGCCTTGCTGGAGGTGCATGGCGTCTACACAGATGTGGTGACGCCTTGCGACGGGGTCGTCGTGGATGTCCTCGCAGCAGACGGCGATCGCGTGGATTTCGGAATGCCATTGTTCACGCTCAAGGTGTCACCGCGATGACCGAAATGGTCGGCCCCTATGCACCGCGCGTCAGCCCGCTGGGTTGCGGTGCCTTGCTGTTCGAATCAATCGAACCTTTCGGCCAAACAGCGCAACGGCGCGTGTGGCACGTAGCCAACCAGGCCCGGGACTGGAAGGGTATACGCGAAACGGTGCCGGGCATGAACAACCTGATGGTGGTGTTTGACCCTGCCGTAGCGGGTACCGAGGCGGTCATCCGTGATGTCCTCGTCGCGTGGCAACAGGAACCGCCCGCCGTCGAAACTGGCAAGCTCGTCGAGATTCCGGTGGTCTATGGCGGTCCTGGCGGCCTTGATCTGGCAGTGGTGGCGGATCATGCGGGGCTTGATGCCGACGCGGTCGTTCGTTTGCATTCGCAAGCAACCTATACGGTGTATTTCCTCGGCGCGCATCCCGGTTTCGCTTACCTCGGCGGTCTTCCCGAGCAGTTGCACACACCCAGGCGCGCAGAACCTCGGCTGCAGGTCCTCCAAGGCACAGTGGCTATTGGGGGCATGCAGACCGGCGTCGTAGCCCAAACCTCGCCCAGCGGCTGGCAACTCATCGGTACGACCGATGAGCGCTTCTTCGACCCCGCCGCCCAGCCGCCTGCTTTGCTTGCGCCCGGCGACCGGGTGCGCTTTGTGCCGGTCGGGATCGAACGATGATTGAGATCCTTTCCACTGGCGGCATGAGCACGATTCAGGATCTGGGTCGCCACGGCTATCGCAGCGTTGGCCTGGGCGTTGGAGGCCCGCTCGACGCGCTTGCGGCGCGTGCCGGTAATGCCATGCTGGGCAATGGACCCACATGCGCCTTCATCGAGGTAGTGCTTTTTCCTTTCCGCGTTCGCTTCACCGAGGAATGCCGCATTGCAGTCACGGGGGCCGACAGCCGCACATCTATCGAGGGGCGGCCGGTATGGCCCTGGTGGACCCTGACGGTGAGGGCAGGTCAGGAAATGCGCCTGGAGGGCCCCTGTGGTGGAGGCGTCGGCTACGTCTGCGTCGGCGGTGGAATCGATGTGCCTGCAGTGCTCGGCTCGCGGAGCACCGACCTCAAGGCCGCCTTCGGGGGCTTTGAGGGGCGCACGCTGCGCAAAGGGGACCGTCTCCACTGTTTGCCCGACAGCCGGCGCGCTGGTACTGCACGCTTGGGCGGCTTCGGCGTGCGGCCGCCATTGGTTGGCATGCCAAAAGGCGCTGCAGAAGAGCAGCCCGGTGCCACGCCAGTCCGCGTTCTGCCCGCCTCCGAATGGGATTGTTTCACCCCCGAGGCCCGCGATTCGCTGGTCACCACCGATTGGAAGATCAGTCCGCACAGCAACCGCATCGGCGCGCGCCTGGAGGGCCCCGTGTTGGCTACTGAGCGCAAGCTGGAACTGCTTTCGCACGGCATCGTGCCTGGTGTCATTCAGGTTCCGCCATCTGGGCAACCGATCGTGATGCAGTGCGATGCGCAGACCTCGGGCGGCTACCCCAAGATTGCCACCGTCATCGAAGCGGACCAGTGGCGTGTAGCGCAGACGCCGCCGGGCCGATCCCTGCGCTTCCAAGCTGTGACACTGCAGGAGGCTCAGGCGGCCTGGCGAGAGCAGTGCGACTACCTCCACACCATAGAGCAAGCGAGCCGGTGGGCCGCAGGCACCTCATGAGAGCTACCACATGAAGATCGACATCAATTGTGACCTGGGCGAAGGCTTTGGTGCCTACCGCATGGGCGACGACGAAGCCTTGTTGCGCGTGATTTCCTCGGCCAACGTCGCGTGTGGTTTCCACGCGGGGGATCCGGTGATCATGGACCGGACGGTCCGCTGCGCCAAAAAAAGCGGCGTCGACGTGGGAGCGCACATCGGCTTTTCCGATCTGCAGGGTTTCGGCCGCCGTGCCATGCAACTCGACACCAAAGAACTGGAGACGATGACGCTCTACCAGTTGGGCGCCCTCCGCGGCATTGCATCGGCGGTCGAGAAGCCCATGACGCACGTGACTTTCCATGGGGCTCTGGGCAATATGTCCTTCGCCGATGCTGCCCTGGCAGAAACGTTGGTGCGCGCGGTGAAGTCCTTTGATCGCGCGTTGATCGTGATCGCGCCGCCGATGACCGAACTCCACCGCGCCGCCACAAAAGCAGGCCTGCCGGTAGCCAACGTTGTGTTCGCCGACCGCGCCTATGACGACCAAGGCCTGCTGGTGTCGCGCAAACTGCCAGGCGCGGTGATCAAAGACCCCGATGAAGTCACGTCCCGCATTATTCGCATGCTGGAAGATCGGACCATCACCAGCATATCCGGCAAGCGCATGCCAGTCAGCATTCACTCCATCCTCGTCCACGGGGACACGGATGGCGCATCAGTGCTCGCAACCCTGGTGCGCGACCGAATCGAATGCGCCGGCGCCGTGGTAGCACCGGTGTCCGAAGTGATCGCCACCGAGGTGCCTGCATGAACGTCCAGCGAATCCTCGAACTGATCGATGTCGTCGCTGCGGCTGACCTCGCGCAGCTCACTGTCACTGACGGTGGCGTCGAGATCCAGTTGGTGCGCAACGCAGCCTTTCTGGACGCCGGATTCCGGCCCGAAGCGGAGAAATTGCCCGGGAGCAGTGCTGGCGCCCATGCGGCGTCTTCGCCCGAGGACCAGGGTTTACCGGCAGGCCGTGCAAACGACGCACCGCAAGCGCGGCACCAGGTATTGGCACCCATGGTCGGGACGTTCCGCCGTTCAGCGAAAGCCGATGGTGAAGCTCTCATTCAACTGGGTGCAAGGGTCGAGAAGGGCGCGCCGCTGTGCGTGATAGAGGCGATGAAGATGATGAATGAGATAGAAGCGGACCGTGCGGGCACTGTCACGCAGGTGCACTGTGAAGACGGTCAGGCGGTCGAAATCGACCAGCCCCTGTTCTCCATTGATTGAGGCAGAGGGCGCCATGTTCAAAACCCTATTGATAGCCAATCGCGGAGAGATCGCGCTGCGCGTGCAGCGGGCATGCCGTGAGTTGGGCATCCGCACAGTGGCTGTGTTCTCTGAGGCGGACCGCGAAGCTTTGTACGTGAAGACGGCGGACGAGGCGCTGTGCATCGGGCCGGCCCCATCGGCCCAGAGCTACCTCAATGTGCCGGCGATCATGGCCGCCGCGGCATTGACGCAGGCTGATGCGGTGCATCCAGGATATGGCTTCCTTAGCGAGAACGCCGCGTTCTCGGAAGCGGTCGAAGCCGCTGGGTTGGCCTTCGTCGGTCCTGGCGCGGCCTCCATCCGCATGATGGGCGACAAGGTGATGGCCAAGCGGACGATGACCGAAGCGGGCGTGCCCTGTGTGCCTGGCTCGGAAGGCGCACTCGGAGACGACGCGGTGGCCACGAAAGCACTTGCTGCGCAAATCGGTTACCCCGTCATCATCAAGGCGGCGGGCGGCGGCGGTGGCCGTGGCATGCGCGTCGTGCAGGAAGAGTCCGCGTTGCTGTCCGCTATAGAGACTACGCGCGCGGAGGCCGCGGCGGCCTTTGGCAACGCCTCCGTCTACATGGAGAAATTCCTGCTGAACCCGCGCCACATTGAAATCCAGGTGCTGGCCGATACCCATGGCAATGCCGTTTGGCTGGGCGAGCGTGATTGCTCGATGCAGCGTCGGCATCAGAAGGTCATCGAGGAGTCGCCCGCGCCGGGCGTGGCCCCCGCGCTGATCGAACAGATTGGGCAACGATGCGCGGACGCTTGCCGCACGATGGGCTACCGCGGTGCGGGCACCTTTGAATTTCTCTACGAGAACGGCGAGTTCTTCTTCATCGAGATGAATACCCGAATCCAGGTCGAGCACCCGGTCACGGAGTACACGACGGGCATCGACATTGTGCAGGCGCAAATCCGCGTGGCGGCCGGCGAGCCGCTTGCGTGGCGGCAGGAAGACATCCGCCGACGCGGTCATGCCATCGAGTGCCGCATCAACGCGGAAGATCCATACACCTTTCTGCCGTCGCCGGGCCGCCTTGCGCAGTGGGTGCCACCGGGCGGCCCCGGCGTGCGCGTCGATTCGCATGTCTATGGTGGCTACGCGGTCCCCCCGCACTACGACTCAATGATCGGCAAATTCATCACCCACGGAGACACGCGTGAGCAGGCCATCGCCCGCATGCGCGGTGCACTGCGTGAGGCTGTTGCCGAAGGGATTCGAACCAACATCCCGCTACACCTCGAACTGCTCGAAGACGGGGCATTCCGGCAAGGCGGGACGAGCATCCACTTTCTGGACGGGTGGATCCGGCAGAGAAACTCTTCACGCCGAAAGAGTTGAGCATGAATTGGAACAACTGGTCGGTAGCAAAACGACTTCTTTGCACGGTTTTGAGCTTGTTCGGGTTGCTGCTCGCCGTGGGCGCCGGCACGCAGTGGGAGATCTACCGATCCAACCAAGCAGCGCTCTCGGCAGTCAGCGAATTCGATGCCAGGCTGGTGGCTGCGGTGCGCTGGCGCGGATTGGCCGAAGTCAGTGCCGAGCGTGCCATGGCTGCATTGGGAACCACCGATGGAGACCTCTTGGTCGCTTATGAGAAGAGCGTAGCCGACAGTGAGCGCCAAGTCGATGCCATTCGCACGGAACTTGAATCCAAAGTAGTTAGCGACCGGGACCGCGCGGCATTCGCTGAGCTGGCCACGTCGCGAAGCAAGTTGCAGCAGTTGCTGAAGCAGGGCGGGGTCCTGTCAGGCAAAGGGGACATCGGAGGCGTTCAGGCACTGGTTCAGTCGCAGATCACTCCTGCCGTTGCTGCGGCGCTGGCCGACGTGGACAAGTTTATAGAGGTGCAGGCCGCGCAACGTGAAGACGTCATTGCGCAAACGCAGCTTCAATCGCAGCGGCTGGCAGGTCTGGCGTTCGCCGCCTGCGCGGCGCTGTTGTTGTTGGGTCTTGGATTCACGTATCTGCTGGTGCGTTCGATTTCTCTTCCATTGCGCGAGGCTGTCCGTCTGGCCGAGGGCATTGCCGACGGTGATCTGTGCGCCATTGTCAAGACATCCCGTCGCGACGAGTTGGGACAATTGTTGCGCGCGGTGGATCGCATGGCCGAACGTCTGCGCGAGATCGTTTCGGAGGTGCGGCTGGGCGTGGAGTCGGTCTCGACGGCCAGCCGCGAAATCGCTGCAGGCACTCAGGAGTTGTCGGAGCGAACCGAAGATGCTGCCAACCGGCTGCAGAGCACAGCGTCCAGCGTCGAGCAGTTGACGGCTTCGGTCGCAACCTCCGCAGATGCGGCCAAGCAAGCGGATCGCCTGGCGAGTGAGGCCACGGGCTCTGCTGCCGCAGGAGGGCGTCTTGTGCAAGAAGTGGTCAGCCAAATGGAGCTGATTGCCAAGGCCTCTAAAAAGATCGTTGACATCACCACCCTGATTGACGGCATTGCTGCCCAGACGCGTTTGCTGGCGATGAACGCGGCTGTGGAGGCCGCGCGTGCTGGCGAACATGGCCGCGGTTTCGCCGTGGTGGCGCAGGAGGTTCAGATGCTGGCCAAGCGATCAGCAGAGGCTTCCAAGGACATCCGAGGACTAACTGAGAACGTGGCTTCCTTCGTGGCCGTCGGCGCACAACTGGTCAATCGGACCGACACGGCAATGAAGCAAATCGTGGGGAATGCCACCACCGTCGGGGTGCTGGTGGGCGAGATCAGCAATGCAACGGGGCAGCAGCACGCCGGGCTGGACATCGTAAACCGCTCCGTGGGTGAGATGGACGACGTCACGCAGCAGAACGCGGCCTTGGTGGAAGAGTCCGCCGCCGCAGCCGTCGCATTGAGCGAGCAGGCGCAGCGCCTTGCCGAATTGGTGGCCGTTTTCCGGCTCCCGCCCAACAACCACATCAAAAAACTGGCCTCACCACTGGGAGCATTGCCATGATTTACGCCAAGTGGAAAATTTTGATGCTTGCGTGCGCAGTGCTGCACATTGGCTCCGCAATGGCGGCAGATCCGCCAACCGCGCGATCAGCTGCCGACGGCGTTCGCATTGCCTTGGTGGCACCGCTTTCCCAGGCGCCGCAGAGTCCAATTGGCCAGCAGGTGGCGGCGGGCGTCAAAAGTTATGTTGAACAGGTCAATAGCACGGGGGGTATCCAGGGCAAGCCGGTACAGCTGCTCGTCTACGATGATCATTTCAAACCGGATGAGACAGCGGCTCTGTCCGCCAAGGCGGTGCGAGAAGACGGTGCGCTGGCGCTCATGACCGTGGGGACGGCGACTGCGCTCAAGGTTATTGAGGCGCAGATTCCCGAAACCACCAAAACGCCTCTGTTCCCCCTTCGAACTGGTGCGGCTTCGGTGCGCGAGCCGCTCAATCCGTTCGTCTTCAACATTCGGGCAGGGTACAGGGCAGAGTTGCAGCGGTTGGTGCGACAACTTGACTTGATGGGCATTCGCCGTGTCGCGCTTCTGTACCAGAACGATGCGTACGGCGAATTTGGCCGCTCGGTCGTCCGCGCCGAAATGCAGGCCCGAAACTCCAGCCCGCTGGGGGAGGCGCAGTATGACCGCACTTCCGCGGACATGACGGCGCCTGTCGATACCCTCGGGCGGCTCAATCCAGACGCGATCATTCTGATTGCGGGGGGGACGCAAGCGGTGAGTTTCATCAAGGCCTATCGGCAGCGTGGCTTCCACGGACAGATCGTGGGTCTGTCCGATGTCGATCCGCAATTCCTGATTCGGGAGGCCGGACCGGACCTCGCGCGTGGGGTTGGCGTATCCCAAGTATTTCCGAGCTTGGGCAACCGGATCATTCCCGTCGTTCGTGACTTCCAGCGGGCGCACCAGCGCCTGGGCTTGGCGGGCGAACCAGCCTCGCTGGCCGCGTTCGAAGGCTATCTTTCCGCCAAGGTGATCGTGGAAGGACTGAAGCGTGCGAACGTGAATCGTGTGTCGCTTGGCCAGGCGCTCAACAGTCTGGGCCATTTTGACCTGGGCGGGTATGTCGTCAACTTCTCCGCGGCTCAGCACGAGGGCAGCAGCTACGCGGATCTGCTGGTCATAGGTTCGGACGGAAGAATTCGTTACTGACATATGCCCTGCCAGGAAGGCCTGATGCGCACCTGCTGTGCCTCTTTTCTCCATAACTCGCCGTAAAAATTAATGCTTTCCGACTGCACATCATCCTCTGCGCGGATCAAATCGATTTTGATCGCCAATCGCTCAGAAATCGCCATCCGCGTCATGCGCGCGGCCTCGGAGATGAACATCCGCACAGTGGCGATCTACTCGCGCGAAGACCGCCTGGCGCTTCACCGCTTCAAAGCCGACGAGAGCTACCTGGTGGGCGAGGGCAAGAAGCCGCTGCAGGCTTACCTGGACATCGATGACATCCTGCGCATCGCCCGGGCCGCCAAAGTGGATGCAATTCACCCTGGCTACGGCTTCTTGTCTGAAAACCCCGAATTTGCCGAGGCGGTGATTGCCGCTGGCATCGAATGGGTTGGCCCGCGCCCGCAAGTGATGCGTACGTTGGGCAACAAGGTTGCCGCACGCAACGCCGCCGTTGCAGCGGGCGTGCCGGTGATGCCCGCGACGCCTCCGCTGCCGCTGGACCCGCAGGAGTGCAAGACGTTGGCTGCCGGTATCGGCTATCCCGTCATGCTCAAGGCCAGCTGGGGCGGAGGAGGGCGTGGCATGCGCGTCATCCGTAGTGAAGCAGAACTGCCCGAGGCGCTGGCGGCGGCCCGGCGCGAGGCCCTGGCCGCCTTCGGTAATGACGAGGTGTATTTCGAGAAGCTGGTTCAGCGTGCCCGCCACGTTGAAGTGCAGGTCCTCGGTGATCGCCATGGCAATGTGGTGCACCTGTTCGAACGCGACTGCACCGTGCAGCGCCGCAATCAGAAAGTCGTGGAGCGTGCTCCTGCGCCTTACCTCGACGATACGCAGCGCCAAACACTGTGTGACAGCGCCATCCGCCTGATGCAGGCGGTGAAATACACCCACGCCGGCACGGTGGAGTTTCTGATGGATGCCGATAGCGGCCAGTTCTTCTTTATCGAAGTGAATCCGCGCATCCAGGTCGAACATACGGTGACCGAGCTCATTACGGGCGTGGACATCGTCAAAGCCCAGTTGCGCATCAGCCAAGGCGGGCACATTGGCATGACGGAGGACGATGAAGGTAGCGTCCCGGCGAGCGGCGTTCCTGAGCAGGACCAGATCCGCATCAACGGCACAGCGGTGCAGTGCCGAATCACGACCGAAGACCCGGAGAACGGATTCCTGCCCGACTACGGGCGCCTTTCGGTGTTTCGCAGTGCCTCCGGCTTTGGCATCCGACTGGATGCCGGCACTGCCTACAGCGGCGCCGTCATCACGCCTTACTACGACTCTCTGTTGGTCAAGGTCACGGCGTGGGCTCCGACCGCCAAAGAATCTGTACAGCGCATGGACCGCGCTTTGCGCGAGTTCCGCATTCGCGGCGTGGCTTCGAACCTCCAGTTCCTGGAAAACGTGATCAACCACCCGGACTTCGCCGCCGGAACGGTGACCACTCGCTTTATCGACACCACTCCCGAGCTGCTGGAATTCGCGAAGCGACGCGACCGCGGCAGCAAGCTGCTGGGCTTCATGGCGGATGTCATTGTGAACGGCAACCCCGAGATGGCGGGGCGAAAAATGCCGGAGCTCCCATTCCCCAAGCCCGTGTTACCCCGCATCGATCCGAGCACCTCAATTCCTCCGGGCTCGCGCGACCGGCTTAAGGAACTCGGTGCCAAGCAGTTCGCGCAATGGATGCTAGACAGCAAGCGTGTGTTGATGACCGACACCACGTTGCGCGATGCACACCAGTCGTTGTTTGCCACCCGCATGCGCACGGCTGACATGCTGCCCATCGCACCGTTCTATGCGCGCGAGTTGCCGCAGCTGTTCTCATTGGAGTGCTGGGGAGGCGCCACCTTTGACGTGGCCATGCGCTTCCTCAAGGAAGACCCTTGGCAAAGGTTGGCTCAGTTGCGCGAGCGCGTGCCCAATATCCTCTTCCAAATGCTGCTGCGCGGCGCCAACGGGGTGGGTTACACCAGCTATGCCGACAATGTGGTGCAGTTTTTTGTCAAGCAGGCAGCCACATCCGGCGTGGACCTGTTCCGGGTCTTTGACGCCCTCAATTGGGTGCGCAACATGCGCGTGTCCATTGATGCCGTGCTGGACGCCGGTGCGATCTGTGAGGGGGCCATCTGCTACACCGGCGACCTGTTCGATCCGGCCAGAAGCAAGTACGACCTGAAGTACTACGTCGGCATCGCCAAAGAACTCCAACGAGCGGGTGTTCACATCCTTGCCATCAAAGACATGGCTGGCGTCTGCCGTCCGCGTGCTGTGGCTGCGCTGGTCAAGGCGTTGAAGGAGGAAACCGGCATGCCGGTGCACTTCCACACCCACGATACCAGCGGAATCGCAGCGGCATCGGTGCTGGCCGCAGTGGAGGCGGGTTGCGATGCGGTGGACGGAGCGCTGGACGCTATGAGCGGCCTCACTGCCCAGCCCAACCTGTCGGCCATGGCCGCAGCGCTGGCCGGAACAGAGCGGGACCCTGGCCTTTCGCAGCATGCGCTGCACCAAGCTTCCACCTACTTCGAGGGCGTGCGCCGCTTCTACGCCCCGTTCGAGAGCGATATCCGGTCTGGCACAGCCGATGTTTACCGTCACGAAATGCCGGGTGGCCAATACACGAACCTGCGAGAGCAAGCGCGCGCCATGGGCCTGGAGCACCGGTGGACCGAGGTGTCGCAGGCCTATGCCGACGTCAACCGGCTGTTTGGCGACATCGTGAAGGTCACGCCGACTTCCAAGGTAGTGGGCGATATGGCCCTGATGATGGTGGCCAACGACCTCATGCCTTCCCAGGTGGCTGATCCCGCGCATGAGGTGGCTTTCCCCGAATCGGTCGTCTCGCTGTTCAAGGGGGAATTGGGATTCCCGCCAGACGGGTTTCCTCAAGAGCTGTCACGCAAAGTGCTGAAAGCAGAGCCGCCAGCGGCCTATCGCCCAGGCGACCACCTTCCGTCCGTGGATTTGGAGGCCGCCCGTGCTCGGGCTGCGCAGGCGGGGGGCTTGCAGCTGGAGGAGTTGGATGACCGACAACTCGCCAGTGCACTGATGTACCCCAAGGTCACAAGTGATTTCCATCGGTATCGCAAGCAGCATGGAGATGTCTCAGTGCTGCCAACGCCCACCTTCTTTTACGGAATGAAGCCTGGGGACGAGGTGGCGCTGGAGATAGAGGCTGGCAAGACATTGCTGGTAAGCCTGCAGACCGTGCACGAGGAAGAAGGCGTTGCCAAGGTGCAGTTTGAGATGAACGGGCAGTCGCGCATGACCAGCGTCGCCAAGGCCGGATCTACTGCCGCGGCCCAGCGCGAGGTAGCCGAAACCGGAAATCCGCTACACGTGGGCGCTCCCATGCCAGGCGCCATCGTCACCGTGCCAGTAGTCCCTGGTCAAGCTGTGCAAGCTGGCGCCACCTTGCTGTCTCTGGAGGCCATGAAGATGGAGACGCACATGACGGCCGAGTGTGATGGGGTTATCGAGCGGGTATTGGTCAAACCTGGAGACCGTGTTCAGGCCAAAGATCTGTTGATTGCGTGGCGTCCTAAGTGATCGCTGCAGAAAATGTTGATCAGATCGCATTTCCGCTGTTTGTGATATGCGTTCACCACTTCACCCTATGGAGAGGGTGCATCGTGCTCAGCCGAATTAGGTTTATGTCCGCATAACCGTGAAGAACGCCAATCGGTGGAGGGCGCAGCTCTGAAGGCGGACTTTTGCGTGAGGAGGCTTGCTGCGCGCGGCCGGTAGCAGTCCCACAGCAGCCGCTACCCGAAAGATGCGGATATTGCGGCGAAGCTATGTTGCTCTATCGGTTGGGGACCCTCGTCCTGCGACGGTAGTCCACATGGAGGTAAGCGACATGGCTGAACCTAACGATGCCTACAAACACTGCTGGCGTGTTTGCCGGATGCAGAGTGGTAGAGGTGGAAGCGTCTGCTTGAACCGGTCAACCTGCCTTTGGGAAAAGTCCTCTACGAATCAGGCGAGTAGATGACTTTAGTCTGTTACCCCGGTCGTGTTCAAGCCCGGATCTTGGACACAGATGCTTTGCATACAGGATGAGTAGAAAGGCTTCGTTGAGCCCGCCGCGAGCCGCATTTGTGTGGCTACTGCAGCGCACAAGGAGGAGTTTACGACTTTAGATTGACGGACAGTGGGCTGAGCAGTGCGCTGGGCCGCGTGGATGCTGGGTCGGGGTTTACGACTTTAATGACACAGAATAGTAATGGTGCAGCGCACCTGCACCGATGGGTTCCAAGCGCCTCAGTTGAGGCGCTTTTTTATTGTCAGCTCGCAAAGCTATGGGGGAGTTGGATGGGCTGCTTCAGGCTGAATGCTGACGTTCGAGGCGGACCTTGCCACTGATAGCTACCCCCCAAAGTGGGCATACAGACCGTGTTCGACAATGCCTATAGCGCCGAGCCGGTGGAAGAGCGCCGCGTCTTACCTGCAGAACGTTCTCGACGACGGTGGCGAGACGACCTTTGAGGACTAACTTTGCTCAAAAAAATTCTTCGAGTTTCCCCGGAAACGCTCAGTTCAATGCCTCCACAAATTGCCGCGCTTCAATGAGGAAGCGCCGCAGATCTTTGGAATGCGCATACTGCAACGCCACGGGGTAGTCTGGGAAGTCACCCGCGTGAGCGCATGCGTTCATCAACTGGTAGGCGCTGAACATTCCCACAAGGATGGCGTGCCAATTACTCGTTGCTGCAGGCATGGCATTCGCAGGTCGCCACAGAACGGAAAAATATGACTGCTTGAGTGTTGCGAATGACAGCGAGGAAAAGCAGGCGGCCAAGTTTGTCGCCACGACGGCGAGCTGTTTCGGATTGGATGCCAACACGAGCTTGAGCATTCGAGCACTCAGGTGCTTGGAGTTTTGATTGGCATCCAGCCGATAGGCCCGTGGTCGCGTGGCGTGGTTAGCAACATGTGTGAGGAAAAACTCCAGGGACTGAGTCGCCGTCTCGGTCGTTGATGCACTTGGCATGAGAGCGCCAAGAAAGGACTCAAGGCGCGCCTGATCGCCAGCCTCCAAGCTCTTAAGCTTGTGTACGAGCGCAACCTCCAACTCGTAGCAGAGTTCGCTAACGGATGCGATCCGGACCTCTTCGCAATTGGCGGGCTTGAATTCTGACACTTGGCCCAAATCGGCGATAGTAAAGTCTGTTTCGGTTGCTGCGCCGACTGGGAACCAATCTGGTAAGGCGACGGGCGAGCTGTCATGGGTGAGTTGGTACTCATCTCTCGCGACGATCAACACGGTGAGTCGGCTAGGCGCGGTCTCGGAGAGAGCCTCAAACGCTGTGCGATTCTTCTCAAAAAGATCTAGTACGTCAGACGGCATTGAATTCGCGTTCTTGAACCCCCTTGACCGCAGTACCACCGGCACCACTTCCTCGCCAGACATCAGATCGGCCAAGCGAGTTGCGAACTCGTCCCGAGATCCGGATGTCCGCCGGATCCAGAATAGCCGCAAAAAGGTGTTTGCACGCCATGGAACTGCGCGTACCAGCTCGCGCACTCGCTCAGGTTCGTATTCCATGTTCAGTTGATGTTGGCGGTTACGGAGCCAGCCAGGCGTGCAAGAATTCGGATTCCCGCAGAGACTTGGCCGTTCTCCTCGCGCAGGAAGTTCGCCTGCGTAGCGGTCATCTGCAAACGCCCAAGTGGAATGCGGTGTTCATCTGCTATGGGTGCGATGAGTCTCTCAAACCCGTTTGTGGTTGTTTCAAAAGTCTTGAAGTGCTTCGTCGCAAGAGCTTTCAGGGTGTGCGCTACGGCCGACAGCCAAGGCTCGCTAGATCGAGACCTCTCGCTCAAATATTCGGCCATCTGCGCGGCAAAGAAGTCGTAGAACGGACTACGTTTTAGAGCTGCTGGCGTCAGCTTGTCCTTCGCGAAGTCAGCAAAGTTTTGGGCCTTTAGTGATGCGCTTGCAAAACGGAAGCTGTTGTCGACGAGCCATCGATTGAAATCTTCCATGAGATTCACGGTTAAATACGGATGCCCGCTTGTCTCGGCGAACACAGCGTCTGCAAAGCTGTCGTCGAACGGCAGCTTCTCCGTTAGAACCAGTTTGAGGAACTGGGTGAACTCGGTATCTCGCGCCTTCTTGTGATGCTCAAACAGCGGGAATCGCTGCTGATTCACCAGCGGGGCGAGCTGACTATCAGAAGGCAAGACGTGGAAGGCGTCTGGCCTCTGCCCCATGAAGACCAGCAGATTCCGCGTCGCGAAGTCGACCATCTGGCTCAGCAGGGGTAGAGCGACCTTGTACTTAAGGCCCTTACTTTCTCGCACATTCGAGTCAATCAGCCCGAACAGCGACTCGTACTCATCGAGAATAAACACTATCCGCATGTTGCTCGGATCGCTGGCAGTGGTGGCGAGAGCACAGTCTCTAACCACCTCGGTGAAGAAGTCATCTCGCAGGTCTTTGCCCGCTTCAAAAGCTGCGCGGACGGCCCTGGAGAAGATGTTCTGGATTGGTTGTCGTAACTGTCGGTCCATGGTCTGCGAGACGACCAGAGACGTTCCGCTGGCATCGGCAAGTTCTTGCGCTGCCGTCGTCTTTCCAGACCTTCGAACGCTACACCAGAGATGGATGCCGACACTGCCGTCGAACTCCTGCAGCAGCCTCTTGACGCTATGTCGTTCAACGAGGAACTGGCGCCGGAACTCAGGATCGTCCAGCGGGAAGTCACCAGCGTAGTTGTGCGTAACGACTGCAGGATCACTGTAGGACTCGCGGCTCAGACCTTCAGCCTCCAACTTCCCGAGAATCAGTTCAGCGAAGTTATAAAGCTGCTGCGAATCAGTTCGTAAGCCGGACGCGTCGGCAACGCACTTAATGGAGGTGCGCTCTACCCACTCGTTCACCTGATCGCTAAACATTCCCACTACAGCTGCCGGCTTTAGTGCGAGGGCTGCTTCAACAGGTTGGGTCGTCTTTACCGCGCCGGAGAAGCACGTGATGGAGATATCTCTGTTCAGCGCACCACGCTTGGCCGAGTACGTCAAGTCAAGTCGCTCGACGAATCCTGGCGATACTCTGCTCATACGCGGAAGAAACAGGTCTGCTCCATGAAACTTGTGCGCCATCCTCTCCGCCGCCTGGACCGACGCACCTAAAATGATGTGCAGTTCTCCAGGTGCTCCGGCGTGACCGAACGCCTCGAATAGCGGGAGGAGCTCAGAGCCTCGGCAGAACCCGACCGGTGGGAGCCAGGCAAGACGGTTTTTTTGCAGCAACGTCCAACCTGACACTGTGCCGAAGCTCACGGAACCATAACCTCGAAGCACTCCGGCGATGGCTGCGGACGTAACACCCCATAGAGCGGCGGCATGACCTGAAGCGTGTACATCAGGCCTGCGCTCCAGATAGACCGAGACAATGAGATCGACGAAGGACTGGACCCCGCCAACCGACTTAAGCGTAGCCACGTCGGCAGAAACACCTCTTTGCGTTTGAAATGCAAAGCCTCGATTAAAAATCGTCTGCGCGTGACCGGCGAATGCCTCTCCAATTTGAGTGATTTCACCTTCATCGGGCATCTCTGATGCGATCCGGCCCATGATATGACGCAATGCGTCAACGTAGTGAGGTTTCCAACGGAAAATGTGCTGATCGGCAAGCAAGCGCAGCATGGATTCAGTCCGTACGCTCAGTTTCTGATCAGCCGTCAGAGGCGTGATTGGGCTGTGCACTACGCTTCCCTGAGGGGTCGTGTGTGCCGAGGCTCCGAGGTTGCCAAGGCGTGTCTCAAGCTCGTGAGTGAGGTCCCGACGTCGATTCTTCATGAACCTCTGGATCAATTGCTTGATTTCTTCGGACGCCAAGGCCAGTTCAGAGGGATTGATCTTGGAGATCAAAACGCGGATGTATCGGTCAGCCTCCTGCACCTGGTTGCTAGTTAGCAGGCTTGAGATTTCTATGAGCTGCTGCCTCGTATTTGGTGAAACTGCCATCAATGATCCTCCACTTGGACTGAGTCTACCGAATAGGTAGTCGTCCAAGCCTGGTGCCACCCATTCATCGAAAAGTCGGATGGCGCCTGTCAGCATTTTTCTGTCGAATGCCTGCGTTTGACGATCGAACAAGAAGTAGCCGCTGTCGGATGTCTAGGTGCAGGTCTGCGGTGTGAAGGCGTTTGAGGCGAGAAGGCATCTTGATCGACCTTGGCTGCACCTAGCGTAGCCTTAGCGTTGGTATGCGATCACATGGCCCTACACACATAGCATCTAAGCGTGCTTTTAGGTCACCTTCAAAATGAAGCGCGCCATCGGTCGCCCTTTCAAGCGGAGTAAAGCCAGACGTGCTGGGCAGCACGCCGAAGATGCAGGCCCAGGGCCGCAGCTTCGTGAGCGTCCAGTGTCCCCATCTTGAATAATGACCTGCGGCATAGGAGTCTCGTGTCCACTAACTCTTGGTGATACGTGAACACTATCTCCGATCAACAGGGCAGCCCAAGTCGGCGGCGTCGCCTGCATAGTGATGAATTCAAAGCCGATGCCGTAGCCAGTTGCATGCAGCCGGGCATGTCGATGGCTACCGTGGCAATGGCCCACGGCGTCAATGCCAACCTGCTGCGCCGTTGGGTCCGCGAGGCCGAGCTGAGGCCACCGGGCATGGCCCTCGGTAAGCCCTCCACCTGTGGCATGGAGGCTCCAGAGGCCAAGCCATCGTTCGTCCCTGTGGGCCTGCCGCTACCGGCGGCGGCAGCGCCGGTCGCTGACATCCGCATCGAGTTGCAGCGCGGTGCCACAGCGATCACTGTTACCTGGCCGACCAGCGCCGCCACCCGGAGCGCCAGATCAAGCCATGGGCGATGGGGCGCAAGGCCTGGATGTTCGTGGGCAGTGAACTTGCCGGGCAACGCGCGGCCATAGTGATGAACTTGGTGCAGTCGGCCCGCATGTGTGGCCACGAGCCCTGGGCTTACCTGCGCGATGTTCTGCTGCGGCTGCCGACGCATCTCAACAGCCGCATCGAGGACCTACTGCCGCATCGTTGGCAGCCTGCCTAACACTGCCGTTCGTCCACTGCAAGGTGGGCCGACTGGACGCTCACGCAGCTTCTCGCGGCCCCCATGGAACAGCTAGGCAGCGAGTGCGCCAAAAAGGGCAATGGCGAATTGGTCGATTTCCATGTGGCGGTTGCAGCAGCCTGGATGAAATTACAGCATCCGGACTATCTCGATAGCTCGAACAGCTGGTCTAGTGCGTCGGTTTGGACAAGTGCTGTGCAGACAAATCGCTTGCATCCCGGTTTGGGATGTGTAGAATTCATCCCAACCAGGGATTAATAATGCAGATCTTCGGCAAATCCAGACTTGAAAGTTTTGCGCAGGAGCACGAAGACTCGCGTGTTCCCTTGGGTGCGTGGCAGCTGGAAGCTGAGGAGGCTCAGTGGAGTTGTCCCGAAGAGGTCCAGGCAAGGTATGCCAACGCCATCGTCCAGCCAGACCGCGTCATTTTCGATATCAAGAGTCTGTACAAGATTCACGTGAAAGCCAAATTTAACCAAGGGGTGCTGTTGATTGACAAGGTGTGGGCGATCGCCACACCCAAACCGGCGGGACGTGTCAGCCGTAGTGTCGCCATCAGGAGCAAAGCATGATTCAAACCGTTCGTGTACTGAAGAGCGAGCAAGATCTTGAGAATGCGCTCAGCCGTTTGGGTGAGTTAATGGACCAGGAGTTTCAACCAGGCTCAGAGGAAGAGGCTGAATTTGATTTGCTGAAACTGGTCATCGACAGCTATGAATCCAAGCGCTTTAGCAGCCCAACAGTGACCCCGTTGCAAGCCATCGAGTTCCGGATGGAGCAGCAAGGACTAAGCCGCAAGGACCTCGAACAATTCATTGGATCCCAATCCAAGGTTTCTGAAGTGCTCGCTGGCAAACGCCCTCTGAGCCTGCAGATGATCCGTCAGCTTCACAAAGGACTCGGCATCCCGGCCAAGGCGCTGCTCGTCTCAGCTGACGAAGCTGAAGTCGATGTGACGGATGAGGAAACCTACGCTTATGAGAAGTTTCCGCTGAAAGAGATGCGTCAGCGAGGTCTATTGGATAGCGATGAGAGCGACAAAGCACGTGACCAAGTGCGCGCTTTTCTCCAGCGTATCGCTCAGTTGGATGTTGAACCCGCATTGTTGCGTGCGCCACTCCACCAAAGTGGCGCACGCATCATGGACACGTACGCGCTCCTAATCTGGCGTGCTGTGGTCGTCGACAAGGCGCATCGCAACCCGCCATTGGGAATCTACAGAAAGGGCTCAATCACAACGACTTGGCTGCGCGACTTAGCGAAGCTCTCATGCTTTGATCGAGGGCCACAGTTGGCTCAGGAGTACCTGAGCCAGCACGGCATCTGCTTGGTGATCGAACCACCCTTCAAGAAGACCTACCTTGATGGCTGCGCGATGCTCGACGGAGACCGCCCGATTGTGGGGCTGACCCTTCGCCACGACCGAATCGACAATTTCTGGTTCGCGTTGTTACACGAAGTGGTCCACGTGCAAAGGCACTTGACCGTCGATTGCCGCTTCATCGCTGACAACCTAGATGACAAAGGACGCATTGGGCAGGCACAGGAGGACGAGGCCGATGCTGGTGCGCGCGACGCACTGATCCCACCAGAGCTCTGGACCACAGCGGTGGTGCGTGACACCCACGACGCGGAGGATGCGCGAGCTCTGGCTAGACAAGCAGGAGTGCACCCGGCCATCGTGGCGGGACGCGTGCGTCATGAAACAGGCAACTGGCGCCTGCTCAGCAGTTTGATCAGCGAGGCAGGCTCCGTGAAGGCGTGTTTTTCGGAGTAACGCGATGAATGCGTCAACCGATTTCAATCAACGACAGGAGGGCCGAATGACCAACCAGAAATAAAAAGCGACCGAATACCTAAGCACTCGGTCGCGGGGTGACGAGCTTGTGACTCGCCGGATTGGCGTCTGCGATTGTCCATAGCCCGTTACTCCCAGTCAAGTGCTATTGGTACCGGCCAGGTCAGCCGGTAGAGCTGCGGCATGCCTATTCGGCGCCAAAGCGCATCCCAATACTCAACTGTGGAATCCACCATGAGTAACGAAAACTTGAACGAACGCGGCCGCGACGACGACAAAGGCGGCAAGGACAAAGACGACAAACTCGTCACCATCTACGTTGAAACGAAGCCTCACCGCTGGCCAAAAAACGAGCCAATCTCGTTTGCGCAAGTGGTGCAGCTGGAAGTTCCGGGCTACACCCCCCAATCGAACATCACCTACTCGGTGAAATGGACCAGGGGCAACGGCGACAAACCTGAAGGCATTTTGGTCCCTGGTGCTTCAGTGAAGGTGAAAGATGGCATCCGATTCACAGTTTCGGAAACTGGTCAGTCGTAACCAGGACATCGCCAAGCTGGTCGAGAAGGGTTATGCAGTCACTTTCGATAGTGGCTGGATGATCCTGCGGGACATCCCGTATCTCGACCAGCATCGCGAGCTGCACTGGGGCGCAATTGCCACCAAGTTGGTGCCCGTTGACGGCGCCGGCCTGGTGACCCAGGAAGACCACACCGTTCTGTTCGCAGGGGCCCACCCTTGTGGGTTGGATGGTCTGACGATTCCAGCGATAGACGCTGGAAAGCACGAACTACAGCTCTCCAGCGCATGCGCGGATGTCGTAGTCCAACGCCGTTTTTCCAACAAACCGATTGTGGGAGGTGTTCACCAGGGGTTTGCCAATTTCTTTGACAAGATCGAAAGCTACGTGGGGATCATTGCCGGACCGGCGATGGAGGTTTATCCCGAAAGGGCAAAGCCTTTTACGTTCAGGTCCGTGGAGGACGCGCCAGAGCCCTCCGTGTTTCGCTACCAAGACAGCCTGACGTCCAAGGCGGAAATCTCCGATCTCTCTACCAAGCTGCAGGATGACATCATTGCCATCATCGGCTTGGGGGGGACCGGTGCCTACACATTGGACTACATGGCCAAGACGCCGGTCCGTGAAATACGTGGATTCGATGGCGACGACTTTCATGTCCACAATGCCTATCGCTCCCCGGGTCAGCTTGACGAAAAGGAGTTGGGACTCCGAAAAGCTGCCGTCTACCAGGGTAGATACGAGAGCTTTCGAGATGGTGTGCGGCTAGTTTCGCAGTACGTTGATGCCGACTCGACAAGCGCATTTGAGGGGGTGACCTTCGCGTTCGTTTGCGTCGACAAAGGGTCCTCGCGCTCCGGAATCTTTGATCTGTTGATTGGTCTTGGCATTCCATTCATCGATGTTGGAATGGGCCTTAAAAGGGCAGGAGGACCGTTGAGCGGAATGCTGCGCGCAACATATTTCCCTCCGAAAAAGGCTCAGTCGATGCGTGAGAAGGGTCTGGCAGAAATGCACGACGGTCCGGAAAATCTTTACCGAACCAACGTGCAAATCGCGGAGCTGAATGCTTTCAACGCTGCATTGGCGGTGATGCGCTTCAAACAACTGCGTGGGTTTTACACAGAGGCTGAATCACTTAGCCATCTTCTGTTCGACTTGGCAGACTTGAAGATCGTGGGGCAGACTGACCATGAGATTTGAAGTTCAGAACGTCGTGGCTATGCCTCAAACTCTTGCGCCTGGCGTCTTGTACGTCTCGCGGGAGTTTGAGACGGCGCATCATCTTTGCGCATGTGGATGCGGACACAAAGTACGTACGCCCTTGAGTCCAGCGGAGTGGCAGGTGTTCGAAACCCCGCAAGGGGTGACGATGCATCCTTCGATTGGAAGTTGGCAAGTCCCCTGTAAGTCTCACTACCTGATTCAGGAAGGCGAGGTCGTATGGGCAGGTCGGTGGAGCGACTCCCAGATTGCTGCGGGCCGAGCGCGGGACCAAAGAAAGTTGCATGCCTACTTGGAAAGTCGCAAAGAGAAGCGTCCAAGCTGGTGGCAAAAATTGCTGCAGTGGGTGGGCATCGGCTCTTAGTCAACAACAGGCACTCCCCTTGGAAGAAGATCTTTCAAGGGGATAAGTGGAGCCGATACCTTCAGCTTAGCATTGGAAATAGGCGATGTCACCAGCATTTGACGCATGAAGGTGCTGCCGGCATCGCGATTCAGCTCAACCGGGCGGGCTGTGACTCATTCCTTGCAGGCCGAATCAACACTGACAACATCAGAGGTTTGCCCTATGCGACAACTTCCAGTTCCAGTTCCAGTCCCATTGCCAAGCACCAGCAGGCCAGTTGTGACTGGGATATCTCGTACTCCTTTGCAACAAGCTGACCACGGATGAACAACTTCCTCGGCACACGAAGCGACCATTGCTTGTTCTCATCCGACTTGAAGTGTTCATACGATCGTGCGAAATCCGCAAAGACTGATGCGGAAGATTCGTCCCAGAGGCGCTCTTCAAGTCGCGCCAAGCCTCGTTCAAATAGCTCACGTGCCAGCACTGAAGCGTCTAAATCGCGATCGTCAGCCTCATTCAAGATGACTTGACGCATATGAGAACTCGACGTGACGCCGAATGTACCCTGCGCTTGCTTTGTTCTGACAGCTGTTTGTGGAGCATGGACCTGAGCTGCGAGTCGCTTCACGCTGGCAGTCGGGCAAGGCGTAGCCAAGACACCTTCGACCAGATTCTCAACCTCAACTCGTAACCGCTCTGGCCGCCGCAGCAAATAGCGCTGTGAAGCGCCCCGTACAGGAATCGTGATGGTCACCGTAAGCACTTTTCGCCCGCTGTCGACATTTACAGCCATCGTCCGTGCCGTGTGTGTATGTGTGTGGGTTGGCTTGTCGCTCGCGTGTTTCATGATCTTTTCTCCGCCTCATCCGTCATAATTTGTAACCGCAGTTGAGCCGAGACTAGACTGTAGCGGCGTATCAACAACATATCAACAGTACAGGAAAGACGGGGTAGGTCGTGGCGCCGAGTCAACTGGCAGATTGCGTACGTCAATACGTAGCTCAGAAGATCATTCCTCTAGGCGCGCAGGAGTGGGCGCAACTGATTTTTGAGCCATCTAAGGCATGGACAGAACACTGTGCTCAGTTCCTTGCGGCTTTGGACCAATGCGGTCTATCACCGACAAAACTATCAGAATATGTCCGCAATGAACCCTATCTGCTGCTACCAGATGCCTTTGAATGCACTGACCTGCCAGTGACGCCTCAGGATTGGGGCCCAATCCCCGACATGCCAGCGACGCGCGCAGCACAGGCCGCAGTAGTCCTTGTTGCAGGGGCGTGCGGCATGGAGACCGTTTCCTATGGAGCCGAAAACGCCGGTGCTCTGTTCGTTAACTTAGTCACACTACCGGGTACCGGAGCCCTGCCGGAGAAGTCGCAAGCCAGGATGAAAGGGCACACGGATGCCGCGACCTTTCCTTTTCGTGGAACGCGAGACCCGAATTTCCCGCGAATCGCACCAGCTCCGGACGTCGTCTTTCTTGTTGGATTGCGCAATGTAGACTTTGTACCGACCGTCGTAATGCCATTGCAAAGCATCCTTCAAAGGTTGTCGTCGGAGGATGTGCGGATCCTGAAGGGGCCGAACATGATCCTTAGCGCCCAACGGACTTTTGTCAAAGGGACTCAAGCGGCTCTCGGTGAAACTCACGTTCTGGATGGAGCGCCCGTGCTGCATGACGGGCCCGAAGGGGCGTGGGTGCGCTACACGCACTCACAGAGCCTTCCGTTCGACGAAGACGACATGACGGTTGTAGCCGCAAAGAAGAATTTCGAAGCAGCGTGCTTATCAGTGGCCGAACAAGTTGTCCTCAAACCGGGGGACCTGTTGCTCGTCAACAATCGTAAGGCACTGCATGGCCGCTCCACAGTCGGTCCAGAGGTGGGGGGCGAATCACGGTGGCTGATTCGCAGTTACGGCCTCGACTGCAGACAACTAGCTGATGACCAAAGGGGCAGTAGGAAGCGCCACATCTTATTTCCTTAATCGCTCTCGCATTGCGGCGTGACTCTGGACAATTGCCCTATTTGTGCAGTCGCTAAACAGCGCAATCCTCCTTGCGGAAACCCATCTGCAGAGTCCGCTCAAGTTGCTGAGCGCAGCTTGGAATCTGGTCTAGATCTCGGGGGGCATGAGCGAAGTCATTTGAGCGGCTATCGCCACAGGAACGCTGCTCGAAAACGGCATCCACTTTGCTGCACTGGTACCATAGAACAGCCCTAGCCGTGCAGGTCCGTCGCCCTCACGAAATGGGGGGCGGCTCCGGCCTGGCCAATCACCACCATTTAGGAAATGCCCTATTCACGAGGTCGCTGATGTTGTACATAGGTGATCTGTCGGAGCGAATGTGTGTGGTCAAGGGTAGGTCCGGTCTTAGTCGTTAGTTCCCTTCCGAGAGAAAAGCGCAGATGACGGCAAACGCTGCAAAGTGATCGTCGGTTCATCCTGTTTTTCGCGATGTGCACGACAGCCACTTCAAACCAAAGGCAGCAGCACCTTCCTAAAAATGTGCTCCGCCTGCTCCTGCCCCCGCGTCGGGTGATTCAACACATCCAGCCAGACCTGGATCACATCTGCCACCATCACCCCATCCCGCCGCACCGCCCCACGAAACGTCGATTCCGGAAACCTCGCCACCCGCAGCAACACCTGCGGCGCCTCCTTCGGAAACGGCAGAAGTGCATTCCATGGATTGCTTCCCGGTGACGCCCGATTGAACCGAGGCATACGGCGAACGCTGATGTACCTGGGCACACCGCTCACATGCCCCACACTGAGCCCATCCGCTGCCGCAAACAGCCCCAGGCAGGCATCGCCTTCGACTTTGTTCAAAAGCTCTTGAACACGTTCGCCAATTTGAATGTTGGCCAAGAACCGTGCAGGCATATCTGCCGTGCCGTAGGGCGCGACAGAACTCCAGCGCTCGAACAGTTCCTCTCTCTGCACCAGCGTGAGAAACTCCTGGGACTCCAGCAGGAATCTCTCGCGCCGCAGCTGCTGCAAGAACCGGGAGGCGGTCATCGCGGAAACCTGCGCCGCCCGTGCAAGCTCCACCCCATTGCGGTACTGACCCCGGGGAGCGTTCAGCATCCCTTCGGGCAACTCTGGCGCCAATAAGACCTTCAGCATCCACTGGTTCAGATCAGAAAACAGGTTGTCCATGCGGATCTGAGTGCCCCTGACTTGTCGTGGCCTGTAGGGTGCGGAGACGTTGAGGCCCTCCAATCCCTCCCCCAGAAACTCACTCGCCCCCTCCGCAGAGACGAAGCCCACGGCAACCTCCGCAGCAAACTCCTGCGCAAAAGCCATCACATTGGCAACGAGCGCTCTCGGCGCCTGGTCCACATGCACCACGGCCATGGGCATGGATCCACGCGACTGAAGGGCATATGCCCGGGCCTCAAGCACGGCTTGGGACAACAGCGGAATCACCCGGTCCGCCCGCCCCTCGGATGTGGCTTTGAGTACCACCCCGTATCGCTTACCCCGTCGCCGAACGACGAGGTCTGGCCCCGTGCTGCCGGGCTCGCTGGCCAGGGCCTTCCAACCCTTGGCTTCGAACAACCCAGCCACGCGCTGCAGTGCTTGCGCGGTTCGTTGGAATGACTTGGGGGAGGGCATGGCGGCAGCTTTGGTAACATGGCCATGTTATCTAACACGCGCACGGTAGGCAAATGCGCGGATCGCAATCTTGGTGTCGAGTCTCATCACCAGGGTTGCGAGTGCCGGGGCGCGAGACCAGAATGCAGCATGGCCCATACCAAGGACGCACTTCCCCCACCAGTTCTGACGGACCTGGTACAGCAGATCGTGATGGAATCGGGCAACCCCGAAGGCTTCGACGCCGAGGCCTGGCTGCAGGAGTGGCTAGCTGCGCCACTCCCCGCCTTCGGAAACCGCCGCCCATGGGATGTCCTGCAAGAACCCGAAGGGCTGTCGTTGATCCAAGCAACGCTTCTGCAAATCCAGAAAGCCAGCTTCGCCTAGTTCCTTCGTGGCGGTCCACAGCGCATGCCACGCAGCTGGACCTCAGGCCTTCGCAGCCTGGCGCAACTTCTTCTCGGCCTTGGCTGGCCCCATGCTCACCAGTTCCTCGATCTTCGAGAGCTGTTTGGTCCGGGGCTGGGCCTGCCCCTTCTCCCACCGCGAGTACGTGAGTGAAGAGACGGCTAACAAAGCTGCCATCTGAAGCTGGGTGGCGCCCAGCGCATTGCGCATCTGCGCCAGCATCTCCGGCGCGAACACGAAATCCTCGCGCGCGGCGCGTTTCGAAACTTTGGGTTGATCGGATGCAGCCCCGCCCCCAACCTTGGGCTGACGTTGAGCTGCCTTCAGCTGCGAAGTGAGGCTCTTCACTTCCCGCTTCAGAGCGGCGATCTCGGAGCGATGGCCGGTGATCGCCTTGCGCATGCCCTGAAGTTCAGGTTTGAGCTCCTTGCGAGCCATGCGAACCACTTCAGCGCGAAAGGCATTAGAAAATGTATTCATACGCCCAATGGTAACTTTCGCCACTTATCGCGCGCTTAGGGGCTGGTGCGCAGCCGGTGTTGCAATCCTTCTTCGTCTCCGCAAAAAACAAAACCGCCAAAGGCAAGCGCCTGTGGCGGTTTGTTCCGGTGAAGATCGAACGAGCGGTACTTACTTCCCAGCCTTGTCCGCCTTGCGCTTCGCGGCCTTGGGATCGACCACGGCTTTGAACTTGGCACCCGCCACAAACTTCGGCACCGTGCTCGCAGGGATCTTCAGCGCAGCACCAGTCGATGGGTTCTTGCCCGTGCGGGCTGCACGCTTGGCGGACTTGAAGGTGCCGAAGCCCACCAGTTGCACGGCATCGCCCTTCTTGACGGCGGTCTGGATGGTGTCGATCAGCGTTTCCAGCACCGCATTGGCTGCGGCCTTGGACAGGTCATTCTTGGAAGCCAGGATTTCAACGAGTTCTGCGCGGTTCATGGATGCTCACGTGTAGAGGTTGGAAAGGATCGATTTATACCGCCGCCCCTGACACGGCCCTTGCTGCGACTCAATGCTGCAGTGCACTTCTTGGCAAAAACTCCACGCCCGTGCGCTTCACCAGCTCCTGGTAGCTGATCGGCCGCCCCACCGTCTCCCCCTCGCGGTTCTCCTGCCAGTGCGCCCAGGCCCGCTGGGTCGTGGCGTCGTACACCAGCTTGTACAGATAGGTCGGCACCTTCACCCCGTTGGCTCCGATGCGTGGCCCCGCATCCGTGAACACTGGCCCGGTGATCACAAACACATCCCCCTTGGCCCGCTTCACATAGTGCCGCGTGTCCTGCTCGATCTTGTTCCAGGCGCCCCCGTTGTGCTGGGCATTCTGGGGAGCCATGTTCGCCAGACTGAAGCTCTGGGCCATTGCCGTGGGTGTCGGCATGTCTCCCGCAGGCGCCATGTGCCCCCGGCTGTAGCCTGAGTTCTTGTAGTCCTCCAGCTCCGCTCGCTCGCCACTGGGCAAACGCGCATCTGCAAAGAAGCGCTTGGCCCGCTTCTCATCGGCATCCTCGATGAGCCTGCGGTTCAACCGCTGGGCCACAAACACCGGTGTCTTGGTCGTCCCGGAGTGCAGTACCGCAAACGCTTCATAGCAAAGCTCCCGCAACAGCGGCCGGGGCGTGATGGCCGGTGGCGTTCCATTCGCAAAGAACTGCGGGCACTGGGCAAAGCTGGTGGGCTCGGGCGTGAGCAGCGCCGCGCTGTCGAACTGCGGAGAACGTGCCCAGGAGAGATTCGGGAGAGCAGCGCCAGCAAGAGACAGGGCCAGCACAGCCGCCAGGCGCACACGGCCTGGCCAAGAGAAGAAGCGATTCACAGAAGAGGCATTCGAGTCGAATTTGACGGAGCCCGATTGGAGCACCGTTCATGCCTCTCTCCTGGCCCGAATGCTCGGATCCCGCAGGGTTTTACAGCTGCTTGCAGAGATGAGGTCCACAAACAGAAAGGGCTCCCAAAGGGAGCCCTTTCTGCCTGCCCGCCCCTGCGGCTCAGTTAACACTCCCCATGGCCGCAACACCCGCAAATGCAAAGCACCACCACCATGGGAAGTCCCGCAACTGCTTCAAACCAACTCAAGCAGTTGGTCTACCCATTACATGGCGCTGAATTCGCCCGAAGGGATCTGGCCGGTGCGCAGCGCTTCAGCAGCCTGGGCACGCACGGCAGCGCGGTCAGCCGTGGACTTGTAAGTCACCACTCGCGAGCCAGCAGGCTCGATGGAGCGGGTCTGGGCCACGGTAGCGGCTTCGGCAGCCACTTCAGCACGGGTGCGGCTCGTGTCGAACTTCAGAGCGAACTGCGAGCCATCGGCTTCGTCAGCATGGGCGCCAAACGAGGCGAAAGCAGCAACAGCAGCGACGGAGAGGAAACGGGCGGTCTTGTTCATGATGAAAATCCTTAAAAGCTAAAAAAGCGTCTCAAAAAAGCCGGGTCAAAAACCATTCCTGAACCGGTTCGGTGAGTCGCCTTGCGGGTTCGGCTCATCGATGGGTTGAACTGTACGCCGATGGCGTTCAGAGAAAAACCATTGAGTCGCGAACTGACTGTTCCAGTATTGAAAACAATCTTCCGGAACCTTCCCACGCCGTTTCTCCACGCCTTCGCTTCCCATTCAGCGCTCCCTCAGCTCGCCTTCAACTCCGCCAAAAACTCCCGCGCATTGAGCTGGCTCTTGTCCTCCATGCAGTTGTTGAACACCGCATGCGGATACCGCACCGAGCGCGCAATCGGGCTGTACCGATGAGCCAGTGCTTGCAGCTCTGTGGAGGTGTACGCATAGTCAAAGCGCTCGGCTGCTGACTTGGCAGGCATCCCGTACGCCACTTCATTGCGCCCATGGAGCCTGAGCAGTGCATGGTCGGGGTGGGTGGTCTCCCAGATCGCTGGAACACTGTGCGGCGATCCTTGCGGGCCATCCACGATGGTGTGGACCAGGCCCAGGCTTCTGAGCAGGCCCAGGGTGTCTGCCGTCACGGCATCGTTCTCCCACCAACTCGGATGCCGGAACTCAATGCTCAAGGTGTGACCCGGCAGATGCTCCACGCAGTGCTCGATGTGGGCCACAGCAGCTGGGTGGCGCACCACCTTCGGCGAGAACTGAAAATGCACCAGGCCCAACTTGCCATTGACCTGCAAGGGCACCAGGCAGGCTACAAAGCGCTTCCAGAGTTCCTCCCGAAACTTCGCTGCCATGTCCTTGTAGACCATGCGCCGCCCAGGCCCCAGAGCCTCCTTGATGTCCTTGGGCAAGACATCGGTACTGGTCCACTGTCCTGTGAACAGGCTGAAGGCCTTCACGTTGAACACAAACCCAGGTGGTGTGCGTTCTGCCCAGTGCTGTGCAGTGGTGACCGCAGGGGTGGCGTAGTAGCTGGTGTCCACCTCCACCAGGTTGAACTGCGAGGCATAAAAGCGCAGCCGCGCTTCAGGTGTCTTGGCCGTGGGCGGATAGAACTTGCCGCAATCGAGCAAGGTCTTGTCCGACCAGGAGGCAGTCCCGACCAATGGGTTGAAGCCATGACCGTGGGGGGAGAAAGAGTGCTCCATGGGGAGGCCTCCTTGGGTTCATCCTACATGCGCTTTTGCGACAAAAGCTGTATATTTATCCAGTATTCAACCACAGGAGAAGCAGCGCCATGCAAGTCATCGAATCCACCTATGTCGTCACCCTGCGCGACTACCCCGAAGAGATCCCTGCCAAGGAGCGCATTGCAGCAGAAACCCGGTACGCCAAGGCACTGGAAAAGCAACTCGGCGGCCCCGAGCAGGTGGCTGCGGCCCTCGACACCATGCACAGCCTGGAAGAGTCGCCGCCCGAGGTGGTGTCGCCTGGCGATCTCACGTTGCTCAAGGCCTGGGGCAAGGCCAGTGCGGCAGCCAAGCAGGCGGGGTTCAGGGACCTAGGCGAAGGAGATGGAGCGTACTTTGAAGTGCGGCTGGTGTGAGGGTGGAGATCCACTGAGGACACGCCATGCCGATCAACGCGCCCTGGAGTTACCCGACCTTGATGTGCACGCCACCTGGCGGAGCCGGTGGTGTGTTCCCGACGGAGACCGTGCTGCCGCTGGAGGCGGAGGCGTATGCGGTCACGCAGGAGGGTGAGATCTGGCGGGTGACGGTGAAGCACTCGGGAGAGGTGCTGTATTCGGGGCCCGGGCCTGTGGTGCTGGTGGAGTCACCTGCGCCGTTTTGAAGCAATTCGATTGCACCGCACCGGCTACCGGTTGTATGGTGCATCAGCCAGCAAGGAGTCGATATGTCGATAGACCGTGCCAACTATCCCGGGGTGCCGGAAGACTTTCCGGTGACTGCCGTACCGTCTGCGATTGCGGGTGCTCAGCCCAAGATGAACCTGGTTGAGGAAGGTGGGAAGTTCTATGCCCCGGGCACTTCGCCAGGGGAGGTCATGGCGGCCTTCCAGATGTGTGACGATCTGGTCTCGCAGATGGTCGCGTACTGCCAGCGAAAACTCGCCACCTACGAAGGCAACCAGGAGGCAACAGTGAAGGCTGCGTTGAAGGGCCTGCTGGCCAAGCGGTGGTGCACTGATGCGCAGTGCGTGTGGATCATGCGCAGGGTGGTGGGTGAGTTGCAGTGGACCGTGGGTGATGACGTTTGGACAACCTGATGCCCTGGACTGGCTATTGATCGGATCGTCATGACCATCCCATCTTCCGATAGTGGCTACGTTTCACTCGGGCCTGCGAGGGTTGATGATCAACGACGCGGGTCCGCAACGAGAGTGGCCCAAGGCTACGAACCCGGCGATGGGCCGCTATCTCCTGCGCAGATATCGGTGCTTCAGGCAGTTGCCAATGAGGATCTGCCGAAGGGGGCAGTTGTTCGCAGAAGCAGTCTTTTTGCTGGGGGATGACATGCCGAAAAAGCACTCTGCCAACCCTTTGCTGACAGCCCGCATCGGCTGGAGCAATGGCTCCCAGACGGTAGTGCTGCCGCCCGGATTCACGTTTCCCGATTCCGTCCGTGAGGTGTTCATCCGCCGCGATGGCGAGAGGCTGGTGTTGACCCCGCGTCCAACCGATTGGTCTGACTTCTTTGCTTCGGGGGTGAAGACCTCGGCCGACTTCATGGCGGTGCGCGAGCGCTTGCCGATTCAGGAACTTGTGGTTTGACGTCCAGCCTGTTGAGCCCGAGGTAGTGCGCGGATTCACGACTCCTTGTCGTTCATGCGTCCGCATGAACCGCTTCCGGTGATGGGTGCGGAGCTGTCTGGTTTGCAGCGGTTGCTGTCATCCGAACTTTACCGTCGAATGAGTACTATCTGCCAGAAGCGGACATCGAGCGCGAATTGCTTCCACGGGGTGGCACCAATCCGCATCACTGCACCCGTCGGCTGCTGGTGGGGGCGCCGCAAGATTCACGCGACACCTTCTGAGATGACGCTCTCCGCGCTGCACGCGCGCATTGAGCTCAGTTATAAACCGATGTGGTGGAGTCTTGTCGAGGGAGAGACTTTTAACAGCTCGTCCTATCGGGTGACCGTGCGTGAGCTTGGAGCCGGGTAGAAGAACACACGCGAACAACAGAATGACGAATCAAGAAGATGTGCCAACACGCCACGAAGGTGACGAGCGTCGTCGTGTGGAGCAAGTTGTTAGGGATGAACGAAAGGCCAATGACCATGCGTGGAAGTGGCGCTCCAATCGCCGGATAAGCTGGTCGATCGTTGCAGAGAAGTTGCAGCGCAGGCTCCAACAAGCGGCTGACGTAGCGCGAATTGAGCTACCTTGGGAGCACCTGTATGTCCACTCGGACGCTCGGACCAGGAGCGTAAGCATGTGGTTCGGACACCACCCCCTTCCCGGAGTCATCAACGACGACCTTGAGATCGGCGCATCCATGGTCGTCTCTCAAGATCCGCGTGGCGGCTTAGCCGTGTTGTTCTTCCCCTTCGAGTCGCTCAACATGCAGCAGAGTAAGCCCAAGGTCATCTGGGACTACTTCGACGGCCCCGAACTGCTTACTGAGAACAAGATGCGCATGATGGTGCGTGACTTTTTGCGATATGGGCGAGCGACCAGTGGACTCATGGCAGTGAGTTCGGCAGATCGGCGTGTTCTCGAAAGGCTTGAAGAGCGAAGCCGCGGTCTTGAAAGCAAGACGGCTTTGGCCGGTCTTCATCCATGGGCAACCGGCGCCCTCGTGCTGGGGTCGCTGGCCACCTTAGCGCTGTTCGTGACGTGGCTGAATACCGGTGACGGAAACAGATGGGAGCCTTGGACAGGCATTGTCGCCCTACTGACTGGGTGGGTCGCTGCAGGTGCTCAAATGCTCGGAAGAACGCGGGACGACGCACGTGCCAGGATGCTCGCAGCGGAAGACGCAGAGAAGGCTGAACGAGATCGAAGATTGAAAGAGAAGCGAGCGATGCTTGAACGTTAGAAGAAGACCCCCGCCCATTCCCTAGAGTTAGCTACAAGGTACAAATTGGACAGAACTGGCTTTGGGAATGAAACACTTAATGCAGTGGCGGCATTTCCACGGATTGATCTGAAAGACACGGGAACGTCTGCTTCGGGCCCTGAGCAGCCGTTCAGAAGCGCCGCCCGCAAGCTGCCATCGACTCGCTGCACGCTGCTGTTGGAAATCCCTGTGTCTGCCTACTGCGAGCTATAGTTTGCTGGCTTAACGCGTACCGGGTTTCATGGAATTTTTATACCTGGACAATTGAACTAGTCATCCCTTGCAAACCTATGCTGCAAGCCGCCTCCAGGAGAAATCAGTATCCAGAATATCCCGCACGGCCCAGTTTATCCCGCAGGTTTTGCGGTCTAAATTACGTTAGGCTTCACATCATGCTTACCGAGATTACCTCCGCTATTCAAAGCACGAAGACCGCTCTTGAGATCGTCAAGGCTGCCCGCGGCCTGGCGAATTACAGCGAGCTCCTGGCAGCGGTGACTGAGGTTCAGATCAAGTTGACAGACGCAATTGCCTCTGAACTCGCCAGCCAAGAGAAGCAGGCAGAACTCCTTGAGCGCATTCGACAACTTGAGAAGCAGCTTTCGGAGTTTGAGAGTTGGGACTCTCAGATCCAGCGATACGAGCTGCACGCCTTTGAAACCAAGGCAATGGCTTACGCACTGAAGTCGGGCATGGAGAATGGTCAACCGATGCACTACCTGTGCCTCCCATGCGCGGACAAACGCCAGCGATCGACCCTTCAACCCAGCGGCCGCTACTTGGTCTGTCCCAACCCTGCCTGCAAGGCAACAATTGCCGTAGAGAAGGCGCCACCAAGCAACGGTGGCCGACGCGGCGGCTCATGGATGGCCGCGTGAAGCCGCACATGCCGCTGCATCCGACCGCCTTCGGCGCCGGCTGAGCGACGGCGTTAGCCCCCATGTCCAACCCCAACAGCATTGAGCACAGAGCAATTGCCGCCGCGAAGGCTTATTTCGCGAGCGAAGGCTACGAGGTGGACCACGTTTCTTATCGCGGTGTGGGCTATGACCTGCTCGTTCGCCGTGGTGCGGAGACGCTGAAGATTGAGGTAAAGGGATCAAAGAACCTTTGGGGCATTCCCGATCCCTACGAAACCGAGGTTGATGAGAATCGTCGCCTCGTTGCAGACTATATCTATATGGCCTATTTCCAAGAGGGAGTGGAGCCTGTGTTCTGCTTGATCCCCAGGAACGCTATTAATCCTGAGGATCTCTCTCCCCGCCGCGGATGGCGCATACATGGGCGTATCAAAAAAAGCTCAGTTCTCAGTCAGTACATCGTGACCAAAAAATGAGGTCTAACATCTCATTCAAGCGGACGGCTCCGCCGCCGCTTGACTCGGGCGTTGAGCGTCAGCTTCCACCTGCCACCACCGACTGCTTCTGGCCGATAGTACCCATTCGTGACAGAGATGCGAACGGCAGCAATCGCTGCGGACCAGTCGATTGAAACGGCTACGGCGGGACCAGGCTGATCTGAGTCATGCGCGGTCCAGTGCATGAGCGGCAGCAGCCGCAAACATCCATCGTTTCACGTCACCGACCTGGAACGGTCGCCTCACTCTCGAAATCTACCGCTCGTTCGCGCGGTTCGCTGCGGGCCGGGCACTGCGTTTCACGCGAGGCGACCTACCACGACATCTGCGCCATACGTGTGGGTGAGTTGTGCAAAAAAATAGCCACATTGCGCCATACCCCTAACAATCGCGTACCGAATAGCAAGTGCCAAGAGCGCAGACGCCAGACTCCAGGCCAGCAGCGCATCCATGTGCGCACACCCGAGATTGACAACCGCCAATCCTCTGGAAACCGGGAGGGAAACTTGACCAAAGTTGAAGGCAATGAATGTGCAGCGGGTACCTCGATGGCACCTGGGGAAACGGCGCTGCTCCAGTGCCAGCCCGCGCTACGGGAAGGCTTGTACTCCCAGGTTGTGCTGGGGCGACCCATTCACTCGGCCGTGATGACGGAAATCAACACCGCGCTCTCACCGATCGGCATCGCGAGCGCCGACACCGTCATGAGCGAAGGCGGCCCCGGCGAAGGCTCAATCACCTGCGAAGTCAATCTCGAAAACATCGTCCGATCCAGAAGGCAACCACCAGGGCTGGACACGCTGGGTTCGCCGTCGGGGCTGGAGGGCAACGATGGCAAACAGGCAATACACGGCGTGTTATCACCACTTTCACCAACAGGAGAAACCCATGGGCATTCAACTCAATTTCATCAATAAATCCAACGACACGAACAACTCGGAGGTCGTGATATTCCAAAAGAACGTTGCGACCAACTTCGACGAGCTCGCGGTGGCCTGGCTGGTCATCAAGTACTGCGGCCCAGGCGACAACCATCCGTTCACCTTCCCCATGAGCATGCAGGTCGGCGCCAGTGACAGCTATGGCAACTACACCCCGCAGCTGGAGGCCCAAAATGGCCAGCTGTTCCAGATGGCCTTGACGACCTCTGGCGACCGGCTCGTGTCTGCAGGCACTGGCTCCAGTCCCAATGAAGTGCAGGTGCTCAATGCGCTGCCCAAGGGTGCTATCAACGCCAGCTGCTACAAGGACGGGAAGCTCCTGGCTATCAAGACCTCAATCGCCCCCCAGCAAAAGGCGGTGTTCCAGTTCAAACCCACCATCTGGATTGGTGTGGCTTCCCAGATCGTGCAGGGCCAGGTCATGAACTCGGCCATCATCTCCAACATCAACACGCAGCTGTCTCTGCTGGGTATTGCCAGCGCCGACATCGTCATGACTGGCGGCGGCCCTGGCGCCAATACGACGCCTTTCGCATTCCACTTCGAAAACATCGTGATGTGCTGACGCCGCTGCAACGGCATGCGGCCACCCAGCAGAACGCAGCGCTGGTCGAGGAGATGGCTGTATTCAAGCTGGATCTATGAACGCTTCCCAGCGGCTACTCGTCAGAGAATCTCCCAGTCCGCCTCCCACTGCAATCCTCCGCAGCCTAGTGCGCTGCTCTGCCGGCTACAGCCAACCGCTGTCCGAGTTTCTCTCAACCGTCGAGGAGATCGAGCAACTGACAGGGCTGAACTTTGGCGAAGAAGTGCCGGATGCCGATACCCGATATGGAGAAGAATCGCCGCTACCAATTGGACAAGATGAAGAGCTTCCCCTTTTCTTCATGCCCACGTCACGCCCAACTGATTCACTGGCGCCAACTACGCACTCCATTCGAATGCGCCCAGGCGAACGCTTCAACACCTGCACCCACTTGTTTGGGTTTGCGTTGGCTGTTCTAGGCGTTCCACTCATGCTCACGGCCAGCCTGCCCACTGGCAACGTGGGAAAGATCGTTGGGGGGCTGGTTTTTGCGCTGTCCTGCGTTGCACTGTATGCCGCATCCACCTTCTTCCATGGCTCGCATGGGCAGGCGAAGTTGTGGTGGCAACGTGCTGACCACTGCGCAATCTACTTGCTCATTGCAGGCAGCTACACGCCCTTTGCATTGGTTGCGGTGCAGGGGGCCTGGGACTGGACCCTCCTGGTGGCAGTGTGGAGCATTGCCCTGCTGGGAATAGCGCGCGAACTTGGTGTCGCGTCCCCAAAACCGCCCCTGGCACTCTACGTTGGAATGGGCTGGGTCATGGTGGTTGCTGCCATACCGCTGCTTGCCCAGATCGACGCGAGAGGGCTACAGTGGTTGCTCATCGGGGCAGTCCTCTACACAGCTGGCACGATCTTCTACGTCAATCGCGCTGGCTATCGCCATGCACATGGAGTTTGGCACTTGTTTGTACTGGGTGGAACGGCGAGCCACTATGCAGCGGTTGTCAGAGTCGTGGCCTGAACTCAGCGCTTCGGGTGTTGGCGCTAACCGCACTCACTGGGCGAATGACCGCTGTGTGGAAGAGACCGCGAATGCGCCGGTCCAAGTTTGGTGACTGCCACCACTGCAGAGCCTGCCTCCGGCGCGGCAGGTTCAGGCTGATAGCTGTCGCTCAACCGGCAGTCGTTGAACGACTACAGTGGCCAGGACCAGACGGTGAGAATATCCCCGGGCTCCTTTCTGACGCTCAGGAATTGACTCAGCCAGCGACATCACCCGTGGACAACTGCATCGACAAGGGCCATGGTCTTGCCCCCCGCACTTGACGAAAGTCCATCATGGAATCCGTTGGGAGGGGGATGTCACCAAGGCTTTTTGGTCCTTAATCGTGACGGGAGCAGCAGCTACCTTTTGCATGCCGAGGTGAACAGAAAGACTGGCGCCCGCCTCCGTTCGCGGCTCCGCAGGGTCATTTTTGCGGGATGTATCCCACGCCCTTCATAGCAGTGGTCAGATTCACTGCCGCCTTGTTATATCCATCCCAACGCGAGTTACCCACTCGCAGACGCTGATCGAAGCTGCGCATGGTCCAGTGAGCCCCACTGGTGAGCACCGAAAGCTCATCCCACCCCACGGGCACGGAGATGCCCATTCCAGGACTGGCGCGGGCCGTCCAGGCGCTGGCGGTGGTGGCGCCGAAGCCGTTGCGCAGGTAGTCCATGAAGATCTTGCCGACACGGTTGCTGGGACCGGACTTGGCCACGAACCGCTGGGGGATGGTGCGGGCCAGGTGCGCAACCAGGTGTGGAGCCGCTTGATCGGCACGACCACATAGATTGTGGCACCTCGCTAACGATCTGCTGCGCGGGCTTGTCGGTGCGAAGCCCCCGGCACACCGCTTGATGGTGCGGATCCACGGCTTCGGCTGGGTGGCTCACGGCTTTGACTGCTGCTGCTAGCTCCACCTCAGAGCATTCCACCGACCTGCACCAGTCGCGCATCTCCTAGTCCTGTTCCAAGCTGATGTTACCTGTCTTGCCGGGTGCGTTTTTGCTGTCGGACGATGGTGTTCTTCACGAGATTGCATTGGTCCATGAAGGGGAACCAGCGTTTCGTGGTGGGTACTAAGTGCTCTGCTATTCAAGAGTGGTAATCCAGCGCCGCACTCGCTTTCACGACACTGGGGAGCGCCTGGGGCTCTGAAGCCTCCATTTGCGGCCCCTTACTCCGGTACCGGGCGACAACCTCTTTCGCTCGGTCAAGCGCCTCAGGTCCGAATCCCTTCACGGCGCTGACATGCCCTGATTGGCAATTCACCTCGACCGTTGCGGCAACAGAAAAGCGAGCCCCTCTGGGAGAGATCGTCGCTTTCGCGGCGTCTCCGTTGGGAAGTGAGCCGGTGAGGGTCACGCTGTCTTTGCCAGATCGGGAGACAGCGCCGCTAGATGCGGCCAGCAGCAGCTGCAGCAGCTCCATGCGCAGCGTCGGCACATCAAGCTCCAGGTTCAGGCGCTGGTTTTGAGATTCATCACATCGGATCACCCGGCCATCAGGGGTGCCCAAGGCGGAGGCAAGGATGTGCTCTTGATTGACGTTTGAGCAATGCTTGAGAGGCATCGCCAGGTAGGGGCAGAGGGTGTTGCCGAATTTCATGCCCTATCCACCTTGACCATCTTCTGCGCCACCATGAGCGCCCACTTGGAGCCCATAGTCCTCAGAGCCTCGCGCGATGCGCTCTGCCGTGGCCACATCGTCGAACGTCGGCGCGCTCAAGCCATGCTCTTGGGCGTAAAGAGCCGCCGCGTTGAACACTGCCTGAAGCTCCAGCCGGATCCACTCGTCGAGGTCGCGGCTCTTGCGGTGCAGCGCTTCTGCCTGAAAAGCGTCATACAGCACGCTGGTGGAGGTCGAGGTCTACGCGGACACGGTGAAGATCCAAGTCACCGAAATTGAGCATTTCCGGCAGGCGGCAATCGACCGGTTGATGGCGGACGGCGTTCTGGAACTGCCGCTGGTTTCAAGCCCCGTCCAGGCTACCCGGCTGTGACCGACTGAGCTGCTGCACACGGTGCCGGATGTAGGCAGCGCGGGTCTTGGGCTCATCGCCGTCGTTTTCGGCGAACAGTCGTGTCCAAAGCCCCTTGTCGATCTGGCCCGATTCCATCTCTTCGGCTACACGCGCGTAGGTCTGATCATCTGGAGCAGGGGGGGCAACAGCTGGGCGGCGGGATCTCGTGACCATCCCGAAGCCCAGGATCAAGACCAAGGGCACGATTAAGGCGATGGCGACTTTTGTGCCGTAGCTCAGCTGCGCCCCGTCAGGCTCATCGTCCAGAATGATGGGATGCTTGTACAGCTCGCCGGTCGAAGCAGGCTCAGGCTCAGCGCTCCCGATACGGATACAGCCCCGTTCTTTGGCTTGCTCCTCGCTGGTGGTGTATTCGTTGCCGCAGCGGAAAACATCGCTTTGGGCAATGGTTGCGCCCATAGGCAGCATGGCCACCACGAGGATCAGGTTTCGCAAGACACGCATCATTTTTCTATTGTGAGCCCTCGGAGGCACACAGCATTTCCTCTTCACGTTCGGAGAAGCGTTCCGGCTCCCCGCGCAACCACAGGCGCATCCGGAAGATCGAGTCGCGCAACTCCATGAGCGCGGCCCTGAACTCCCACTGAGTCAGCCCACACGGGCCGCAGACAACTGACCTCGCCGGCCGCAGCAACTTCCTGGCGGCATCAACCAGCGCGGGCGTTTCCAGCGCGAGAAGCTGCGCAGCGAGAACCGGCCGCGTTGTGCCCGCAGGTGAGGCGCCAGTGGGCCTGAAAAGCTTGCGCAGATCCGCGATGGTGGGGACCCGGTCCAGGATTTGGCGAAACGTCTGCGGTTCCTGCTCCAGCACAAGCAGCCGTCGCGCCTGGAGGAAGGCCCGTCCCTCTTCGGTCAGGTCCGGCATCTTGGGGAAGTCGGCCGAGCTGCGCACGGCTTTGAGGTAGCAGGCAAACACATCGGGCGGAATGCCCTCCAGCTGCTCGAAGATGGCCACCCAGTCCACGGACCACGCGCTGGCGACCACGGCCTGATCACACAGGATGCCACCGGGCCACAACACATGGCCGTTGATGGCGTCCCAGAGCAAGTCGTCCAGGGTCAAGTACAGATCCTGCATCGCCATGAACTGCTCCGCTGCAGAAAGTGACTTTGCGGTCAGCACCACGCACCGTTTGGGGTTGTCGGAGTCCCAGTAGCGGAAGGTGCGCAGCTTGCGCCCATAGAGCGTGACGTGCGAGGAGCCCCCGAAAGTCGATTTGGTAGGGGAGGCGACGGCCCTGCGGGCCGGTGTTGTCAAAACCGTGGCGACCGTGGTCTCCCGCGCATGCTGCTTGTCGCGGAATTTCGTTTCGCGTTCGACGGCAACGCGGTTGACCAGCTTGACGCCTTGGGGCGATGTAGCGGTCAGGAAGTAGCGCAAGGCCATCTCTTGGACCCGGCCGGCATGCGTGCGCGTGCGGCGAAGGATGATCACACCGGCCTTTTCGTCCACGCCCAGGATGAGGGCGTGCATGGGGTAGGTCGAGTCACCGGTACCCCGGCGTTCAAACTCAAATTCCCCGGCGTCGGGTCCAGCCAGGCTCAGGGCCTTGGCAAATTGCGGGTCGAAATCCGGTTCCTCGTAGCTCACCACGGCATCTCCCCATAGCGGGGCACGCTGGCCCAGCCTCAAAAAATTGCTAACTGGATTACACGACCGCCCCAATTCCGGGTGTCAGGCTGCAAACTTCGGGGCTCGAAAACCCACGACTGAACACGCCGATCTCATATCGTGAGTGCTCCGCACTACAAAAAGGGGGCATTTCCGGGGTGGGGTAGTGCAGTCCATCCTACAACCAGAAATGGTCTTTCGTGTACAAAGTACAAATGCACAGTGTCGGCCTCGTCGCCCCCATCCTCGCCTTCGAGCACGGCCCGGTGAAGACAAGCTGGACGACCCGAACCACTATGTCTAGCGGCACCAGGACTACCAGCTTGAGCGAATCGACATCGCCGAGCCCTCGGCGTGCGTTGTTCACGGCGAGGAGCTTAAGCTCGACTACTTGCCCCAGAGGGACTCTGCCGTAGCGATCGCTGGAATATTGGAGGGCCACGACCTGAGGGCCTTCATGCAAGTGATTCGCCGGGCGGCGGTACGGGAGACCCACGCGATACTTGACGAACCTCAATCAACGCCGCGTCAGAGTTCACAGCAGCTATCGGTCGTAGAGCGGCCGCTGGCGAGGTCGTAGAGAAAGACTGCAATCGACCCAAAGCGGGTGTAGCGACTAATCAAATGGCCGTCTGACAGCGGTCATTCAAGCGCGTGTTGATTTCCACGCAGAAGTGACCCACTAACCCCCGGGATTTCCATCCAAACCTGACCCACGTACTAACCCTAACCTGCTGCTTTGTTGAGCAGCAGGAGACCAGGAGTGATAGACGTGGCAACACTGAGTGTCATCAGGCGCTGGGCCCTGCGAGAGCAGCTGTCCATCAGGGAGATCGCCCGCCGCACGGGCCTCTCGCGCAACACCATCCGCAAGTACCTGCGCGCAGGCGAGGCCGAGCCGCACTGCGCCAAGCGGGTCAGTCCTTCCAAGCTCGATCCCTTCGCATCGAAGCTCTCGGGCTGGCTCAACTGGCAGTTTGGGTGGCATGGACTCATTGCGAGCGGGGCGTGAAGGGCACGGGTGTCGCGGGCGGCAGCACCTGCGCCAGGTAGCGGTCCAGGTCGGCCTGCCAGAGCGCGGGGTACTGGTGGATGCCATGCCCGTCTTGCCCCTGCGGCGGCGCATAGTCCACCATGCGGCCTTGCCCGCCTGCGGCGCGAAACGCCTCGAAGCTGGCGCGGCTGCTGGCCAGCGTGTAGTACGAATCATGCTCGCCATACAGCCACAGCGTGGGCCGGGAAAAGGCCGCGCCGCGCACGAAGCCCGTGCGGTTGACGGCGGCACCGGCCTCCCTGCAGGCCTCGCCCAACCAGCCGCCTACGAAGTTGACGACGCCTAGGAACATGCCAGGCCGCGTGCCCGCGTAGGCCACCGAGAGGATGCCCCCGCGCGAGACGCCGCCGATCAATAGACGGGTCTTGTCCACGTCGGGGCGCTGCTGCAGGTGCGACATCACCACGTCCAGGTCGGTGATGGCCCTGTCCAGGCCCGGCAAAGAGCGGTCTGGTTGGCATGAGTAGCCGGCCGGGCGGGTGGCGCCAAAGCCCTCGTCGTACAGGCCGTCGGACTTGCCGCGCCCGCGCCGCTGGGGAAACACCACCTGCCAGCCTTTGGCGGTGAAGTACTGCGCCACTTCTGGGCTGGTCCAGGTGAAGGTGAACCACGCGGGCCGGTTGCCAGCGCCGGTGGAGCCGTGGTTGAAGACCACCGTGGGGAGCGGACCCTTGGCATCGAGGGGGCGGTAGACCACTGCCTCCAGCGTCTGGGCGCGACCGTCGTCGCTGACCCAGGGTGTGGGCAGGCGCTGAACGGAGCGGGTGTAGTGCGGCGCGATGGGCCGGTTGCTCAGCACGCCGGCCAGCAGCAGTTGCGTCTCGGGGCGCCAGGCGGCGATCTCCATCTCGCCACTTTCGCCAAGGCCCTCGCGCAGGCGCATCACCAGGCGCGCACCGGTACGCAGCCGCGCGTGCAACTCCCTGCCGACGAAGCTCGCCTCCGTGCGGTCCGTTACCTGTGGCTGCTGTTCGTTCGCCCCGGCGTAGACCACAGTGGCGCCCGTGGCGGTGACCGATTCGACCGCGATGCGGATGTCGCAAGCCCGCGCCATGCAGGCCGAGCCCTGCCACACGCCGCTGAAGCGGGCCTTGCCCGCAGGCAGCGCGGCATTGGGCGGGGTGATGACCACGTCTGGGGGCAGTTGGGCCGCCACCGCGCTCTCCGAAAGGGCTGGGCTCAGGCCTGGCATGTAGGCTGGCCAGGCTGTGGCTGCTGCCGGTGCCGTGGGTGCTGCCAACGCCGGTGTGGGTTGCTGCGCGGTGGCCGGTGCACCCAGCAGCGCCAGCAGCGGCGCACAGAGCAGCAACAGGCCGGCGGTGCGCGCCCGGTATGGCTTGGCTGTGCCGGTCAACAAGGGAGAGGAGCGTGCGGTGCGGGCGGAAGGTGGTGGGCGCATGGAGCTATTTTTCACAGGCTTTCTTAACGCCGGCCAAAGGCGCTTTGGGATGCATGGGCACCGGCAGCCGCAGGTGAAGGTCAATCAGCGAGCGCGAACACCAGCATTACCAGGCATGCATGGCCCATGAGCTGCTGCCGCGTCGCTGGACATGTGCACATGCAAGCGGCCTCGGGAGGACCGCTTTGTAGATGCCGCGACCGGGAGGAATGAGTCGATCGCAGCCATACGCGAGACCTCGGCAGGATGCGACGCAGTCGCGCATCTGCTCATAGCCCGCTCCTCACGCCTTCATGGGCGCACAAACTAAAGTCCAGTGACGCATTTTCCGCACCAACGAAAGTACAGTGTCGCAACCCTCGAAAGATCGATGGCGCATCGCACGCGAAGCAGAGAAAAATCAATGCTTTACCGCTGCTGCGGGCCGAATGCTGGCCGTCATTCCGCAGAACGCCACTCTACTTTCGTTGTTCCGCCATTCAACTTTAGATTTTGGTGTCCCGCGACCGTGAACCTGGGGAGCACCTCGTATCAATGCCATCTAGCTGAGTGCCAGCGATAAAGGATTGAACTGGAAGTGAGCAATAACACACTTTTCATCCGACCACTGCGGTCGCATTTCAAGGTCAGCTACAGGCTGGTTGCAGTCATACGCTGACCGCAAGCGAATGAGTACTATCGGCCAGAAGCGGACACTGGAGAAGCGGTGAACAGACTCGACGAAAATCAGCTACTCAAGGCACATGGTGAAGTGGTCGCGACTGCTTCTCGCTTGATTGCAGGCCGAATCAGTTTTGTCGAAGGAGTCCGCACGCTGGTTGGATTGCGCACACTGGTCTCACCGCTAGACCATGATCCAGATTTCATGCTGTTCGTCGCAATCGACAGTGAATCAGACCACTTGCCCGGCCGTGAACAGCGCCAACACTGCGCCTCCGAATGGCTCGACCGATGCGATAGCGAAGCAGTTGCACTAGAGCACCGCTGGTTGGGCAGCGTTCGGCCAGCATGCGAGGTCCTGATTCGGCGATTCACCGCCTGATGCGATGCCTGCTATGGGCCCGGAGCGGACCTAAAGGTTCGCGACCTGCTCTTCCCAACTCAAATGCGCACCGAGTAGGTGAACTTCGCCATCAGGATTGACGAAGATTGGACCGTTGCCGGCGAGTGCTACAGACGGCACACGCGTCGAAATGAACTCTTCCGAGTTGTAGAAGAAAACCCATCCATTTGCAGTTTCCGTAGTGAGTTCCGGCCGTATAGATAGAGCACAGCCTGCATCCCACTGCAGTTTTTCAATCTGTTCGCGCGCCAACGCTGTCGCTGCATCACGGGTGATAGTCATCTAGGAATGTCCCCTTCTGGCCGAATTCTGCCCCACGGCGAAGGACGCAGCGGGCCCAAGGCGGCCGCACGACTGCGTTGGCTACCAACACCTCAACGGCACTGTCGATGCCACGAATAGACGAAAAATTCACGTGCTGGCTTGAAACCCAGCGCTTCAGCAAGACGCATGGAAGAAAAGTTGCTCTCGTAGCAATCCCAGGTTGGATGGAAGCCGCGATGGACACATTCGGCTATGAAGGTCGATGCGACGGCCCGTGCTAGTCCAAGACGCCTAAACTTTTCAACGGTCATTATGTCGATCGCGTAACTGCCGTGAGACACGAAGACTGAATAGCAAAGGCTAACGACTTCGTCTTCTGTCGATGCGCAAACTCCGACACCGCGCTTCTCAAAGTCGGCCGGGGACTTCCAAGTACCCCCTATCCAGGGATACACAGTGGCCTCGACCTTTCGCATCATGGCCGCATCCATGGGGGCGACACGGATGCCGGGTGGCAGCTGCTGTTCAGAGCGAAGGGCTTCAAAGCTTTTTCTATCAAGCTGGAAAGCAACACGTCGACTTCTTTGCGTTGAAGATGACTTGGCCAAATCCAGACATGGCAGCCAGCTCTCATGGCTTGGATAGAGAATGAAGAAATCCTGGTGCGGATAGTCGTAGAGCCATTGAAGGCACTCACTTGCAAACCCAGGATTCGGGACCGAGCCCGCGATCACACAAAAGCCGTTGTCGTAAACGAAGGCCTCTCTAAAGTCATTCTGTGCGTTGATAAACACCTTGCCCAGCGAGTTACCCGACAAGACCATACCTGAAACTTCTGAGCCGACGTGCTCGGCTTCAAATAGATGAGTCACGCAGGCATAGTTTTCCGGTGCTAATTCAAGCATGTAGTCCGACAGTTCTGAATCGAATTCGAGTGATTAAGACCATGACCGGAGGTCCGCTTCTGACCTATTTCCGCCATGGTAGCAGCGGCATTACAGCCACAAGCTAGCAAGGACCCAAGCCATCTCGCCCATCGGTCACTTCAGCAAATCAAGGCAGTCGAGATCTTCCACCGCATGCGAAACCCGCGTGAGCTGGGGCCACCAGACGAAGGCTGACATCCCCCGCTCAAACCTTGCCATCGGGGTGTGCAGGTGCAGCAGTACCGCCAGGCGATAGTCTTCCTGAAACGCCGCGCGCGAATAGCCCGTAACCCCGTGGGCAGTGAGCACCACGTGATAGCGGTCCAGCAGCGGCATTTCAAAGCGCTGGCGCACTGCGCGGTCCCACTGGAGGGCCATCATGTAAGCCAGGTCCCAGACACCGGTTCCCAAATGCCAGCCATCCCAATCGATGAGCTTCGCTACCCCAGTCGAGTTGTCGCGTGGAACCATCCAGTTCCAGACGTGGGCGTCTCCATGGACCAACGTCCTGTGCTGGAATTGATTGGCGCGTTCGATGAGCGCCGGGAGCCCGGGCAGGAACCTCGCGTAGATGTTCCGCGTAAGCTCGTCCACCGCATCGCCGGCCTGAGCAAACAGGCGCTCGCATGCACCTGACAGCCAGTCTGATGCCCGGAGCCGATTCCAGAGCGTAGGGCCCATGCCGGGCACGGTGAAGTCACTGCCATCAGTCCCGGTCCACCCGATGGCATGAAACCGTGCCAGCGCTTCAACAATGTGGACGCAGCGATCGAACGTTGGCGGCAAAGGCTCGTCGCTGGGTTGTTGGTGCGACTCAGACAGGTCCTCAATCAGCAGCCACGTGCGGCCCGTCGGTTCATCCACGCCCCCTGCGTAAAACCGGGGAATGACCGGGCTGTTCAGGTGCTTGGCAATACTCTCGTAGAACGGAAGTTCGGGTTGACCAAACCCGGGGTGTGACACCTTTAGCACGGCACGTGTCGGAGCGCCTGTGGCCTGGCTCCATGCCAGCGTCACTCCGGTCAGATCGGAAAGGTAGCCCGAAGCACCAATGGCGCTGGGCACGGCCGAAAGTAGCGATGCACCGTTGAGATTCTGATGCAGCGCGATGCGCTCCTCAAGAAACGACGGGGCAAGCAACCGTCCCAAAATCAAACTGGCCAAAATCGCTCCTTGGGGACTCTAAAAGTCTGCTGTTCGCCGAATCTTGCCGGATATGTAAACGCCTCCACGCGGGAAAGCACGGCTAGCAACGAGCTGAGAGGCGCCCATCCTCATAATCATATTCACGCCCCCGAGGCCGCCATGCAATGACGCCTTCCGTTCGCGCCCGCACCTCAGGAGCCGCCAAACAAGTTGCGACGGCTTCATAGCCGACAGCACCTGCATAGGGCGCCACGCGTATCGGTGGGCTGTGATTGGCAGGGCAAAGAAGAATGGACTCTCCCGTGCCAACAGAAGCCAAGTCGAGGATGACAGCAGAACGTGTCAACAAGAAGAGCGGACGCTCCATAGACATACGGCGACGCAGATAGGCAGACACCGCCTGTTGGGTGGGCGTATCCAGTCCGTGCTCGACCATGTCGACGACCAGAATGGTCGACCCTTCGGCCTCCAGTCCGATCAGCAAAGCGGTTAGCGCCTCGGAGGCGACAGCGCCGTCTTCGACCAGCCAATCAATCGCGTGGTTGACGCGTAATCGTAGGTTCGAGTCGGCGTCTAAGCGCGCCTTCGCATCACCTGCCGCAACCCGCTCTAGGCCAAGGAACGCCGCCGACGGCAGCATCTCGGCCAAGCGCAGGGCCAATCGCGTTTTTCCGCTGCCCAACGGACCCACGATGTAGTTCAGGGGACGGATGTCGTGCAACTGGAAAAATTCACCACCCCAGGGCCAGGGGAGTTCGAATTCGACGCTCAGCCCACTGGTCGAAACCTGCAAGCGCGTCAACTCTGAGACGGATGGCCTTTGCCCTCTGTCCAATTTGGCTCGTAGACCACGAACACGTTCGATGGTGTCTTCCAGTCGACGCGCATCGCCTTCAAGCACGGCCTGATGTAAGGCCAAGGCAGGCTCAAGTCCCTCGGCCTCGCCTTCTAAAACACTAGCCACTTGCGCAAGACTCAAGCCCAGCGCACGAAGGGCCACAATTTCGCCAGCACGTTGCATCTCCACCGGTCCGTAAGACCGCCAGCCAGCCTCGGTGCGCGTCGGCGTCATAAGGCCACGTTGCTCGTAAATACGTAGAGCCTTCACGGAGATGCCGAGCCTTCTCGCTGCCTCTGAAGGGCTCAGGAATCGCGTTCGACTGTTCACAAATTCACCTCTTCACATTTGGAAAGATGTTTTTATAAAGGTGGTCCCAAGGGCCGGGTCAAGCGACTTCTGAAAGCTCACGAAGGCCAGCTTCTGGTTCAACTGGCGCTTCGAATGTCCGGAGTTGGCCGCGGGATGCACTTCGTGATCCCACAGCTTCCGGTGATCTAAGGCCCACAGCTTAGCCGCCCCCAGTGCGAATTTTGTGGTCCGTCAACTCAAATCTCGGTCTGTTCGGATAGCTCAAGAGCATCGTCGACCTCAATGCCAAGGTAGCGGACAGTTGACTCGATTTTTGAGTGGCCCAGGAGTAGCTGGACTGCACGTAGATTCTTCGTTCTGCGGTAAATGAGCGTAGCCTTGGTGCGCCGCATGGAGTGCGTTCCATACTCTGCTGGATCCAAGCCAAGCTGCAACACCCAGCGCTCAAGAATTCGGGCGTACTGACGCGTCCCGAGATGCGGCGACTTGTGAAGTCGGCTCGGAAAGATAAAGTCTTCTGTTTTCAGCTTGGCGGTCTTGATCCATTGCTGAAGCGCTTCACGAGTGGTCGCCGTTATCTCGAACTGGACGGGGTGATGCGTTTTGTGCTGCATGACCGTTGCTCGTGAAGCGACTTGGTCTCCATGGCAAACATCGCGGACTTTGAGGGCGACCAGGTCGCACCCGCGTAGCTTGCTGTCGATTCCCAGATTGAAGAGCGCAAGCTCGCGCACCCGGTTCTCCATCTGTAGGCGCACGCGCAGCGCCCAGATGTCTTTGGGCTTGAAGGGCGCCTTCTGACCAACGATCTTTCCCTTGTTCCAGGGCTCGCGATGAACGACGGCTGCAACGGATTCCATGATGGTCTCCCATCGAGTGGGGGGGACAAAGACCATGCGCCTTCTAGACGCCGTTGTCCACGAGTGACCACGGTAGCTGTGTCAGTTCTTGCGGTGCAGAAAAACGCTCCAGTGATGTTCTTCACCGTCTGCTCCCGATCGCAGCAGTCGTTCAACGGCTGCGGTCGAGCGACAGCAACCAGCCTGAAGCTGCCACGCTGGAGGTCGGTTTTGCAGCGGTTGCGGACTATTGATGGCGGCGTGCATATTTCTGCTTTACCCCAGTAACCAGACGATCACACGAGCACCCAACTAGAGAGCCACAGCTCCCCAAGAAGATCTGGATGGCTACTAGCTTGAACTGATCGAGCATCCAAGATGCGTGTTGACATGATTAGGTCATTTGTCCCACGATATTAGGACAAATGACCTAAACCTTTGGAGTCTTGCATGCATGAGCTTTTTGCCCCCTTCATGCTGAGCGACATGTTGCTCGGCAACCGGATCGTCATGGCGCCGATGACGCGCAACCGCGCTGCACCAGAGGGCGTACCGTCCCCTCTCATGTCGATCCACTACGGACAGCGTGGAGATGCCGGGCTTGTGATCTCGGAATCTGCTCCCGTGTCGGCTCAGGGGGTTGGATATCCTGGAACGCCCGGGATCTACACGGAGGAACAGGCGCTGGGATGGCGGAAGGTCACTGACGCGGTCCATGCCAAAGGTGGGCACATCTTTGCCCAGCTACAGCACTGCGGTCGTATCTCACACCCCCGTCTTCAGGTGAACGAGGAACTGCCCGTGGCCCCTTCAGCGATCAAGCCCGAAGGTCTGGCAGTCACCTATGTTGGGATGCAGCCGTTCGTGACGCCAAGAGAGCTGACCACTGCGGATATCCTCCAGGTGGTGGACCAATTCAAGAAGGCCGCCGCAGTGGCAAAAGCTGCAGGCTTCGACGGAGTCGAGATCCACGCCGCGAATGGGTACCTGATTGATCAGTTTCTGCGAGACGGAAGCAATCAACGGGGCGACCGGTATGGAGGATCACCCGCAGGGCGGTTGACGTTTCTGCTGGAGATCGTGGCTGCCGTCAGCGAGATCTGGCCGAAGGGGCGTATCGGTGTGCGATTCAGTCCAGAAAACTGCTTCAACGACATGCGCGACAGCGACCCGGCAGCGCATTTTGGGTACTACGCCCAAGAGCTTTCCAAACTGCACCTGGGATATCTTCATGTGCTGGAGGGGGATATGTCGGCCATGGCTACCGCCATGGACTATCGAGAACTGCGGCGCCGCTTCGGCGGTACCTACATCGCCAACAACGGTTACGACAGAGCCCGAGCCATGGCAGCTATCGAGCAAGGCACTGCCGACTTGATCGCCTTCGGCAAGCCCTTCATTGCCAATCCGGACTTGGTCACACGACTGCGTCGAGATCTTTCTCTCGCGCCTTCCCATCCGGCCACGTTCTATGGGGGAGACGAGCGCGGATACACGGACTATCCATCGGCCGCTGAGCAGTCGCTTTCAACAATGGCGGCAGCATGAAGTCCGCAGCGCCTAAACCCAGCACGCGGCAGGAGATCGTCGAGAAAGCCGATCTCCTGTTCTATCAACGCGGCTTTGAGAACACTTCGTTCGCGGACATTGCTGATGCAGTGGGTATCTCACGCGGCAACTTCTATTACCACTTCAAAACCAAGGACGACATCCTCAAGGAAGTCATCGCTCACAGAGCGGCCAAGACGCAGGGGATGCTGGAGGCCTGGGCGCTCAAGGGGCGCACGCCTATCGAGAGGCTGAAATGCTTTGCTCAGATGCTGATCGACAACCGCAAAGACATTCAGCGCTTCGGTTGCCCAGTAGGAACGCTGTGCGCCGAACTGGCAAAGCTCGAACATCCCTCACAAGGCGAGGCGGGAATGATCTTTGGCCAGTT